>ERZ1026903.234-NODE-234-length-29075-cov-118.280014_pt1 | contig 29075 bp, 30 predicted proteins | sample MGYA00380180_ERZ1026903 | MGnify/ENA primary metagenome ERZ1026903 (study PRJEB33269, sample SAMEA4719816) | human gut metagenome | biome: human-associated habitat; feature: organic feature; material: feces | place: Cameroon | collected 2013-10 ... | reverse complement strand
CTATCCCTGATACCAAATTCGACAATTTCAGCGAGCGAGAGTTTGAAGAGAAGGTCTCTCCTATCCTGGGTCACAGTGTTCACTTCTGCCAAGACAACGAGTCAATGAGTAGCTATGGCGTAATGCGAAGCTTGCACTTCCAGTGCCCACCTTACACACAAAGCAATTTGGTACGCTGCGTAAAAGGTAGAGTCCTCGATGATACCCTTGGTATCGATTGGAAAATCCCAACAGAACATGCCAATCTCTCAGAGAAAGATACGAAGCATGCAATGCTGAAGGATTTCGATTCACCATTTAACATCAATATGAATCTTTATAAGTAATAGATACTTCTATATGAATCTGCACAGAATAGAATGATGAATGAATATGAAGAAATTAAGCAGTTGAGAACAGAGAGTGCAAAGTATGATGTTTCTAACTATTTTAAGTTGAAATTTGATGGCATATTAACAAGATATCAGAAATATCTTGTTTTTAAGATTTTTGCTTATGCCAATAGTTTCAAGGTAACTTCTGTAGATTTAAAGTCTTTTTTCTTAGATTTTAGTCTGCCAGTTCCATTAAATATGGACTTTGATAAGATTGCTTATGAAATCAACAGGCATGAATATGTAAAAATCCAAGATAAGACAGGCAAAGAGATAAGTCCAACTGAATATGAATTGGAACAATGCTTACCTTCGTTTCATCTAAATAGGCTTTATCAGTCAATGGACAAAACTTTTGTTTGTTTTGATACCTACATAAAAAAGGTAGTTTGGATGATGAAGGAGTCGAACTGCTGATACGATTGCAAAAATCTTTGATTAGCTACAATGTATGGATACCACAATACCTTTACAATTTTCAATGTTTCACAGGTAATGAGATCGATTTTTCTACTTTTTGTGGTTTTCGTCCGATACCTCAGTTCTTTGGTGAGAGTAAATCGATAGTCAATTCTTTCATGACTATGTGTCATATGGCAAAGCTCAAAGAAACTCGTCGTCATGACTCCTTAGAGTTGTTTATGTCAATGTATACCATGGTGGAGCAACTTAAAGGTTATTGTGCTTTTTGTTGTTTGGTTGGTATTCTCTTTGATTCCATCCATACATCTGAAAAGTACAAAGTTTTAACAGATATGGCATTCTTCTTACTATATAATTTCAGAGGTTCATTTCTTTATAAGATGTTGGTTTCTGTTGCTCCATTAAACACAAAGGTGCCTGCGGTTGATAGAGGTTGTACTGATTTCACTACGCGCTTGAAAATATTTTTATTCTCTAGCAATGGCACACCAACTTTAATAAGAATAGATTTACCCCATAAAGGCGTACCTTATATACATTATAAGGTTGAAACACTTGACTCATCTGGTGAAGAAAACCACCGAAAAATAGACTGTGAAATAATAGATGATAAAGATATATTTACTTCACTTTTGGAACAGGTTGTTAACGAATGTCCCAATTTGATACAATGGAAGGATAGTTTTGCTGAGGATGATAAGAAGGTTTTAAAGGATATGCATATTTTTTTATTTCTAAATGAGTTGAGTCTTGATTATTATCAAGAGCAAGAGGATAAAAAACATTTGCAACTTTTCTCTGAGTTTATGGGTAAGACTTATACCGACATAGTTGATGCCATAACTGAAGGCTATTTTTATTTGGTTGGGCAAAAATAAAGATAAAAAAAATCAAGTCAAGCATCAGATAATAACAAGCGCATAGTGAAGAATGTTTTGCTGTAGAATTGTTGTCTATGAGGATATGAATATAGTGAGGATGTTGAAATAATGGTGGATATTATGACGGAAAAACTATACAACGAATTGCTGAAAGCCTATACCAAGGAAGCTTTGGCAAGCATGATAAAGGCTGATATACGCAATAGGTTTCCCGAACCTTATGCAAGTATGTATTGTCATCAGTTTGATAATTTCAAGACCGTTGCAGATTTCTTGGAATTTGCAGCAAAGTTAATGAGGAGACAATAATATTTATAACTAGTCTTTGCTTTTTGCTGATTCATGTAAATTAGGCTTAAGGTTAGGTATAGAAAGCATTGCATCAAGGCGGTCCCATCCCGCACAATATGGCGTAGACCTTTGATGGTCCGCCAACCTTATAGCGTAGCGGTTCTGAGCACCGAGTAGGGCGGTTACATCCTTCCTTCTGAGGAGGAAGGCTTGGTTAGAGGTGGAGCTCCCTTTGGCTAAAGGGAGACGGAGGGATTCGAAAAAAACATTTCCTTTAAGGAGAATAAGAGGTAAAAAAACAAGATTAATGTATAATTACAATAACATACAGGTAATAATTATGGCCGGCGGCGTTGGTAGCCGCTTTTGGCCTATGTCAACCCCCGATTACCCAAAGCAGTTCATTGATGTGATGGGAGTCGGCCGTTCCCTCATTCAATTGACAGTAGATAGATTGAAGCCAATCTGTCCTGTCGAGAATATGTGGGTAGTGACAAACGAGAAATACATAAGCATAGTCAAGGAGCAAATCCCGATATGCCAGAAGATACCAAATAGCATATGAGTACGACACAAAATAGGAAAATATCTTCATACAAGGAAAAAATAACTTTTTGGATAGGAGTTATAACTTTTCTAGTTCTTCTTTTAGGATTCGCTTACGCTGCTGGTAGATGGACTGCTGGAAGAGAGAATAAAGAAGAAATTATTTTGTTAAATCAAAAACATAATAAAGAACTTACTGATTTGAGAATTGATTTCAATAATCAGATAATGGAACAGAAGGCAATTAATCGAGAATTGCAGGATAAACTAAACGATAGAGCAAAGAAAGGAGGTTCTAATGAATAATAATAGGTTATTAAAATTAGCTTTCTTATGGCTTATTGCTGTATTGTTGCTTCTTACTTATTTGTTTTATGATGCGACAGAGCAAATTTCAATTCTCGATAGTCAGATAGAGCAACGTGATTCTTTAATTAAAGAATTGTCTACTAGCAATGATTTAATAAAAGAATATTTCGATGTTAAGTATGATTCTGTAAAAAAAGAAAAAATTTATGTCTTAAAGGATTCAAAGAAAACAAAAGTTGAAGTTGAAAAATGGAAGGCAATACATGATGTGGAGTATATAAAAAGTGAGGATAGGTTTTACAAAAACGGCAAACGAATATCTTCCGATAGTTTGATAAAAGAGTATAATAATCTTAGTCAAAGAAACACAGATGATTGGAAGAAACTTGTAGAAAGATACAATTTATTAGTTCATGATTACAATAAATTGGGTTTGAAACTTTCTAAAATAGAAGATAGTTTATGGGTAAAAAACCTTTTATTGAAAAATATAGAGAAGTATTATAAAATCCAATATAACTATGGCTATAAGGGTAATCAGGTTATTACTAATTTAAGCTCTGAAAAATTGGATTCAGCATTAATGCTTTTAGATATATATCGTGATAAATTGAAATATAATCCTCAAAAAAAACAATGGACCATTAAACGGTAGGTTATGAAGTTTTAAATAATGAATTCAAGTTATTATAACTTTATGAAAGGCGGTCCCATCCCGCACAATATGGCGTAGACCTTTGATGGTCCGCCAACCTTAGAGCGTAGCGGTTCCGAGCACCGAGTAGGGCGGTTTCCTCCCTCGCTCCTGAGGAGAGAGGGTCGGGGTGAGAGGTGGAGCCTTCCTTAACGGTAAGGAAGGACGGGTAGGTTTTCGAAACATGTTATTGATCAATAAATAATGATATGAAAGGAATAGTATTAGCAGGTGGAAGCGGAACACGCTTGTACCCCATCACAAAGGGTATCAGCAAGCAGCTGATTCCAATCTTCGATAAACCCCCAATATCAGTATTGATGTTGGCAGGTATCCGTGAGATACTCATTATTTCAACACCATTTGATTTACCAGGTTTCAAGCGCCTCTTAGGCGATGGAAGCCAGTTCGGTGTGAAGTTTGAGTATGCAGAGCAGCCATCACCAGATGGCTTAGCCCAAGCCTTCATTATCGGAGAGAAATTTATTGGCGATGAGGCTGCTTGCCTCGTATTAGGTGATAACATTTTCTATGGTGCAGGATTAAATCAGATGCTGCATCAAGCAGTAGTAGATGCTGAACAGAATAACAAGGCTACCGTTTTTGGCTATCGTGTAAGTGATCCGGAGCGATATGGAGTGGCTGAGTTTGATGATCAAGGCAATTGCCTGAGCATTGAAGAGAAGCCTCAGCATCCAAAGAGCAACTATGCAGTGGTAGGCTTATACTTCTATCCTAACAAGGTGGTGGAAGTAGCCAAGCATATCAAGCCATCCGCTCGTGGTGAGTTGGAAATCACCACCGTAAACCAGGAGTTTTTGAAGGATAAGCAGCTGAAGGTACAGACCATGGCAAGAGGATTTGCCTGGCTCGATACCGGAACCCATGATTCTCTTTCTGAAGCATCCACCTTTATTGAGGTCCTGGAGAAGCGCCAGGGCTTGAAGGTAGCTTGCCTGGAAGGTATCGCATATCGTCAAGGTTGGATTACTGCAGAACAGTTGAGAGAGAATGCGAAGCCAATGTTGAAGAATGACTATGGCAAGTATCTCCTTTCAATACTTGGAGAGAAAAATCAAACACTAAAAAAGAATTTAGAATATTAGAAAACAATGAATATAATCAAAACAGAAATAGAAGGCGTCCTCATTATAGAGCCACGCCTCTTCCGTGATGCTCGTGGCTACTTCTTCGAGAGTTTCAGCGAGCGAGAGTTTGAAGAAAAGGTTGCCCCAATCCTGGGACACAGTGTTCACTTCTGCCAAGACAACGAGTCTATGAGCAGCTATGGCGTGATGCGAGGCCTGCACTTCCAGCGCCCACCTTATACCCAGAGCAAACTGGTACGTTGCGTAAAAGGTAGAGTGCTTGATGTAGCAGTAGATATTCGCAAGGGCTCCCCTACTTATGGTAAGCATGTGGCTGTAGAACTGACAGAAGACAATCATCGCCAGTTCTTTATCCCAAAGGGCTTTGCCCATGGTTTCGCCGTTCTCTCAGAAACAGCAGTCTTTCAATACAAGTGTGATAACTTCTATCATCCAGAGGCAGATGGAGGTATCTCTATCCTTGATGATAGCCTTGGTATTGATTGGAAAATCCCAACAGAACATGCCAATCTCTCAGAGAAAGATACGAAGCATGCGATGCTGAAAGATTTCGATTCTCCATTCGATATCAATGTAGATTTATACAAAATATAAAGGTTTGTATGAGGGTAGGAATTATAACATGGTGTTGTTATCATAATTTTGGTACGTTTCTTCAAGCATATGCTTTGCAGAGCTTTCTTCGCAAAAATGGTTATGATGTGGAATTATTAAATGATTACCAATATTCTGTTAAACAACCATTAAGTTTGAAAATAAGAATAGCGATTAAAGAATATATCAAGCACTTTTTCTTTCCGAAGCTTTTTAAATCAGTTAAGAAAGATAGAGAATCTGGTATTTTATATGAGGCTTTTAAAAAAAAATATTTACATGTAGATTATCAGGTCGCTTCTTTGTATGATGTTAATCAAAGATATGATGCTTTTGTGTGTGGTAGCGATCAGATATGGAATCCTGGTGGTTTTAAAAGAAATGGAAATGAATTCTATTTTGCAAGTTTTGCTTCAAAACCGAAAATAGCTTATGCTCCAAGTATAGGCGTAAAATCCATTCCTTCTGAATGCAAGGAGCGTTTTTCTGAATTAATTTCTGATTTTTCGTTTATTTCGGTGAGGGAAAAAACAGCAGTAAATGCCATGAAAGAAGTTACAGAAAAGCCAGTAGAGGTTGTTGTTGACCCGACTTTGCTTATAGATAGTAAAGACTGGTTTCAATTAATTGATAATGATTTAAATAAACAACAAGACAAATATTTGTTTTTGTATCTTCTGACATTCAATCAAGAATATATATCGGCAGCATATGATTATGCACAATTGCATAACTTAAAGGTCAGAGTAGTTAAAGCATGTGGGGTTAATTTGCATATAGATGAAGCTGAACCAGCTGGTCCTTTAGAATTTCTCAATATGATAGCTGGTGCTTCATATGTAATGACAGACTCTTTTCATGCTGCAATTTTCTCAATGATATATAATAAGGCATTTGTTGTATTCAAGCGATTTAAAGATAATGATGTTGCCAGTCAGAATTCTAGAGTAGAAAACCTATTAGGTAAGGTAGGGCTAAAGGAGAGACTAATTGATGAAAATCACTTAGAATTTATTGATGCTCTTACTGATATTGATTTCGGGCAGGTTGACCATCTCATAAAAAGAGAAATTCAAGATTCTCAGCAATATCTTATTAATGCATTAAAAATTGTTCAGAATGAAAGAAGTTAAGGAACTGGCTAAAAATACGGGTCTGTTGGCCATAGGACAGTTTGGTACGAAGTTATTAAGTTTCTTCTTAGTCCCATTATATACGTATGTTCTTTCTACAGCCGATTATGGTACTTATGATTTGATGAATACCACAGTATCGTTGCTTGTTCCCATTCTTTCTTTGAATATATGTGATTCTGCATTGCGCTTTCCTTTAGACAAGGATGTGGATAGAAAGCAGATCTTTTCCATCTGCAGTTTACACATGTTTGCAAGTGTGTTGTTTGGTGGCATATTAATTGGATTGAATTATTACTTTGATGTTATATCAATAGTTAACGACTATCCAGTACTTTTTCTCTTATTATTTGCAAGTAATGCTATTAGTGGATTCTTGAATTGTTTCGTACGAGGAATTGATAAAGTTAAGGAAGTTGCAATATCTGGTGTGTTGAGTTCTGCTGTCATGATAGCTCTTAATTTGTTATTTCTCTTACCTCTTCATATGGGATTGCTAGGATTTTTCTTGGCAACTATAATAGGAAGCTTTAGTCAGTCTATCTATTTGTTTATGGCAATAAAGGGATGGAAATATTTTCAGATAACATCACGTGATAAGCAGCTTCACCGAGATATGGTAAACTATAGTCAGCCACTTATTTTGAATAATATATCATGGTGGGTTAATGGTGTTTCTAATCGTTATATTATCACTTGGTTTTGTGGCATTGCAGCCAATGGTATTTATTCGGTTAGTTATAAAATACCATCTATTTTGGTGATGTTTCAAGGTATATTTAGCCAAGCTTGGACAATGTCGGCAGTTCAAGGGTATGATAAAGATGATAAAAATGGATTCTTTACCCGGATGTACCAATCGTATAATTTGTGTATGGTTCTGGTATGTTCAGTGTTGATTATGCTTTCAAGGGTCATGGCTAAGTTTTTGTATGCAAATGACTTTTATAATGCATGGAAATATGTTCCGTTTTTGCTTATAGCTTCAGTATTTGGAGCATTAAGCGGTTATGTTGGAGGAATTTTTGCAGCGACTAAAGATACTAAGATATTTGCCAAAACAAGTATAATGGGAGCTGTGGCTAATCTTATGCTAACCTTTGTGCTGGTTTGGAAAGTTGGAGTTATGGGTGCTGCTATAGCTTCTCCTGTCTCATATGGATTCATCTGGTATCTGCGAATCAAGAGTGTTAGTAAATACATGAACATGAAGATTAATCTTTTCAAGGATGTTTTTGGATATCTTATTCTTTGTATTCAGACAGTTCTTCTTTTCATATTTCCTGATAACATATTATTTTTTATTTTGCAACTATTAGCAATTGTAGTATTGCTGTTACTTAATAAAGAGCTGTTATCAATAGTAATGAATAAAATAACGAATAAATTTATAAAACGATGAAAGAAAATCAAACGATAAAAGTATCTATAATTGTAGCCATTTACAATTCTGCTAAGTTTTTAGATAAGTTGATAACCTCAATTATTGACCAAACTTACAAGAATATTGAAGTTATCCTTGTTGATGATGGATCGCCTGATAATAGTGGTGAAATTTGTGATAAATATGCTGCACTAGATTCTAGAATAAAAGTTCTTCACAAGAAAAATGGTGGAGCTTGTGATGCACGCAATAAAGGTTTGGAAATGGTTACTGGTGAATATCTCTCTATCATAGATGGCGATGATTGGCTGGAACCAGATTATGTTGAATATCTTTTAAAACTTGCTGTAGATACAGGTTCAGAGATGTCTATGAGTAAGTATATTTTTACTACACGAGATAGGGAGCAGGTTACTGCGGATAATATTGAAACCTGGACTGCTGAGGAAGCTGCAGTTCAAATTATTTATCCTAAAATGCCTATTGGACCATGGAACAAGCTTTATAAAACGAGTTTGATTAAAGATAACCATATTGATTTTAATGTACCTTGGTCAGGAGAAGGCCATTGGTTCTCCTGTATGGCTGCCCAATGTGCTAACCATGTTGGGGTCGGCTCCCGTAAAGTTTATAATTATAGATTGAATAATGCTGGAAGTGGACTAACCAATTTCAAGGTAGTTATGGGTACCAATGCATTGTGGAACACCAAGAATATTGGTAATAAGTTAGTTCATCCAACAAAGCGTCTTAAAGCTGCTGTCAATTATCATATTTGGAGTTGCTATCATTTTATACTGATGCTGATTACTGCAACTAACTCTAAGCAGGAATATGCAAAGGAATACAAGGAGTGTTTAGTAAAAACTAAGACGATGCTTCCTTCCGTCCTTTTACATAGTGAGGTGACATGGAAACATAGAATAAAGATGATTCTTATTACTATGTTTCCTGTAACTTATGCAAAGTATAGTATTAAGAAAAACAGAAAAGAGTTAGAAAAAGATTTGAAAAATCTATAATTATGAGTATAGTAAATAAAGTAAAGAATTTGTTGCGTTGGTATATCAAGGAAACCAAACGTAAAGAAATACATCCAGTCATTCCCCAGGTTACGATTCCAAATCTATTGCGAGATAAGGTCGCATTAGTTATGGGAGGACATGGTGGGATAGGTAAAGCTATTGTTAATTCTTTTATTGGTAGTGGTTGTAAAGTTGTTGTGGTTTCACGTAATGTGGAAAAGGCAAAGTCATCTTTTCCTTTACATGAAAATCTTGCATTCATCAGTTTTGATTTGCAGAATCTTTCTGCCATAAACGAAATGGTTCATCAGGCTGTTTCCTTTTGGGGAACGATAGATATTTTAGTAAATACTGCAGGTACACATACCGAAAATGTTGATTTTTGGACTGTTTCAGAAACTGAATATGATAGGGTGTTGGATATTAATTTGAAAGGCTGTTATTTTGTCAGTCAAAGAGTTGCCTCCTATATGAAAGAAAATGGTATCAAAGGACATATTCTTAATGTTAGTTCTTCTACTGGTGGGGAACCATCATGGTCGCCTTATAGAATATCTAAGAGAGCATTAGAAGGAATGACTTTAGGTATGGCTCAAATTATGCAACCGTTTGGTATTGTTGTGAATGGAATAGCTCCAGGAGAAGTAGCAACCGGACTAATCAATTGGAATGAGGGCGATAGTATCGATACTGAGCATAATCATTTTGGTAGAATGGCAATGCCAGAAGAGGTTGCTAATTTAGCTTTATTTTTGGTAAGTGATATGGGAAATATGATAACTGGGCAGATGATTTATATGTCTGGTGGAAGAGGCGTATATGATATAAGATAATATAATCATCTCAAAATTATGATGCCGACGTTGCCAAGATTAAATAGAAGTAAAATATCTAACCCTTTGTTGTTGTATATATAAACAGACTCTCATCATCGCTAAATATTTTTTATTATTTAGTGATGATGTGACTTAAATTTATTGAAATGGAGTGCTTTTTGAAGTAGTTTTTTTATAAAACCAAATAAACAGATATATTTTATGCTTATTAATAGAATGAATCATAAAAAAGTGTTATTTTCTATTATAGTAGTAGAGTAAAGATTTTTTTTAGAATCGTATGAATTATGGGGTTTAATTATCTGATTGAAATCAATTGTGTCTTATAAGTTTTATTTCATGATTAACAAAAAACGATTATAAAAATTTAACAAAATCTGATTTTTGTCAGATAACAAATAGTAAAATGAAGTCTTTAGTATTTAAAACATATGTAGTTTTTACAATTTTTATTGGAAGCTCTTTGGCTTCTTTTTTAGGTGTATCATTGCCACCAACTAGTTTTTTTAGTGCTGTGCATTATAGAACTTTACCATTGTTGTTACTATTTTATTTTCTTTCAACAAGAGTCTATTTCTTGACTAGTGAGAAATTGATGGCTCTTTTATGTTTATGCATGTTGATAATTGCAGGACTGATGGATAGAAGTGCTATGTTTGCCGTACTAGTTAATAACGCAATAGAACCTATTATTTTAATAGCGCTATTAAGAAAAACAAATAATTATATAAATTTTATCAAATATACACTCATTGTGTTCTTTTTTGTTGAGTGCTCGGTTGCATGGATAGAAGTTATGACACGAACTATTCTATTTGCAGATTTGAGTAATATGAACCAAGATAATATACAATATATGTTTGATAATGAAATGCGTGCTTTTAGTTTGCATGGACACCCTTTGCAAAATGCTTTTTTAGTAAGTATATTATCTATATTCTTTCTGATGGCTAAGGGGAAAGTTCTCTATCGATATGGGTTGTTTGCTATTGGTGTAATTACACTTTTTGCCTTTAATACTAGATCTTCAATTTATCTAATTGGACTATTAGGTACTTTTGTTATATACAACGATTTTAAAAGTGGGGTGCTGAATAATAGGCAAAAATCTTTTGTTTTATTATTTATTGGTTTTGCTGTTTGTTTCTTATCATTTTTAGTTGTAAAATATCAATTTGGAAATAGAATTTTTGAGTATTCTTTATCAGCAAAAGACGAAAGTAGCAATACTAGATATATGTTGTTAGGTATTATTGGAAATCTTCCTTTGAAAGAATTCTTGTTTGGAATGAAAAATGGATTAGAATTAATAACTTCAAAATATTCTTTATTTGCTATAGAAAATTCTTTGGCAAATTTTATTGTTACAAATGGCTTCGTATTTACTTTGTGTTGGTGCATCTTAGTTTACTTCTGTTTAAAGAGCATAAATTCTAATAAGAAAAAGTTTAATTTGACTTTTCTAGTGTTTTTCGCACTTTTAAATGCCAATAATGCATTAATGACCGATGCTCCAATTTTGATATTTTATATATTCTCTTTATATTGTCTAGATTCATTAAGTACAAAAAAACGATTATAAATAATTAATATGATACCAAAAATAATTCATTATTGTTGGTTTGGTGGTAATCCTTTGCCAGATTCAGCAAAGAAGTGCATTGCTTCTTGGAAGAAATTTCTTCCTGATTATGAAATTAAGGAATGGAATGAGAGCAATTTTGATGTGAATATGATTCCGTATGTTAAGGAAGCATATCAAGTTAAGAAGTATGCTTTTGTTAGTGATTTTGCTAGGTTTTATATACTATATAAATATGGAGGTTTGTATTTTGATACAGATGTTGAAATTGTCAAACCACTAGATTCCATAATTAGTAAAGGTGCCTTTATGGGCTGTGAGCATACTGCTACCGAAAAAATCGGTACTTTAGGTGTAAATCCTGGTTTAGGATTTGGCATGGAAGCAAATTTACCGATTATACATGAAATTATAGAATATTATAGCCAACAACATTATATTCTATCTGATGGAACAAAAAACACTATGACTGTTGTTGATGTGATGAGTGCTTTCTTAGAAAAATACGGGTTAGAGATAAAAGATGAAATACAAAAGATAGCTGGAATTTCTGTTTATCCAAAAGAATACTTTTGTCCAAAGGATTTTGAAACGGGTAAGTTGAATATAACATCAAATACTTATTCTATTCATCATTTTGATTTCTCTTGGGGATCTAATAATCTCAAACGTTTCTTTTTTGTTCGAAAGGTAATTAAAAGAGTATTTGGAAATAAAGTAACCCACATTGTTGATAAAGTTGTTGAGAATATTAGTAAAATAAAAAACAAGCATGATAAAAGTTAGTATAATAGTTCCGATATATAATGTTGAGAAGTATCTGCACCAATGTGTGGATTCCTTGCTCAATCAGACATTGAGGGAAATAGAGGTGATACTCGTGGACGATGGTTCTCCTGATAGTTGTCCTCGTATCTGTGATGAGTATAAAAAGAAGGATACTCGTGTGAAGGTTGTTCATAAGCAGAATGGTGGACTTAGTGATGCTCGTAATGCAGGTATGAAATTGGTCGAAGGCGAATACGTCGCCTTCATCGACTCGGATGATTATGTGGATTTGCACATGTTCGAGAAGCTATATGCTGCGGCTAAAGAAAGAAATCTGGATGTGTGCTATTGTGATTACAATTTTGATTATGATGGTAAGACTCAACCAGCTAACAAGCAAAAAGAGAATCTGTTTATAGATAGTAGTAAGGACTCAAATGTGTTTCTCTTGGATATGGTAGGACCATTGCCTAGTTACCCTTCTGATGTGAAGTACCTGGTATCGGTATGGCATGGCATCTATAAAACGAATATCATAAAGGATAATTATATCGTATATGAGTCAGAACGATTGTATCCATCTGAAGACTTATTGTTTCATATCGATTTTTTGTCGAAATGCGAGAGAATTGGTTATTTGAAAGATGCAATGTATTACTGGCGCTTTAATCCTAATTCATTGTCTCGTACTTATTCGAGTCAAAAGTTTGCTAAATATGTAGCTCTATTGAATCGAGTGAAAGAAAAACTTGAAGAGCATTTCTCGGAGCGTGAATATAAGTTGCATTATCAGCGATGTATTTATTCTTTCTTTAGAAGTATTGTTAAATACGAGGCCTTGGGATGTAATGAGCCTAGAGTTTATCATCGTATATCTGAGCGATGTAAACATGTTTTAATGCAGTCTCTTTATCAGAATTATCCTATCGGTAAAATGGTTTTGAAGCATCGCATTTTTCTGATTTGTATGAAGTATCATCTAAGTAGAATTCTGTTTTTAATATGCTGGTTGGAAAATAAAAAACAAAAGAATATATAAAATGGTACAATTGACAAAAGAAGAAAGCATAGCTATTACATTAGCAAAAGTAATATGCATGTTTGGTGTAATATTTATCCATGCTGCTATAAAGAAATATACAGATTGCTCGCCATTAGTGGAATCTTACTATGATTTCTTAACTCGAGTCTTAGTGAATTTTGCTGTGCCTGGCTTTTTTATGTGCTCTGGATTCCTATTCTTCCTTAATTACAAAGGATTGGGGTCTTATGGTAACAAAATAAAAAGTCGTATTAAAGGTTTGTTCATTCCGTATTTGTTTTGGATTTCATTATCTATATTTGTAACTTGGTTTATTCAAGATGTTTTAGGATTAGCATCACTGTTTGGAGCAGGTAACATGAAACTTATTCATGATTTTGATACTTATGATTTTCTTTTATCTTATTGGAATCTGAGAGATGGGACTTTCCCCTTTTTGTCTACATTGTGGTTCTTGAGGGATTTAATGGTATGCGTATTATTAGCTCCAATATTATATCAAGTACTGCGATTAGATAAGGTATCAGATTTGGTGATTTTAGTTTTCATTGCCTTAACAATCCTTGGTTTCAGCTTACTGAATATAGCAATGTCTTCTATATTGTACTTCATTATGGGGGGGGTACTTATCTATTCAAGGAATCAAACCTTTTGCATGGATAAAAAGCAAACAGTTATATCTTTATGGAACGGCATTCATTTTGATCATTTGCTATTCTTCTGTCTATACGGAAGATACGTTAAGCCAAGGATATATGTATAGGTTATTGTCTATAGCTTATAATGTTTCAATGGTCGTTTCTGTAATAGCGATTTGCTTGCATTTAGAACATAAGACAATTGGAGTCAAATTGATGACTTTAGGTATACCTTCTTACTTTATCTATTTGGCTCATGAGCCTTATATGGGATATATGCTTCAAATATTGTTGAAAGTATTGAAGCCTTTTGGAGTCATATATCAGATTGCTGTTATCTTGATACCAATTTTGTATCCGATTTTCATCATTGCATTGTTTTATTTGATATTTAAAATTTTGAAGAAATATATACCAACGCTGCTTAATTTAGCAGTTGGTGGAAAAGTATAATCTATAAAAAATAAAGATATGAAAGCAGTTATCTTTGCTGGAGGACGTGGTACACGTTTCAGCGAAAAGACACAGTACATGCCAAAGCCTATGATTGAGATTGGTGGAAAACCAATTCTTTGGCATATCATGAAGATTTATGCAGCTCATGGCATAAATGAGTTTATAATCTGTTGTGGCTATAAAGGATATGTTATAAAGGAGTATTTTATGAATTACTTCCTTCATAATACCGATGTAACAGTGAATCTAGCAGACAATTCAGTCAAGTTACTTGAAAATCATTCCGAGAACTGGAAGGTAACAATGGTTGATACAGGCCTTGATACGATGACTGCAGGTAGATTGAAACGAATTCGTCCATATCTGGATGGTGAGCCTTTCTGTCTGACATATGGAGATGGCGTTACAGATTTAAATATCAGCGATACCATCAAGGCGCATCAGGATAGTGGAAAGGCTTTGTCTATGACAGTTTATAAACCAGCTGGACGCTTTGGTTCTGTTCACATTGATCCAAAGACAAATATAGTTCAGTCTTTCGAAGAGAAACCTGATGGGGAAGGAAACTGGATTAATGCAGGTTTCTTTGTATGTGAACAGAAAATTTTTGATTATCTTCCAGAGGATGCTGATCCTGTGATGTTTGAGCGTGAACCATTGCAGAAAATTGCTTCAGATGGTGAGATGCATGCATATAAACATACAGGTTTCTGGAAACCAATGGATATGTTGAAAGATAATATGGAGTTAGAGAAAATGTGGAGCGAAAATAAAGCTCCTTGGAAAGTTTGGTAAATAAGGAAATATTATGATAGACGTATTTGATGGATTTTTCAAGGGCAAGAAAGTCCTTGTAACAGGTCATACAGGTTTTAAAGGCTCCTGGTTGAGCATCTGGCTTCATGAGTTGGGGGCAGAGGTAGTAGGTATAGGTCTAGACCCTTATTCTGAACGTGACAACTTTGTGCTTTCAGGTATCGGTTCAAAGATAAAGGCTGACATCCGTGCTGATATTCGTGACGGAGAGAAGATGAAGCAAATCTTTGCAGAGTATCAGCCTGAAATCGTATTTCATTTGGCTGCACAGCCTTTGGTTCGTCTCTCTTATGAGATTCCTGTAGAGACATACGAGGTGAACGTCATGGGAACCATTCATATAATGGAAGCTATCCGTGCTACCAAGAGTGTGAAAGTGGGTGTAATGATTACTACCGACAAGTGCTATGATAACAATGAGCAGTTGGAAGGATATGTAGAGACCGACCCATTTGGAGGTTATGATCCATACAGTTCTTCTAAGGGCGCTTGTGAGGTGGCTATACAGTCATGGAGACGTTCTTTCTTCAATCCTGCTGACTATGGAAAGAAGCATACCGTGAGTCTTGCATCTGTAAGAGCTGGTAACGTAATCGGTGGTGGTGACTGGGCTAAGGATCGCATTATACCTGATTGTATCCGAGCTTTGGAAACAACCAAGGTGATTGATATCCGTTCTCCAAAGGCTGTTCGTCCTTGGGAGCATGTGTTGGAACCATTGTCCGGATATATGCTCTTGGCTCAGAAAATGTGGAATGATCCTACAGGTTACTGTGAAGGATGGAACTTTGGTCCGGAAGCTGACAGCGTATTGACCGTTTGGGAAGTGGCTTCTGCCATCGTTGAGAATTTTGGTTTTGGTGAGTTGAAAGATGTTTCTGATCCGAATGCCCTCCATGAGGCAAACCTTTTGATGCTCAATATCAATAAGGCAAAGACCCGTTTGGGATGGAAACCAAGATTGAATGCCAAGCAATGTGCTATGCTTACCTCTGACTGGTATAAGCGATACAAGACAGAAAATGTATATGACCTCTGTGTGGAGGAAATCAATAAATTCATAGGATAATGAAAATTTCAATTTTAGGAACTAACGGATTCCTTTCTACTGCCATTGCTAAATATGCCAATGAAGCAGGATGGCCCCTGGATATGTATGGACTGGATGAACCAACTGCCCATAAGTTTGACAATTTCTATAAGGTAAACTTAATGGATGCGGAACTCGATTGCTCTGGCTTGCTGACTTCTGACATCATTGTTTATGCGATTGGTGCTGGTATCCAGGCAAACCTCAAGGAAGGTTTCAATCTGATTTATAACCTCAATGTTACAGCTCCAGTCACCATCTGTAACAAGTTGAAGGAATTTGGATACAAGGGCCGTTTTGTTACTTTCGGTAGTGTCTTTGAAATGGGCGAGACTCATGAAGAACGTTTCTTTACAGAAGAAGATGTTCTCACTTCTACTTGTCCTGCTCCAAATGACTATACTGTCAGTAAGCGTATGTTGAGTAGTTTCGTTTCTTCATACAAACATGATTTTACACACTGGCATTTCTACATCCCAACGATTTATGGTGCAGGTGAAAATCCAAAGCGTTTGATACCATACGTAATTAATGCTATTCGCAATGGCGAGGAACTTCATTTTACAGCTGGTGATCAAACTAGACAGTATGTACATGTCAGTGAGGTGCCACGTATGTTAGCTCTGGCATTTGATAAGAACCTTCCATCTGGTCTTTATAATATCCAAGGTAAGGAGACTGTTACTGTAAAGGAGATTGTAACTGAGATACATCATGCTATGGGTAAGGAAGTGCCGGATGGTTGTTTTGGTAGTGTGCAACGTGCTGATGTGGGTATGAAATATCTGGCATTGAACGGTAAAAAATTACATGATGCTACTGGTTTTGAGGCAAGTATTAAGATAACAGATGTAATCGATACATATTAAGAATTAAGTATGTCACAGATAGATAAAGTAAGAATCATTCCTCGTCGTCTCATCGCAGACGACAGAGGCTGGTTTTTGAAAGCAATAACAGGAACAGAGGAGGACATACCTTCTCATACAGGTGAGGTTTACCTTACTATGGGTAAGCCTGGTCAGGCTAAGGGTGGTCATTATCATCCAGAAGCAGTGGAGTGGTTTACCATCATTGAAGGTAGTGCCATCTTAAAATTGGAGGATATGGAAACGCATGAACGCAGAGATATTGAGATGCCTTTTGAAAAGGCTCAGACTGTTTTCATCCCCAATGGAGTAGCGCATATAGTAGTAAATAACAGCGATAAGGACTTTATCTTGCTGGCTTATACAGATAAATTGTATGATCCGGCGGATACTATAAAATTTGATTTTGAATGATGGAACGGAAAATTTTATCAATAGTTTTACCAACATATAATAGAGCAAAATTTTTACCACGTACATTGAGCGCTTTTCAAGAGCAGATGGAGAGAAATCGTGATAAGGTTTCTTTTTTAGTTTGTGATAACGCTTCTACTGATGGTTCTGAGGAAATCTTGAAAACTATAAATAAAAAATGGCCATATTTTGAGTATAAAATATTCGAGGAACATGTGGATGTCGGGTATAGTATCGCAAGAGCAAATAGCACTGCAACAGGTGAATATATTCTGATGTGGGGTGACGATGACTTACCTGCTCCTTATTTTTTAGATACGGTATTAGATTATATCGAAAAGTATAATCACCCTACATTAATACATTATAATAGATTGTGGGGGTATGATAATAATGTAAAACGTATCAATAAATTAGCGGTTCTAGATAGAAATATTGGCGATGAAGTGCTAGTATATAATTCAATGAATGGTTTTCTTCAAGACCATGTTTTAGATATAACTTTTTTATCAGCCATTATATTTAAAAGTGAATGTTGGTTTAAAAATATTCATTTGGATACAACAAAACATTTTGGCTATGAATTCCTTGGAAAAATTTTGCATGGTTTCGTAGGGGATATTATATATATTCAATATCCACTATGTATTCAACGAAAGCCATTCAATCGTCCTTGGATGAATAAGTCACCTTATTATCGGTTTATTGGTATTCCTAATATGTATAGTGATTTCGAGAAGTGGGGACTTGTGGATTCTTGGAAGAGTCTATGGATGAAACGTGGTAATTCTACAAGAGATTTCTTGTCGATTATGGCACAGACTTCCATATTCAAAAAGGAATACAGACCATTGTTTAGAAAATTACTTGATAGTCAGTTCTCTTTATCTCGTAAATTCCTTACGTTTTGTTTTGTCTATATAGTTCCTGCATTTATATATAAAAATATCAGAAAGCAATATTTTAAGTAAATCGATAGAGCAAAAACATACTGATATTAAATTTATTTATAAAAGAAATATGAAACGATATAGAGATTATAAGATAGAATTGCCTGATTATGCAACGGCAATGGATTTATTATCATGTGTTGAAAGTAAAGCGACTTCTGAAGGAATGCAAGTTTTTGACCAGAGTAAGGGAAAGGGAACTTTTGGCAATTATATAGCTTTTCTTATTAACACTGAAGGATTGCCTAAAGTGAGATTGGTGCTATCAGTATATAAAACGGAAGGCATTTTTACTTTGTCAATCGTGAATATTGTACCAACACAAGATAGTGGCTTTTCTTCTTTAGACAAAGAAGTATATAATAAGATTTTGCAGTATTTTGTGGATAGTGTTTTAAATCCTGTTAATGCAGGAAAATATAAGGTCTATACTAATCTGGAAAGTTATACTCTTGAAGAACAGATTCCTCTTTCTTGGAATGCTTTTTTCCAATGGGTCGATGCTTTTCCTTTATCACATCATCCCCATGATCAGGAACGATGGATGAATTTTGTGATAGCTTTGCATAAAAACAAGGAAGATCTGGCAATTAGCGATTTTGAGGAGTGGCTACAAACAGAAAAGGGCTGGAGTTATGATGAAATAGACTATTTTTCTTCAAAATTAGAATATGGATTGGAACTTTTGGAAGAATATGATAGATGCGACCAACGTTAATACAATAGTAACTGTAATTTCTATTATTTGTGCTTTTTATTCTTTTCGTCAGGCAAAGTCCGCTAAGGTATATAAGGAGAAAACCCGAAGCTTTATGCATATGTTTGATATATTAAGTTATTCAGAGCGTTTCCATAGTGAACTTAAAAACTTTATAACGATTTCTAGAGGAGCAAATTGGAACAAAGGTCGCAATATGAAAGAATTGTTCGGAAAATTGTCTGCGTTAATTCAAGATATGAATCAGATTTTACCATTGATAGAAGATAATGATATAGTAAATGCTATCAGTCAGAATTGTAATGTTTTGAAGTCGATGCTCTATGATGAAATTTCATTGACGATAGCAAGTAAGAAGACGATTATAGAACGGTTTGATAACATTGATAAGCTACTCTCACAATATATAAACAAGCAAGCTTGGTTAAATGAAACGTCTGATTAAGTAGTTTCTTATCTAATATTAGATATCTGTAAGGAGAAGAAGCTGGTTAAATATAACTTTTGAAGATTCAATAAATGAAAACAACAAGTAAAGGTAAACTTTTAAGTAAAGTTCCTTGTAATGATGACCTGTTTGAAGGTGGTGCTCATCGAAAGTTGGCTATAGAAATTTCCGATGAGATACGCAATGATGATAATTGCACCATTATAGGTATTGATGGAGGATGGGGTTCTGGTAAATCCAACCTTGTTGGAATGATACAAAAAGAACTGTCCATGGGTTCGAATGGTGGTAAGTTTCATTTCTTTACCTATGATGCTTGGGGACATCAGACCGATCTTCAGAGAAGAACGATACTTGAAGAACTTACTTCTGACTTAGTGAAAGGGCAAACGCCTATCTTAAATGAAAATAGTTGGAAAGATAGTCTTGAGAATCTTTTAGCAAAGAAGAAACATACGACTACAAAAACAATTCCTGCAATTGGAATAGGTACTATAGTAAGCTTGTTCTCGATCTTGCTGACACCTTTTGTTACTCATCTTGCTTCTCTGGTTTCTGTAGAATGGTTAAAGCAAGCTGTTCTAGTTATACCTTATGTCGCAGCATATGGCTTTTTCGGGTATCGTCATTATGGAAAGATGAAAGATAAATACAAACAAGATTTTACATGGGAAAAATGCCTTTCTGAGTTTTTCTTAATTTATAAAGACGATATTAAAGAAGAGACTAAGTTTGAAACAATTTCTGAAAAGGAACCTTCTAGCAGACAATTCAAAGAATGGATACATGAAATAGATGATGGGCTGAAACAAAATAATGGCATCGTTTTAGTTTTGGTTATTGACAACATGGATCGATTGCCTAAGCAGAAAGTACAAGAACTTTGGGCTGCAATTCATTCTTGTTTCTCAGAGGAAAAGTATACTAATATAAGAATCATTGTTCCATTCGATAGATTGCATATACGTAATGCCTTTCAATCTGAGAATCTGGTTAGACAGTGTGATGGTAAGGATAATGCTATAACGGTATATGGGGATGATTTTATTAACAAAACGTTCTACATAGTCTATACTGTTCCACCTCCAATATTGTCTGGTTGGATGCATTATTTCAAAGATAGATGGAAAGAGGCTTTTGGCAATAGTGCTATTTTGGATTATAGTGTTTTGCAAGTGTATGATATGTTGACCAAAGAGCAAAGTCCTCGCAAAATAATTGCCTTTATCAATCAGTTTGTCACCATTCGTAATTTATGTGATGAGAGAATTGATGATAAATATATTGCATTGTATATCTTTGGAAGGAGTAAAATCATAGAGAATCCTCTTGAAGAGATATTAAATCCATCGTATTTGCAAGGATTGAATTTTCTGTATTCTGATGATGAAAACATGGTAAGCAATATATCTTCTTTGTATTATCAACTTTCTTTGGATAAAGCTATGGATGTGGTCTTTACAAGGGAGGTGACTGCAGAGCTGGATGATAACAATGTGAAAGTTCTTGATCAATTGAGAGGAAATGCAAATTATTGGGAAATCTTGAATCATTCAATAACTGCGGTATCTAATATAGAGAATGCAGCCCTGGCATTGGAGAAGCATTTCGGAGATAATAGTTCTCATGAAGCGTCTTTAATATGGGATGCTTTGTATATGAGGAGTAACCCTGGAAGCGCAACGCAAGATAAACAATACGAGGAATATCATGGTATTTTACTAAAGCATATATCGGAGAAAAAAGAATATTATGCGCACTTGCTAACAGTTTATCATGCTAATATCTATGATGGCTTTGATTTGCAAAATTACATCAATGGTATTGATAAATTACATGAGTTTATTTCCGAAGAAGATAGAAAAATATCAGACCGTAAGACAATTATTTCACCAAAACAATACTTGCAATTAGTAGAAAGTAGAAAAGATAATTTCGAGGAGTATGGCCTTGTAGTAGATGATGAAAAAATGGATGATTACCTTGTGGGTTTAGATGTAAATAAACTCGCAGATATGAAACTCTATCCTTTATTGAAAAATGAGGTAGAACTTCCAAGATATAAAGAACAAATTAAACAGCTAGTTGCTGAGAACACCTCGAATATTCAAATTGAAACTAAACTGCTTTATAGGTTGAAAGAAATCGTTAAGAATAATAGACCAATTGATATTTCTATCTATCTTAATGATAATGATATTTACAAAATGCTTAATGCGTTGTCAAAAGATGATGAATTGTATCCAGATGTTTTGGGTATGGCAATTTCTCGATATTCTAGTGGCAATGTATATATACGGGAATACTTGCAAAATAGTATAGGAACTTTGACAGAAGAACAAACAGAGAAAGTTTCAAGCAGCATAGAATACTATATTTGTTATGGCGATTTGTTGCTTCAATTAGATGACTTTAGTGCAATGCAGTATGTTGCTGATATTGCAAGAAAACTGACTACAAGTAAGTATGGCGTTTCAACTATGGATGTAAAAAAGGCATTGGTGAATTATGATACTATACATGAGCACTTAAAATTAGAATCGCATGTCATCCTTACTAGATTCAACGGTTGGAAAAAACATATTTCTTCTGTAACGTTGGAAGATGTTCCATCGTTGTCCATTAGTCTCGTTGGGGATATGAAGAAGTCTTCGGAACTCCAAATTTCAAAACATTGTTTAGGATTGGTTGAGGAGTATCTTGAATCTCTTGATCAAGAAGCATGGAATCATAGTCTTGTTTCTAATGACTATAATTTTAAATTGTTATGCGTTTATCATCCAAAGTCACTTGCGTTCTATATTGATGCTTTCAAGGAGATTATGCGTGGTTATGCACTGGGTAATTCTGATACTTCGATATCGAATGAATTGACAGAAAAAGCAATCACGATTTTGAACGATATGGGATATGACAGTTCTATAGTTTTCAAGGAAGTGAGAGATATCTTTGTTAATAACTCTTGTGTCAATAAAGACAAATTGAGGTACTTTGGTAAATGGCTTTTCTTGTATGGTAATTTGGAAGGCTCTAAAAAGTCTTTGAATAAGATTCTACGTTCAGAATTTTTGGATGACCCGGAAATATTAAAACTGGTGTCAGAAAACAAGAGTGTTGTAAAACAGATGATGAAGAAGGCGGATGATACGTCTGACTTTACAAATAAGTTATCTGCTTTGACTAAACAGCATGATGATGACGATGGTCTAAAATCCTTATGCTCTTATTGGGGAATTGATGTTGATGGAAGTAAATGATTGCCAAAGATTCCATTCTATCTTACATCTTGTATAATGAATAATTGGATTTGTTCCCAAATATCGTTATCTAGCATGAAGTAGGGAATAGCTTTCCTACTATCCTCTGCAAAATAGAAAAACAGATGTTTGATGCCTGGGGCATCAGCATATTCGTAGGCTTCGATTTTCACAATGTTGATGCCTTGCGACTGAAGAGCCGCAAGGAGTTGCTGACGTTGCTTTTTCGTAAGCTGCTTATACTTCGTATATATAGTATTAATATCGTATGTCATAACCGTTGTTTCTTGTTCATGAAATGATGGGATTCTGATGGAACCCGCTGTTTATGGCTGCGAAGATAACAAAATAATTTGAAATACAGTTATGTTTCGACTAAAAACATTAACAATTTTGGGTAGTAAGGCGGAATTAGCCTCATTACCAGAGGGCAAATTGCTCATTAACACAATAAATGCGCACTCTTTTAACACCGCAAAGAAGGATCAGCTCTTTGCTGATGCTCTGACTAATGGTGATGTGCTGATTCCGGATGGAGTGAGCATCGTGAAGGCGTGCAAGTGGATTAAGGCTAAGAGTCAGCCTAAGGAAAGAATAGCTGGCTGGGACTTGTTTTTCTTCGAAATGAACAAGCTGGAGAAAAAGGGTGGTACGGTGATGTTTATGGGTAGTTCACAGAAGGTGCTCGACCTGATTGTGAAGCGTGCTGCCGTGGATTATCCTCACCTGAAGGTGGTGACTTATTCGCCTCCTTATAAGCCTGAGTTCTCGGATGAGGACAACAAGGCTATCATTGATGCCATCAATGCTGCCAACCCTGATCTGCTTTGGATTGGCATGACGGCTCCTAAGCAGGAGAAGTGGACGTACTCTCATTGGAATGAGTTGAACATCCATTGTCATGTGGGTACCATCGGTGCCGTCTTTGACTTCTTCGCTGGTACCGTGGAGCGTGCACCTATCTGGTGGCAGGAGCACGGTTTGGAATGGCTCTATCGCTTGATCAAGGAGCCTAAGCGTATGTGGAGAAGATATATCATCGGTAATACTTTGTTCCTCTGGAACATGGTGAAAGAGTAAAGTGGCTAATTTAATACATTTTGTCATGGTAAAAAATCGTGAGCGTCTTTTGGAACTTAAGGTTTATAGACGTCGTAGAAAGAATATTCGTAAGAGAAAACAATCTCGTGAGCATTATTCTTTTATGTTCAAACAAAAGTTGATACATGATTGCACTCCATTGATAGGTTTACTTTCGAACAAAGGTTACATGAATGACATATATGTATGTACGAAAATACCAGCACCTGAAAATTTTTCGTTCAAAGAAAATTTTGAAGGTTCTATACTCTTTTTAAAACGATTGATTTCGACATTTCTTCTAGGGGAAAGAAAAAGGGTGGAAATTTCTTTTCAAGACTGTCAACATCTAAATATAGCTAATTTCATGTTGTTCGATTTAATTGTGGAACAACTAAAATATACATTGCAACAGTATAATTCCAATCTTTCAGTGCATTCTATATGTACAAAAAACATTGTCGTTTCAGAAAGTTCAAAGAAAGATGATAAAGTTAATAAATACCTTCTTGCCTATAATTATCTCAAATTAACTGATGTAGATAATGTAGATGGGGATGAGATGTATTTGGCTTTAGGTTTGAAGAAAGGTTGGAAACGTGCATATAATGAAAATTCTAAAGGAAGTGTTGCTCGTGATGTTGTGATGTTTGTAGAAAAGTCTCTGAAGCAAGCAAAAAATGAAATGGATGTGCAGATGAGTAATGCTATAGAATGTCTCGTTACAGAAGTTTTAGATAATGCCGAAGAACACAGTTTATTCGGAACTGAATGGTATGTGAATGGTATTTCGTTCGAAGAAACCCAACATGATGCATCTGTAGTTGAGCTTAACTTGTCTATTTTAAATTTTGGATCAACAATGTACGAAAGTTTTGAAAATACAAGAAGTAGAAATAAGGAAAACTATGCAAAGCTGCAAAAGCTATATCTTAAACAAGCTCAATTGTTTACAAGAAAAGTGAGTTTTAGTCGAGAAGCTTTGTTTATGCTTTATATGCTCAATTCTGGAATCAGCCGATTGAAATATCAAGATCAGGCTCGTGGTACAGGAACGGTAACATTTATGAAAAGTTTCCTTTATCTTGGGCGTTATGGTATAGAGCATCTATATTTTAATCCTCATATGAATCTTATTTCGGGAAATTCGGTACTAACATGTGATGGAAAAGTTAAACCTTTCAAAAATGAAAGTGGTTTAGAGGTTCTAACATTAAATAATGATGAAACATTTGATGTTTTGCCAAATTCTAATTACCTTTGTAGCCACAACGAGAATTTTCCTGGTACAATATTGGAATGCAAATTGTATCTCAATAAGGATTTCTTGAATAATAATGAACAATATTAAATGAAATTATATAATGAACAACTTGATTTTAAGCATTGAAGATAGAGGAGGAGCAAAAAGTACTTCGTTTTCTGGTAGAAGAGAAGGTAGAGAAGTCAGAAAGAAACATAACTTAGATGAAAAGGATAAGGATGATAATAGCTATATTGTATTAATGCCTCAAGATACTACATCTTTTAATCCTTCGTTTTTTTTAGGACTTTTTTATCAGAGTATAAAAAAACTTGGCATTGAAAAATTTCAAAAGAAATATGTTTTCTCATACGATAATTTGTATGAATCGTTGAGAAATGTCATAAAAAACAATATTGAGCTCAGTATCACAAGAGCTAAAAAAGACTTGAGTGGTATAACTGGTCTTGATAGTTATTTATAACAAAGTATGATAGAAAGATTTTTTTCACCCTATTTTTACTATCTGCAAAATTTCTTGATGAGTGTAAAAACTGATTATTCCATATCTGTAGGGGATATAATAGCAACATTGTCCATCCTGTTTGCTATCTATCAGTTTAGAAAACAAATGGCTTTATCTAGACAAGAACATGTTGATAGTCAAAAAGAAACATGGTTTTTAAATGTTATTGTTTTACCTCAATTACCCGAAATTAAAGGTTTTTATAAGGTTTTAAGTAAGAATGTGTTAAAACACAGAACTAAATTAAGGTCGCTGCATGGAGCATCACCATTAATTTTGGGTAGAATGGGAGATTATAAGAGTATTGAATTAAATAAGGTTCAGGAGTTTTTTGATAATCTTAAACCACTTGTAAAGTCTTATGATGATGCAATGTGGATAAGGATTAGTGATATAGAATTAGATTTGCAAGATATTTGCACAGAACTTGTGGAATCTTATGAGGATGTAACAAAAGATACAGATGTTGCTTCTAAGATATTGAATAATGAGCAAGGGCTTATTTTACTTTTAAATAAAGGACTCAAAAGATAAACGATATGATTAAAATAGTAATTTCAATTATTTTCTTTTTAATTGTCTTGTCTGGTGTTTTTGTATATGTGACTTTAGTTCGTAGAAATGCCATCTCAGATGATGAAACTTCGAAAATTGTTAAGGTTTGGGGAATAAGTCCATTAAATTTTTTGATATTTATGTGCTGTATTCTTCTAATGCTTGAATTTATCTCAAGTTTTCCTTTTCTTGATTATATGGAAAAACGTGATAAGAGAATTGAATATCTTTCTAACCAAGTAGATTCTCTGCAACATTTATGTGATGAATCAAAATCAAAAATGGTATACTTTGAAAAAACGTTAGATAATCTGAACAAGGAAATCGATAAGATTAAGTTGAATAATAAACCTTCAGTAACTAGGGTACACATAAGTAATGGTAGTTATAATCCTAGTGTTGGTAAAACCAACCAGCCGAATGACTGAAAATAGTTGCAATCATCATGAAAAAACAATGGGCCACTTTCTTTGATTTCCTGCGATTCATCGTCGGTTCTGCTAAGGAGATACCTGATTCCTTGAAGGAAGCGGATTGGGAGGAGCTATATGCTATCACCAAGAAGCAATGCCTGGTGGGTGTTCTCTTTGATGGTATCAAGAAGCTACCTGCTGAACATGTGGGGATGAAGAAGGAGCTGCTGCTCCAATGGATGGCGGAAAGCCAGATGTTGGAGAAGGCGAATGTTCGGTTGAACGATGCTGCCATCCAGGTTTCTGAGTGGTTCCGGAAGAAGGGATTAAGAACCTGTATCCTAAAAGGGCAGGGAAATGCATTGATGTATCCGAATCCTTATTCCCGGACTCCTGGTGATATTGATATCTGGGTGGAAGGGGAAGACAAACGAATCATCTCCTTTGTCCGCTCTATCTCGCCTCATGAAAAGGCGTGCTATCACCACATCGAGTTTCCCTCGTATAAGGGTGTGGAGGTTGAAGTGCATTATCGGCCTAGCTTCCTGTTATGCTTCTGGCATAACAGAAAGCTTCAGAAATATTATGAAAGGGTGAAGGAGGAGCAGTTCTCGCATCGGGTGATGTTGGGGGAGCAAGGGGAGATTGCGATTCCGACAGCAGAATTCAATCTCATCTTCCAGTTGACTCATATCTTCTCGCATCTGATGAATGAGGGGATTGGGTTAAGGCAGCTTCTGGATTACTACTATGTTCTTTGCGACTTTTATAAAGTCTATCAAAAATCTTCGAAAATCACCCCGTCCCTCTTTACCCTTAAAGAGGGCTCCACCTCTCACCCCGACCCTCTCACCCTCAGGGGAGAGGGAGGAAACCGCCCTACTCGGTGCTCGGAACCGCTACGCTCTAAGGATGGCGGACCATCAAAGGTCTCGCCAAATTGTGCGGGATGGGACCGCCGGGATGCTATTGGGGATATGACTTCTGCAACTGCTTCTACTGACTCTTCTGCAACTGCTGCTCGCTCTTCTTCTACAGCTATTGATAGGGTGCAGAAGGAATTGAAGGAGTTGGGATTGTGGAAGTTTGCCGGGGGTATCATGTATATCATGCAGGAGGTATTCGGCATGCCTGCCTCTCGACTTATTGTTCCTCCGAATGAGAAGTATGGTAGGTTTGTGCTGAATGAGGTGCTGGAAGCCGGGAACTTCGGAAGGCATGATGCCCGGAATCGGTTTGGTAGATCACAGCTTGGACATAATCTCCAAAGGGTATATCGGGATATAAGACTCGTGAGGTATTTTCCTGCTGAGGCTCTATGCGAGCCTTTGTTTAGAACTTGGCATTTCTTCTGGAGGCTAAAATATAAAAAATAAAATTTAAATAATCAATTTACATAACTTTGTTTATGTTTATCGAGATGCAGATAGGTAATCAGCTAGATGAGGATGACTATCTGCACTTCGATTATCAATGATAATCATAATGAAGAAAAAAGTTTTTGTAAGCGGTTGCTATGACCTGCTACATTCTGGTCATGTGGAGTTTTTCCAGCAGGCATCACAGTATGGTGACCTGTATGTGGGTATCGGATCGGATGCTACTTATCTGGAGTATAAGCATCGCAAGCCTATGTTCCCGCAGGAGGAAAGGCTATTCATGGTCAAGAATATCAAGGCGGTGAAGGATGCGTATATCAATGAGGGAAGCGGAGTCATCGATTTCCTGCCAACTCTTGATAAGGTGAAACCGGATGTGTTTGTGGTGAACGCTGAAGGTGGGTCTGATGAGAAACGTAGGATCTGTAAGGAAAGGGGCATCGAATATATTGAACTCCAGCGCACGCCTCATGCGGGTTTGAAGGCGCGGTCTTCTTCTGGCTTGAAGAAGGCGTTATTGAACGTATCTGAGAATTCGGCACAGGAGGCGGGGATTCCTACCCGTCTGGATCTGGCTGGTACTTGGATTGACCAGCCTTATGTAAGCATGTATCATCCGGGATGGGCGATTACCATCTCGCTGGAACCGACCTTTGAGGTGCGCGACCGCTGCGGTCTGTCTACCTCTACCCGTAAGATGATTCAGAAGATTTGGCCGGTGAAGTTGCCGAAGATGGATCCGGAGATGCTGGCCCGACTGGTATTCTGCTTTGAGAACAATCCGGAGCGTCATGATGGTATCATCTCGGGTGCCCAGGATTCTATCGGTATCTGTGTTCCCGGTCTGGTGCGTCATTATTATGACAATAACTTCTGGCCGGAGAAGATTGAGAGTACGCAGGATGAGATGACCCTCCGTTTCCTGGAAGACCATCTGGTGATGATTCCGATGGAACCGAGAAGACCGGGATGCAGTGTGGTGGAAGGTAAGGAAATCACGCCTGAGAAGGTGAAGGCGCTGGCTGATGCAGCTGATGCCTGCTGGAAGGCGATTCTGGCGCACGACCTCGATGCCTTTGCTGCAGCATACAGGGCATCTTTCGAGGCCCAGATTGCAATGTTCCCGGGTATGGTGAATCCGTCTATCAATGGTGTGATAGAACCGGAGGCAAGTGTACAGCCGATGATTGACCGCTACAGCAACATGGAGGAGGTTCTGGCATGGAAGATGC
>ERZ1026903.233-NODE-233-length-29232-cov-51.981904_pt1 | contig 29232 bp, 22 predicted proteins | sample MGYA00380180_ERZ1026903 | MGnify/ENA primary metagenome ERZ1026903 (study PRJEB33269, sample SAMEA4719816) | human gut metagenome | biome: human-associated habitat; feature: organic feature; material: feces | place: Cameroon | collected 2013-10 ... | reverse complement strand
CGGACACCTTCTCCCCCAAGGGGAGAAGGCTCCTGTCAGCTCTAAAGGCTTCCCCGAGGGGCTGCGCCCGCAGGCGCGTGTCGGAGCGCAACCGCCGAAGGCGGCTCTTAGCGCGTAGACTGAAGCTGCCGCCCGCAGGCGGCTGATGAGGGCGGAGTTCGTGTAGCCTCCCTTTTAACGGGCAACCTCCGCAGGCTCTCCCCTCATCCGTCCGCGGGCGGGGCCGCGGACACCTTCTCCCCCAGGGGGAGAAGGTGTCCGCCTTTTTTTCTTACTTGCCCACGCAGAACGTCTCAAAAACTTCCTCTATCGTTGCGTCGCTGGCGTTTTCTCCTATCAAATCAAACAACGCCTGCAAGGCGTCCGTCAAACACACCGCGGCGGCGTCCAGCCCAAAGCCGTTCTGCCGCGCCGCAATCGCTTCCGCCAGCGCATCTCTCGCGCGGGTCGCGGCGGCCAATTGGCGGGCACTGCACAACTGCGCAGCCTCCGGGTCCAGCTGCGCTGTGCCTAACAAATCCGCAACCGCATCCGTCAGGGCCTGCAAACCGACGGCATCCCGCGCACACATCGGGACGATCTTCTTAAAATACGGCTCCAATGTTCCACGTGGAACATCCGTCTCCCCCGCCAGGTCCTGCTTATTCAAAACCGCGATGGCAGGGCGGCCCTGACATCTGCGGGCCAGCTCCAAATCATCATCAGACAACGGCTGTGCGGCGTCGAACACGGCCAGCACCAGTCCGGCCTCGTCGAGCTTGCGCCAGCTGCGGCGGATGCCCTCGGCCTCGATGGCGTCGCCGTCCGCGCCCACCTCCCGCACACCGGCGGTGTCAAACAGGTTCAGCCGCACGCTGCCCAGCTGCACGGCCTGCTCCACAATATCGCGGGTCGTACCGGCCACGGGCGTGACAATGGCACGGTCAAACCCGGCCAGCAGGTTCAGCAGCGTGCTTTTGCCCACGTTGGGCCGCCCCAGCAGCACACAGTCCACGCCATGGCGCAGCACCGCGCCCGCGCTGTAGCCGGAGATCAGCGCGTCCAGCGCGGCCTTTTGCTCGGTCAGCGTCCCGACAAACGCCGCGTCGGACAGCTCGGGCACGTCCTCCTCGGGGTAATCGACCCAGGCGGTCAGGTGGGCGTTCAGCGTTTGCAGCGCGGTCTGTATCTTACCGATGCGCTTTGCCAGCCGCCCGTCCAGCGCGGATTTTGCCAGCGCAGCCCCCTGCCGCCCGTTCGCCGCAATGACCTCCATCACGGCCTCGGCCTGCGTCAGCGACATCCGCCCGTTTTCCAGTGCGCGGCGGGTGAACTCCCCTGGTCCGGCAGGCGCGCAGCCCGCGGTGATGAGCGCTTCTAACAAACCGTCCGCCATGGCCGTGCCGCCGTGGACGGACACCTCAATAACGTCCTCGCCGGTGTAGGAGTGCGGTGCGCGGAAAAACAGTGCCACGCACTCGTCCATCTCGGCCCCGTGCAGCAAGTAGTGGCCCAGCATGGCGGTGTAGCCCTTCGCGTCGGCCACGCTTTTCCCCTGCCGCACCGGCGCAAAGATTTTGCCGACGATGCCGTAGGCGTCCGGCCCGGACACGCGGACGGTGGCAATGCCGCCCTCTCCCGGTGGCGTCGCCAGTGCGCAGATGGTTGTGTGCAGATGTTCCATGTGGAGCGCTCCTTTTTTGTGATGGGAATACTTTAGGTAATACCGCATAATTCTAAGTGCCGATACGGCGAGCGAGGTGCGGCAGCTGCTAAGCCAAAAGCGCAGATAATACTTTGTGTATTATCGAGCATTTTGGCAACGCAGATGCCGTACCGCAGCCGCCGGAGCGGTGCTTAAGCCGTAAGGCGGGAATTATGCGGTGTTGCCTTTAGAATACCATGAATACGCGGTGTTTTTCCAGCTTTTTTATAAAAAAGGCTTCGGCGAAAAAATTTCAAATGCTTGTAGGGAGGGGTCTTGACCCCTCCGTGCCCGTGAAAGGCATGGCAAACTTCCCGGAGCGGTCAAGACCGCTCCCTACAAATCCACCAAAAAGGAGAGGCCGACCCGCGGCCTCTCCCCTGTATTGGTTTATTCTTCGGTGTCGTTCTCGGGGGCTGCGTCCTCCGCGGCCTCCTGCGCCAGTTCCTCGGCCTCAATGGCCGCCAGCTCCTCGGGGGTCGGGTCGGTCTCGCCGGTATCCTCGATTTTTGCGGTCTCGGCGTCGTTGTCGCGGTCCACGCGGGCGACCACGGCCACCTTGTCGTCCTCGACCAGGCGCATGACGCGGACACCGCTGCCGTAGCGGCTCTGGACGTTGATGTCCGCCGCATGGATTCTGATCAGAATGCCGTTCTGGCTGATGAGGATCAGATCGTCGGTGTCATCCACGATCTTGATGCCCGCCACGTTGCCGTTGGAGTAGTTGCGGATGCCCAAGCCGCCGCGCTTCGTGATGCGGTAGTCGTCAATGCGGCTGCGGCGGCCCTTGCCCTCCTCGCTGATGGTCAGCACGTTCGCACCCGGGCGGCAGACGCCTGCACCGACGACATAGTCGCCCTCGCGCAGCTTGATGACGCGGACGCCGTGGCCGGTACGGCCCATCGAGCGGGCGCCGTCCTCGGTAAAGCGGATGGCCGCGCCGTCGTGGGTGGCAACAATGATCTCGTCGTCACCCTTGGTCAGGTGGCTCCACACCAGACTGTCGCCCTCGTTCAGCGCGATGGCGATCAGGCCCATCTTGCGGATGTTGCGGAACTGGGACAGCGGCGTGCGCTTGATGAGGCCCTGCTTCGTCACCATCGTGGCGTAGGTGTTGTCCTCGTCCACACCGGCCTTCTGCTGCAGCATCAGCGTGACCTTCTCGCCCTCCTGCAGCTGCAGCAGGTTCACAATATGGCTGCCCTTGGCCGTGCGGCTGCCCTCGGGCACCTGATAGCCCTTCAGGCGGTAGACGCGGCCCTGGTTCGTCATAAACAGCATATAATCATGCGTAGAACCGACAAAAAGTTCCTCGGTGAAGTCGTCGTCCTTCTGGGTCATGCCCTGCACGCCGCGTCCGCCGCGGTTCTGTGCCTGGTAGGTGTCCAGCGTCGTGCGCTTGATGTAGCCCTCGTGGGTCAGCGTAAAGACGCAGGTCTCCTCGGGGATCAGGTCCTCAATATCGACCTCGCCGGAGACGGTCTCGATGGAGGTGCGGCGCTCGTCGCCGTACTTGTCGGCCAGCGCGGTCAGGTCGGTCTTGACGATGCGCTTGACGTGCTCGTCGTTGGCCAGAATGTCCTCATAATCGGCGATGGCCTCGCGCAGCTCGCCCAACTCCTGCTCGATTTTGAGGATCTCCAGACCGGCCAGACGGCCCAATTGCAGCTTGACAATGGCGTCCGCCTGCAGCTCGTCAAAGCCGAAGTTGTCCATGACGGCCTGCCGCGCCTCGGCAAAGCCGCCCTTGCAGGCGCGGATCGTCGCGATGATCTCATCGACGATGTCAACGGCCTTGTGCAGGCCCTCGAGGATGTGCTCGCGCTCCTTTGCCTTCTTCAACTCAAACGCGGTGCGGCGGCGGATGACCTGCATCTGGAACTCAATATAGCGCTCCATCATGGTTTTCAGGCTCATGATCTTGGGCACGCCGTCGTCCAGCGCCAGCATGATGACGCCGACGGTGTCCTGCAGCTGGGTGAAGCGGTAGAGCTGGTTCAGCACGACCTGGGGGTTCGCGTCCTTCTTGATCTCAATGACGATCTTCATGCCGGTGCGGCTCGAGGACTCGTCGTTCAGGTCGCTGATGCCCTCGATGCGCTTATCCTTGACAAGGTCAGCGATGGACTCGATCAGGCGGGTCTTGTTGACCATGTAGGGGATTTCGTTAATTAAAATTTCATAGCGCCCGTTCTTTTTCTCGATGATCTCGGCACGGCCCCGCAGCGTGATTTTGCCGCGGCCCGTGGCGTAAGCAGCGCGGATGCCGCTGCGGCCCATGATGATGCCGCCCGTCGGGAAGTCGGGGCCCTTGACGTACTCCATCAGCCCGGCCAGGTCAATTTCGGGGTCGTCCATCAGGGCGACCATGCCGTTGACGATCTCGCGCAGGTTGTGGGGCGGGATGTTCGTCGCCATGCCGACGGCAATACCCTGGCTGCCGTTGACGAGCAGGTTCGGAAAACGGCTGGGCAGGACGTGGGGCTCCTTCTTGGTCTCGTCAAAGTTGGGGTCCCAGTCGATGGTGTCTTTTTCAATGTCGGTCAGCATCTCGCAGGCCATCTTGGACATGCGGGCCTCAGTGTAACGGTAAGCAGCCGGGGGGTCGCCGTCCACGGAGCCGAAGTTGCCCTGGCCGTCCACAAGCGGATAACGCAGGCTGAAATCCTGCGCCAGACGCACCATGGCATCATAGACCGAGGCGTCGCCGTGCGGGTGGTACGAGCCCAGCACCGCACCGACGGTATCGGCAGATTTGCGGTAGGGGTGCTGCGGGTCGTTGCCGCGCTCGTGCATCGTGTACAGGATGCGGCGGTGGACGGGCTTCAGGCCGTCGCGCACATCGGGCAGAGCGCGCGCCACGATAACAGACATCGAGTAGTCAAGGAACGCCGTCTCGATCTCCTGCTTCACATCGCGCACAATGACCTTCGTACCGGACCCCGGCACCATGATGATGTTTTCTTCCATTGTATCACCTTAACTATTTATTACGTTACAAAAACTTTACGTTTTTCCGTCCAACACCCATTGCAACGGGTTGTTGTCGATATATTTCCATGTTTCTTCAAAATCGAGTTGGTTGCGGATGATGTGGTCGTGGTAATATTTTTGCCATATTGCACGCTTACATTTGCGGCTCACACCGGCTTTATATTGCCCTATAACGGTTGACACTGTAGGGAGGGGTCTTGACCCCTCCGCAGAAGCCTCCCGGCAGCCCAGCGCCAATAAGATATGCAGATGATCCGGCATTATGGCATAATTCAAAATTTCCACATTAGGAAAATGATTTGGTATTTCCATCAAATCATGTTCAGCAATTGACCCATACGGCATCAGCGTAACTTCCGCGCGCACGGAGGGGTCAAGACCCCTCCCTACAATCTCAGATAAGATTCTTTCACGATTTTGCGTACACAGCGTTATGAAATAAACCTTTTGAGAGGCATAATCATAGTTGCGCAGCCGCATCCATTTTCGTTTCGGAAACACATTGTCCATAGACTACCAATGTTCCACATGGAACATCACACATCCAAATTCGCGTACTTTGCGTTCTTCTCAATAAACTGCCGTCTCGGCTCGACCTGCTCGCCCATCAGGATGCTGAACGCCTCGTCCGCACGCTCGGCATCCTCGATTTTGATCTGCACGATGACGCGGTTGTCGGGGTTCATCGTGGTCTCCCACAGCTGGTCGGGGTTCATCTCGCCCAGACCTTTGTAGCGGTTGACCTTCGCGCCGGGCATTTCGGCGCTCAACAGCTTCATTTCGTCGTCGTTGTAGGCGTACTTGACGGTCTGGCCCTTCTGCAGCTTGAACAGCGGCGGCTGGGCGACGTAGACATAGCCGTGGTCGATCAGCGGGCGCATATAGCGGAAGAAGAAGGTCAGCATCAGCGTGCAGATATGCGAGCCGTCCACATCGGCATCGGCCATGATGAAGATCTTGTGGTAGCGGACTTTGCTGATATCAAACTCGTCGCCGATGCCGGTGCCCAGCGCGGTCACGACGGGCATCAGCTTGTCGTTGCCGTAGATGCGGTCCGCGCGGGCCTTTTCGACGTTCAGCATCTTGCCCCACAGAGGCAGGATGGCCTGAATGTTGGAGTCACGGCCCATCTTGGCCGAGCCGCCTGCAGAATCGCCCTCCACGATGAACAGTTCGGTCTTGGAGGGGTCTTTTTCGTGGCAGTCGGCCAGCTTGCCGGGCATACGGTTGGATTCCAGCGCACTCTTGCGGCGCACCAGCTCGCGGGCCTTCTTGGCGGCGGCGCGGGCGCGGGCGGCCTGGGTCGCTTTTTCCAGAATCGCCTTCGCGACGGCGGGGTTCTCCTCAAAGAACTCGGTCAGCGCCTTGTAAACCACATTGTTGACCAGGCCCTTGATGAAGGTGTTGCCCAGCTTCGCCTTCGTCTGGCCCTCAAACTGCGCCTCCTGCAATTTCACGCTGACGACGGCAATGATGCCCTCGCGGGCGTCGGGGCCGGACAGGTTCTCGTCCTTGTCCTTCAAAATGCCCTTGGCACGTCCATATTCGTTCAGCACGCGGGTCAGGGCCAGCTTAAAGCCCTCCTCGTGGGTGCCGCCCTCGGGGGTGTGGACGTTGTTGGCAAAGCTCAAAAGCAGCTCGTTGTAGCTGTTGTCGTAGTATTGCAGTGCGACCTCGGCCACAGCGCCCTGGCCCTCGCCCTTCATATACATGACCTGCGGGTGCAGCGGCGTCAAGTCGCGGCGCTCGCACAGGTAGCTGACGAAGGAGCGGATGCCGCCCTCGTAGCACATCGTCTCGGTGCGCATCTCGCCGGACTGCTCGTCCTGGGGGCGGTCCGCGTCGGGGCGCTCGTCGGTCAGGGTTATCTTGACACCGGCGTTCAGGAACGCTTCCTCGCGCAGGCGCTTGAGCAGCGTTTCATAGCGGTAGAGCGTCGTTTCCTGGAACATTTCCGGGTCGGGCTTAAAGGTGACTGTCGTTCCGGTAGAAGCCGCCGCGCCGATTTTTTTCAGGTCGCCGTCGGGCTTACCGCGCTTGAAGCTCTGCTCATACTCGGCCCCGTCGCGGCGCACGCGGACGGTCAGCCACTCGGACAGGGCGTTGACGACGGACGCGCCGACACCGTGCAGACCGCCGGCCACCTTGTAGCCGGAGTCCTCGCCGCCGAACTTGCCGCCGGCGTGCAGCACGGTATAGACGACGGTCACAGCCGGGATGCCCAGCTTGGGCTGGATGTCCACGGGGATGCCGCGTCCGTTGTCCGAGACCTCGATGATGTTGCCGGGCTTCATGGTCACTTCAATATGGGTGCAGTACCCGGCCAGCGCCTCGTCGATGGCGTTATCGACGATCTCGTAGACCAGATGATGCAGGCCGGAAGGCCCGGTGGAGCCGATATACATGCCGGGGCGCTTGCGCACAGCCTCCAGACCCTCCAGGACCTGGATCTGCGCACCGCCGTAGGCATGGTCGGTAGCCGTCTCGCGGTTGGTTTCGGTGATGATTTCTTCTGCCATGAAATGATAGCCTCCTGTTGTGGGTGGGTATCTCTATACATCCCGTTTTCGGATGTTCTGTAGGGAGGGGTCTTGACCCCTCCGTGTTTACGCGGCTGCCTGTCTGCGGAGGGGTCAAGACCCCTCCCTACAAAGCAAGATAAACAGCAGCTGTAACTCTTAAAATTCCAGCCTCTCCGCTCTTTTTTTCAGCGCGGCGGGCGATAACTGACTGATATAAATGGTCTCGTCGGGGAAATCGGTGACAAGAAAGCTCTTGGGCAGCGTGCCCGGGGCGCAGAGGTCCACGACGGCGCCCTCGCTCTCGACGTGGCGGAAGTATTCCTCCGTCCGCCGCGACGCCCCGGCTGTGTCCAGATCAAACACCCCGATCACATCCCGGGTATTCAGGACAAAGTCCTGGCCTGCGTGAAAGTACAAATCCTGCACCTCCCTGTAGGGGCCGGGCATGTCCGGCCCTCCACTCTGCGTCATTGCCCGTCAGCGGGCAGCCGCCGTACTGCTGCGGGCCGGACCTTTCCGGCCCCTACGCTTCTTCGACCACGCCGCCCTTCACCATCACAATTTTCCCATTGGTACGCGCAAAAGCGGCGGTGTCGCAGGTGGTCACGATCGTCTGGTGCTCGCCCATGCGGGTCAAAAGGTAGGTCTGGCGCTCGTCGTCCAGCTCGCTCAAAACGTCATCCAGCAGCAAAACCGGGTGCTCACCGAACAAATCACCGACCACTGTCGCCTCGGCCAGCTTCATTGCCAGCACGCAGCTGCGCTGCTGGCCCTGACTGCCAAACACCCGGGCGGGCTGGCCGTCCAGCAAAATTTCCAGATCCTCGCGGTGCGGCCCGGCCAGGCAGAACCCGGCGCGCAGCTCGGCACTGCGCATGGCCCGCATCTTTTCGGTCAGCGCCGCGGCGGTGGGGGCCGCGGTGCACATCTGGTAGTTCAGCGCCAGCACCTCGGCGCCGTAGGAGATGTCCTTATAATTCTGCGCGGCGATGGGGGCCGCCGCCGCCAGAAACTTGCAGCGGTGCTCCATGATGAGCGCGCCGTACTCGGCCAGCTGCTCGTCGTAGGTGTCCAGCAGCATATTGCCGTTTGGCGTAATATCGTAGCTTTTCAGCAGGGCGTTCTTCTGGGCCGTCAGCCGCATGTACCGCCGCAGCGCCACAAGATAGGGCCGGTAGACCTGGCACAGCGCGGAATCCATAAACCGCCGCCGTCCGTCCGGGCCGCCCTTGACCAGCCCCAGCAGGTCCGGTTCAAAGACGACGGCCTGAAAGTTCCCCGCCAGCGCCGCTGCGCGCCCGACGTCCGCGCCGTTTAATTTGCCGGTGCGGCCCGGGCGCTGGCTCTGCCTGCTGCCCACGGTCAGGCGGATGGATTTTTCCACGTCCTGTGTCTCAAACGCGCCCTCGATGACCGAAAAGTCACAGCCGCGCTTGATAAGCTCCGCGTCCTTTGACCCGCGGAAGCTCTTGCCGCCGGTCAGCAGCCAGACAGCCTCCAACAGGTTCGTCTTGCCCTGGCCGTTCGGGCCGCACAGCACGGTCAGGTGCGGGTCAGGGTGCAGCTCTGCGTGGACAATATTGCGGTGATCCGTTACTTCTAAGTGCGTTAAGCGCATTACGCGCCCTCCGCGATCTGCACGGTCTGGCCGTCCAGCTCCACGGTATCCCCTGCGCGGCACTTTTTGCCGCGCATCGTGCAGACCTCGCCGTTGACCTTAACGGCCCCGCCCTGGATCAGCTCCTTCGCCTCGCCGCCCGTCTCGCACAGACCGGCGAACTTCAAAAGGGCGTCAAGCTTAATAAAGTCGGTGTTAATACGAATTTTTTCCATAATACATCCCTCTATCGTAACCCCGGCCGTAGGGGTCGGACATGTCCGACCCTCAGCCTTGCTGCAGCAGCCCTTTAGCCGGGCGGCTGATTTTATCTGCAGGGCCGGGCATGCCCGGCCCCTACAGCACAGCATTGCTTCAGCCCTCGTTCTTGAACCGTACCGGCAGCACCAGATAGATAAAGTCCTTGCCGTTCTCGGGCAGGAGCTTGACGGGGCTCAAGGGTCCGTTGATCTCCAGCACCATCTTCTCACACTTCGAGAAGCGCAGTGCATCCAGCAGATACCGGTTGTTGAAGCCAATTTCCACCGCGTCGCCCTCCATCGAGACCGGCGCGAACTCGTCCACGACCTTGCCCAGCGGCGTCTGGCAGCGGACCGTCACGCGGTCCTCGGCAAAGGAGATGCGCAGCGGGTTCTTCAAACGCTCGGTAATAATGAGGGACGCGCGCTCAATTGTGTCGATGAAGCTCTTGCATTCCACGGTGACACGTGTTTTTCTGTCCTTCGGGATGACGCTCTCATAGTTGAGGAAGTCGCCCTCGATCAGGCGGCTCATGATCGTGTAGCCGTTGGAGGTAAACACGACATAGCGGCGGTTCGCGTCGATCTTCACGTCGTCGTCCGCGCCGCCCATAATTTTCAGCAGCTCCTGCAGCGTCTTGGCCGGGATGATGATGCGGATGTCGCGGGTACACTCGACGTCGCGCTGGATGATAGCCAGCCTGTAGCCGTCCAGGGCCACGATCGTCAGGCTGCCCGGCTCAATGACGAACAGCTCGCCGGTGTGGGCGGGCTTCTTGTCGTCCTGGCTGACGGCGTAGATGGTTTTCTCGATCATCTCGCGCAGCATGCCGCACTTGACGGTCATCGTATTGTCGGCGCCGGTCACGGGCAGGCTCGGGTAATCGCTGGCGTTCAGCGCGGGAATCTCAAATTCTGCCACACCACCGCTGATTTTTGCCTGGCCCTCGTCGTTCAGCTCAATGCAGACATCGCCCGCGGGCATACGGTTGACCATGGCGCTCAGCAGTTTTGCGTCAAGTACGGTTTCACCGGGTACAAGCACGTTGCATTCAATCGTGGTCGTGATGCCCATTTCCATATCGTAGCCGGTCAGCGTCAGGTTAAAGCCCTCGGCCTTCATGTAGATGCCTTCCAGCACAGGGATGGCGGCGCGGTTCGTGATTGCGCGGGAAACGCCGTCGATGGCACTGGCCAGCAGTGTTTTTTCGCATTCAAATTTCATGTTTCTATCTCTTTCTCCGGCTTTTTTGGAAAAAAGCCTCGGCAAAAAACGTTCAGTGTTCTCTATTTTGGGGTGCTCCTTCTGTTTTCCACAGTCGGAGCGCTATTTTACAGGTGTGAGGAAGTGTATTTTGCGGTTCCGTTCGCAGAAACTATTAAACTATGGTAGTAGTCGTAGTAGGGGGTGTTAGTTTCGTGGAAAACTCCGCGGACGCCGATTGCGCCGCGGTAAATCGGGCGTGGATTGTTTTGAACAGTCTGTGGAGTTTTCTGTGGAAAACCCGGGAAACTCCTTTTTTCAACACGCGCCGTGGAATACGCTCTGTTGATAACTGAAAACTTTGTTGAAAAACGGGTGTTCTTTCTTTGCAAAGAAAGAACCAAAGAAATTCCTGATGCTTGGGTGAGAATGTGCGATGCTGCGTGGAGTATCGGCACAAATACCGTTCCCGGGTTAAAACATTGAAAGTTCTTTGGGTACTTTCTTTCAAGAAAGTACCTTAGGTGCGGACGTTCTTCATGATGTCGCTGCACATCTCTTTCAGATGCTGGTCGCGCTTGATGTTTTCCTCCATCGTTTTGATGGAATACACCACCGTGGAATGATCGCGCTGGAACTCCTGCCCGATGGCCTCCATGCTCATGCCGGTCACCTCGCGGATAATGTACATCGTCATCTGCCGCGCCGCGCTCACATTCGCATTGCGCTTCTTGCCGCGGATGTCCGTCGGCATCACATTGTAGGTGCGCGCGACCTCGTTGAGAATCTTCTCAATTGTGACGGGGATCGGCTGGCTGTCGTTCAGCGTGTCCTTGATGGCCGTCGTCGTCACGCCGATGCACGGCTCGATGCCCTCCAGCAGATAGTAGGCGTTCAGCTTCTTGACCGCGCCCTCCAGCTGGCGGATGTTCTGCTTCAGGTGGTTCGCAATGTACTCGGCCACATCGTTCGGCAGGTCCAGATTCAACAGCTCGGCCTTGCGCTTGACGATGGCAACGCGGGTTTCAAAATCCGGCGGCTGGATGTCGGCGGTCAGACCCCACTCAAACCGGGTGCGCAGACGCTCCTCCAGGGATTTGATTTCTTTTGCGGGGCGGTCCGACGCAATGACGATCTGGCGGCCATCGTTGTGCAGCGTGTTGAAGGTGTGGAAAAACTCCTCCTGCGTGCTCTCCTTGCCGGCCAGGAACTGGATGTCGTCGATCAAAAGCACGTCCGCCTTGCGGTAGCGCTGGCGGAACTGCTCCATCGTTGCCGTCTTGATGGCGGTGATCGTCTCGTTCGTGAATTTTTCACAATCCACGTAGACAATGTTGAAATCCGGGTGGTTCTTCTGGATCTCGATCTTGATGGCGTTCAGCAGGTGCGTCTTGCCCAGACCCGACGGCCCGTAGATGAACAGCGGGTTGTACGCGCCGGAGGGGTTCGCGGCCACGGCCTGCGCGGCGGCAAACGCAAACTGGTTCGACGGCCCCTTGATGAAGTTCTCGAACGTGAACTCGTACCGCCCGCTGGGCAGGTCGTTCTCGTCCAGCTTCGGCTTCTCGGCAGCCTTGCCGCCGTCCGGTGCGGGCGCGGCCAGCACAAACTTCAGCTCCACCTCAAAGCCGAGGATCGAGGCAAACGCCTCCTTGAGCAGATCAGCATAGCGCGCCGCCGCAAACCGCATGACGACGTCGTTGGGAACCTCCAGGATGATGATGTTCGTGCCCTCAAAATTCAGCAGATTGAGGTCCTGGATGAAAACTCTGTATGATGCATCGGATACTCGTCCTTTGCAGTACGCCTTGACGGCGTCCATTACATCATTGAAGGAATCCATGATTCTCGATACTCCCCACTTCCTGTTATAAGTGAACGCCCCGTATCCAAACAGGGCGCAGAAATACTAAATACAGTATACCACAAAACCGGGTTTTAAACAACACCTATATATAATAAAGTAGGAATTTTTTTATCCGCCGGAATTGTTGAAAATTTTTCCGCGGAGCAAAGAAAAATAAAAGTTTTCCACAACAGATGCAATTTTCAACAGTAAATAGTACAAAATGTAGTGGATAACTCTCTGTAGCTCCAATTCTTTGACGCGGGAGCGAAAAATTCTGCCCAAACCCCCTTGACAAAGTGGGGGTAAATCGCGTATAATCTAACTCTGCAAGGCTGCCCCAGTGTATGGGCGAAGCCCTGAGCAAACAGCCCATACCGGGATTTCAACAGGAGGAATGAAAAATGAAGCGTACTTTCCAGCCCAAGAAGCGTCAGCGCAGCCGCGTCCACGGTTTCCTGAACCGCATGGCTACCAAGAATGGCCGCAAGGTCATCGCCCGCCGCCGTGCGAAGGGCCGTAAGAGCCTGACTGTCTGATAACTTCAGAGAATTAAGTGAACAAAAGGGTTGCTGATTGTAAAATCGGCAGCCCTTTTTTCAAATATGGCTTTACAGAATGGAAAAATTAGTAGATAATAGATAAAAGATAATAATAAAAAATGTGGAGCTTTGGCCAAGGCCAAAAAAACATACCGTAGGGGCGGATTCTATATCCGCCCGCGGTACCTGCCGTAAGCTGCACGGGCGCATATAGAATGCGCCCCTACAACAGCAGCGCATTTTAAGCGGTGCGCAAGCGCCGCGTTCCACCTTATTTTTTATCTTTTATCTCTTATCTTTTATCTATAAAAAGGATTTCACCTATGCGTTACCGCACTTTAGATAAAAACTGGCAGTTCAACCGGGTGTATGGCCGGGGCAAAAGCTATGTGCATCCGCACTGCGTTTTGTATGTGGCCAAAAACCGGCTGGGCTATACCCGCATCGGGCTGACGGCCACCAAAAAGGTCGGCCATGCCGTGCAGCGCAACCGCGCCCGCCGCGTCATGCGCGCCGCTTTGTCGGAGCATCTGGCCCGGAACATCGGCGGGTATGACATCATCCTGGTCGCCCGCGGCCAGACCCCCCACCTGAAAAGCACCCAGCTGAGCAAAACGCTGGGCAAGCTGTTTGCCAAAGCCGGTCTGCCCGACAAGGCCGCCCCGGCCCCCGGCCCTCAGACGGCGCCGCAATGATCGCCCGCCTTCTCATCGCGCTTTTGCGCGGCTACAAAAAATATATCAGTCCGCACCTCGGGCATCACTGCCGGTTCATACCCACCTGCAGTGAATACGCCATGCAGGCGCTCGCCGTCCACGGCCTTGTAAAGGGTCTGATTTTAACGGTGTGGCGCCTTTTACGATGCCAGCCCTTTGCAAAATTCGGCTATGACCCGGTACCCGAAAAGGGAAAGTGGGTCAACCCGGAGCGAAGGCTGACGAAAGATAATAGATAAAAGATAACAAAAAACATACTGTAGGGGCGGATTCCATATCCGCCCGCGGCACCTGCCGGAAGCTGCACGGGCGCATATAGAATGCGCCCCTACGGCGGCAGAGATTTTTAAGCGGTGCGCCGGCACCGCGACCCACCAATTTTATTATCTATTATCTCCACAACTTCCGCCTCTCATGTCTTTGCACTGCGCAGCAGAGACCTACATAAAAATAAAGGTCCCGGGCGCAGACGGGGCAGAAGGAAAGGCTATGTCTTTTATGTATTTCCTGGCCGTATTGATCGGCCCGCTGGTGAAGATCCTGTACAGCTTCATCGGCAACTACGCGGCAACCATGATCGTTGCCACCCTCATCCTCAAGCTGCTGCTGTTCCCCCTGAGCATCCATCAGCAGAAGTCCACGGCCAAGATGTCCGTGTTCCAGCCGCTGATCACCGAGATCCAGCAGAAGTACAAGAACGACCCCCAGAAGCAGCAGGAGGAGCTGATGAAGCTCCAGCAGGAGCACGGCTACAACCCCATGGGCGGCTGCATGCCCATGCTGCTGACGATGCTGGTCCTGTTCGGCTTCCTGGGCGTTGTGTACTACCCCGTACACTACATCTTCGGCGTCAGCAATGATGCCGTCAAGGCCGCGTGCGAGGCCATCGGCCTGGCCACGACCAACACCTCCACGATGCAGACCGCGCTGATCCAGGCCATCCACAACGGCGCGTCCATCGACCCGTCCATCATCTCCGCCAGCGTTGTGGCCGAGATCCAGAACTTCAACACTTCCTTCTTCGGCATGGATATGTGCGATGTGCCCGGCTTCCACCTGACCCCCATCGCCATCTTCCCGGCCATCGCCACGGTCACGATGTTCGTCAGCTACTTCATCACCCAGAAGCTCTCCGGCATGGATGCCCAGATGCAGGGCAGCATGAAGGTCATGATGCTCGTCATGAACCTGATGTTCGTCACGTTCTGCTTCAATGCCCCCGTCGGCTTCTCCCTGTACTACGGCGTGTCCAACGTGTTCCAGATCTTGCAGTCCTACGTGACCTACAAGATCTACAGCCCCGAGAAGTTCAAGGCCCAGTATGAGGCCGAGCTTGCCGCCAAGCGCGCCGAGAAGAAGAAAAAGCGCACCGTCACCGTTGAGCAGAACGGTAAGCAGGTCGAAAAAGAGGTCACCCTGGGCGAGGCCAACAAGCTGCGCCTGGAGATGGCCCGCCAGCGCGAGGCCGAACTCTACAAGGACGAGCGCACCACCCCACTGAATAAGGATTGATTACACAGCAAAAGAGGCGCGCTCCCGTTGCAGAGACTGTAGGGGCGAGCATTGCTCGCCCGCGCCGTTGGCGGCTGTGAGGGAGTGTATCCCCTGCCGCCGTAGGGGCGCATTCTATATGCGCCCGCCCCGCTCCCCGTTGTGATGAACGTAACGATAAGAAATAAGAAGGAGGTTCCCCCTATGCGCAGTATGGAAATGAGCGCCAAGACCGTTGAGGCCGCCGTACAGGCCGCCTGCGAGGCTCTCGGCGTTGACCGTGATGACATCAACGTAAGCTACGAAGTCCTCGAATTCCCCACCCGCAAGCTGTTTAAGACCATCCCCGCCAAGGTCCTCGTGAAGGTCGAGGAGCCCGAGGCCGCCCCGGTTGAGGAGACGAAGCCCGTTGAGGTTTCCACAAAGCCCGCCGAGGTTGTTGAAATCTCTGACGAGACCGCCCCTGAAATCCAGAAGGAGGTCGTCGAGGATATGGTCGAGGAGGCTGAGTTGGCCCCCGTCCCCGGTGAGGAAGTCGAGGTTCCCCTTGACATCGACGCCGACCCGCGCCTGCAGGCCGCCGTTGACTACCTGACCCCGATCTTCAACCTGATGGGTGTGGAAAACTTCACCTTCACCGCTGTCAAGAAGGGCGCTGCCACGGTCCTGAAGGTCTCCGGCGAGCACATGGGCGCGCTGATCGGACGCCGCGGCGAGACGATGGAGTCCCTGTCCTACCTCGCCAGCCTCGTTGTGAACCGCATGGAGGGCCCTTACGTCAAGCTGGGCCTGGATGTCGGCGGTTACCGCAACAAGCGCGAGGACGACCTCTCTGCCCTTGCCAGGCGCATTGCAGACCGCGTCATCCGCACGGGCTGCTACTATGAGATGGAGCCGATGAACCCCTACGAGCGCCACATCATCCACACGGCCATCGCCGAGATCGACGGCGTGCGCAGCGAGAGCAAGGGCGACGGCCCGGCCCGCCATGTGGTGCTGTACTCCACCGACCCCGATGCCTGCAACCTGCCTGACCGCGACAACGCCCGCAACCAGCGCGGCGGACGCCGTGACGGCGGCCGCGGTCCCCGCCGTGACAACCGCGGCGGACGCGGCCCCCGCGGCCCGCGTGAGGGCGGCAGAGGCCCCCGCTACGGTGCTCCCCGCCGCGATAACCGCGGCGGCCCCCGCTACGGCGGCCCGCGCTCCAGCGTGCCCACCCGCGAGTTTGCGGATGCCCCGCGCGACCCCGCAGCCAAGCCGATGGCGCCCAAGACCACCGAGCGCATCCACGACGGTGACGATTTCGCCTTCGGTAAGATCGAGTTTTAAACAACAGTGTTGAAAAAAGCAGCTGCTCCTGTGCGGGCAGCTGCTTTTTGGCTTTTATGCGAGCGAAGCGAGCACAGAAAGCCTCCCCTGTGAGGGGAGGTGGCCGCGCGCTTGCGCGCAGGCCGGAAGGGTCCCGACGGGCCTCCCGCAGCCTCCCGTTCCCCCCCTCTAAACTCTTTCCACACCGTTTTCCACAGCGATGTTGAAAACTCTTATTTTTCCACCGTTCACAACCGGCTATACATGGGGCAAAAATGAACCGTTTGTAAACAAGATATAGGCGTAACCACGGCCCGGCACCCCTACAGGTACCCCTTTTCCACAGGAAAACCGGTTTTCCACCGTTTCCCGGGGTTTTCCCTGTGGAAAACTCGTGAAAACTGTGGAAAACTATAAAATAACGGTGTTTCGCAGAAAACAAGCAGAACTTTTTGCGAAAGGCTCTCTGCAGACCTTATTTTCCTGTTGAAAATGTTGAAAACTGCCTATAGTTGTAGAACCCCGCGGTGGAAAAGTCCGAAATGTTGTTAAAAACACAGATGTAGCCGTACCGAAAACAAAATGGGATGCAGTCGGTTATCAAACGTCCATGCCCGGCAACGAGGATACATTTTCAACCGTATGGCCAGCCCAATGTTGAAAGAAAAACAACAACCGGCGAACGGCATCCCACATAAACTCGCGGACGGCATATATGCCCCCCTACCGCGCTTACGTGAATTACATCCGTAGGGCGGGGTGCCCACACCCCGCCGCAAGTTCGCGCGGCAGTCCGTCAACGGGCAGCCACCCACGTAGGGGGCGGCGTCCCCGACGCCCCGGAAGCCTCCCGTCACCGCCCATCCCCGGGAAAACCCCCGGGCCGGGCATGCCCGGCCCCTACCGCGCGGCAGCGGGCAAGCCCCCTGCCGTCCGCAAACGCCCGCGGAGGGGTCAAGACCCCTCCCTACGGACCGCCCCATCAACGAGTGCCGCCCTCCTACCGCGCTTACGTGAATTACATCCGTAGGGCGGGGTGCCCGCACCCTGCCGCAAGTTCGCGCGGCCACCCGTCAACGGGCAGTCACCCACGTAGGGGGCGGCGTCCTCGACGCCCCGGAAACCTCCCGTCACCGCCCATTCCCGGGAAAACCTCCGGGCCGGGCATGCCCGGCCCCTACCGCGCGGCGGTGGGCAAGCCCCCTGCCGTCCGCAAACGCCCGCGGAAGGGTCAAGACCCCTCCCTACGAACCGACCCATCAACGAGTGCCCTCACCCCGCCGCGCGGCGGTGCGGGAGCGGCGACAAAAAAACCGAGGCGATCCCTTTTCCCGGGACTGCCTCGGTTCTTTATATAAGCATATAAGCGCTTAATCGTGCCGGATGGCTTCCAGCGCGCTGATCCTGACCGCCTTGTTCGCGGGCAGGATACCGGCTACCAGCCCCACCAGCGTGGCGAATACCAGCGCCGCCAGCATGAGCCAGGGCGGGATGATCGAAATGGCCGCGCTGCCGCCCCCGTCCATGTAGTAGTACCCGCCGCCCATCAGGCCGGACAGGTCCAACCCGCCGCCCTGACCGAACGCCGCTAAAATTGTGGAAAGGTTGTTCAGCACAAAGCTGGCCAGCAGGCTGAACGCTACGCCAATCAGCCCGCCGATAAACCCGATGGTCGAGCTTTCCAGCAGGAACATCGTGCGGATGCTGCCCAGCTCACAGCCCAGCACCTTCATGACGCCGATCTCCCGGGTGCGCTCATAGATGGCCATCGTCATGGTGTTGATGATGTTGATGGCCGCCACAAACAGCGAGACCGCCGCAATGCCGCCGAAGATCATCTGGCTTTTTATGACCTGCTGCTGCATCTCCTCGCGCTGCTGGTTCATCGAGTAGGTGTTGGTGAAGCCCAGCTCGTGGATGGCCGTCTCAACGTCGGTAACGTTCTTCAGGTCATCGACCTTGACGTAGACCTGTTCGTAGCTCTTTTCCTCGGTCTTGGTTTTGGTCATGTCGTTGTAGACCTTTTGCAGCATCTTCATGTCCTGAATGCGCAGCACAACGCCGCTCTGGGTCCAGTAGCCCTTGGCGCCGTCCGGCTCCAGCACGCCCACGACCTCCAGCTCCCAGCTGCGGGATTTTTCGGTCGAGCCTTCGCCGGTCCGGATGGTCAGGGTCATCTTATCCTTGTCGATGTCCACAAAGGGCGGCAGCTCCTTGCCGTTGGCATCGGTCTGGCCCTGCCAGCGGTAGCGCTTGGGGCTGTTGGGGCTCTTGCGCGAGTCCTGAAACTCATACCCGGTGGACCCGCCGACCAAAATCTGCAATTTCGCCGCCTTCTCGCTGGCGGGGGTGTTCGTGAGCCAGCTGCCGCTCTGCAGGGCGAAGCCCATCGGCTCCAGTGCGGTGGGGTCGATGCCGATCAAATTGTAAATTTCCATCGTGTAGCGGTCATTGCGGCCCGCCGTGATGGTGCCCTCCAGATTATACGCCTGCGCGTAGGGCGTGGCCGCCGCCACATGGGGGATCTGCTTGATGTTGGCGATGGCCGCATCGTCCAGATACAGCGGCTTGCCGTCGCTGCCGACCATTGTGCCGTAGCCGTAGATCTGCACCTGGGTCAGGTCGCCCCAGCTTTGCAGCATCTCCTCGTTGGTTTTGGTCTGGGCAATGCCCAGCGAGATCATCAGCACGACCATGCAGGTGCCGATGACGACGCCGACGAGCGTCAGCGCCGTGCGGCCCTTGCGGCGCAGCAGGTTGCGCGCCGACAGGCTGATTTCATCAGAGATCTTCATCGCTGTCCTCTGCTTCCAGCGCGGCCAGTGCCTTGGCCTTTTTGCGCTTGCGTACCACGACCACGATGACCACGATCACGACCACTGCGCCGCAGACACCGATGAGTACCCACGCCCAGACCGGCATACCGGTCTGCTCGGGCTGGACGTCGTCCATCGACGGGTCATAGTTGAAGTCGTCCATGTTCATCTCCTCGGCACTGACAGAGAAGTCCTTCGAGAAGGTCTGCGGGTTGCCGGAGGCATCCTCGTAGTTCAGCGTGATGATGCCGCTGACTGCGCCCGCAGCATCGGGGGCAATGTCAAAATCCACGCTGCCCTCGGTACCGGCGTTCAGGTTGCCGAGATACTGGTAGCTGCCCGCGCCCAGATTGGTGCCGGTCAGGCGTGCCTCAAGGTTGCTGACAGGGTTTTTGCCCTTGTTGACATAGGAGAGGGAGACGCTGCCGGTGTCACCGACATAGATCGTGTCGCCGGACAGCTCGAGCTGGCCGACCTCAAAGCGGTCGGGCTGGCTGACGGGCACGGAAATCGTCGTGGTGCCGCTGACCTCCTTGCCGGTGACAGAGCCGGTGCCGGTCATGTTGACGGTGATGCTGGCCACCGTGCCGGTAAAGCCGGAGGCGGGCATGACCTGGAACGTGACGTCCCGGGTCTGCTTGGGGCAGATGGTGCCGAGGTAGCTGGACAGGCTGCCGCCGTTCAGGGAGATGTTCTCGGGCAGCGTCAGCGAGACGATGACGTCGTCGAGGTTCTCATTGCCATCGGTGGCGTAGAGGCCGAGGGAAAGGTCGAACGCCTGCCCTGCGGTGACGCTGTCGCCGTAGCTGGAGGTGCGCACGAGCAGGTTGGGCGAGGTCGTCTGGTCCTTGTCCACGCACTGGCCCAGCGTGACGCTGAACTGCTGCAGCGGCTTGGCGGTGTCCAGATAGGACAGGTTGATGGGCAGCGTGTTGCCGCCGCCGTTGTAGATGACGTCGCGGAACAAAATGACGTAGCTGTAATAATTATACTGCGCGTTCGCCGCAACCTCCTCCGGCGAGGCTGAGCCGTTGCGGACGTTCTGCAGGCGGGTGGCGTTGGGGTCGTCGTTGCTGTCGAACAGCTGGCCGATCTCGCCGGTGCCGGTGTAGGTGAACACGGCGGAGTTGATGCGCGCGGAGATCTCCTCCGGCTTGACGCAGTACCGCGCCGAGGCGTGGTCCACGACCTTGAGCACGATGTTGATCTTATCACCGACCTGCACGGTGGTGACCTCGCCGCCCGCAGTGTCGGTGACGGAGTAGGCGGAGACGTAGACGCCGTCGGAGCTGGTCGTGTCAATGGCCGCCGTCGGCGTGGGGGTGGGGGCGGTGACATCCGGTGTGGTGACGTCGTCTGCCATAACCGGCGCACACAGCGCCGCCGCCAGAGCAAAGGCGGTCAGCAGGGAAAATAGGCGTTTCATGGTTGGTTTGTACCTCCAAATTTTATAACCCCAAGGCTTCCCCCTGGGGGGAAGCTGCCGCACGCAGGCGGCTGATGAGGGGAGAACTTGTGTGGCGGCTCCGTGAGCGGGCCGCGGCGGAAACACGCCCCTCAACCGCCCTCGGTCGGGGCCTCGGGCTTATTATTTTTTCTGTTCCTTCGCTGCCTCCCCGCCAATATCCAGATTCCCTTCCAGATCGGCAAAGAGGGCGTCGCGGTTTTTCTTCTTCGTCTCCTCGTCCTGCACGACGTTGGAGCAGACCTTGCCGTCCAGGATCGTCACAATGCGGTCCGCGCACCCGGCCAGCTCCGGCTCGTGGGTGACCATAACGAACGTGACACCGCTGTTTTTGGACATCTCCAGCATACGGTACAGCACCTGCTTGCTTGTGCGGGAGTCGAGGTTGCCTGTCGGCTCATCGGCAAAAATGACCTTGGGACTGCTGACGAACGCGCGGGCAATGCCGACGCGCTGCTGCTGGCCGCCGCTCATCTCGGTGGGCAGGTGGTTGGCGCGGCCCAGCAGACCCATGGATTTCAGCTCTTTGCGGGCGCGGGCCAGACGGGTCTTTTTGTTCACACCCTTGAACATCAGCGGCAGGGCGACGTTCTCCGCCGCCGTCATGGTGGGCAGCAGGTTGTAGCTCTGAAAAATGAACCCCAGGTGCTGCTGGCGGAACTCGGCCAACTCGTTCTCGGTCATTTTGCTGATCTCGTGCTTTCCTATGTATACCTTGCCGGACGTCGGCTTTTCCAGCCCGGCCAGCTGGTTCAGCAGCGTGGACTTGCCGCTGCCCGACTGGCCGACGATACAGCAGAACTCGCCCTTTTCTATCGACAAATCGACATTATTCAGCGCAACGACGCGCTCCTTGCCGACGGCATAGACCTTGCGCAGTTTCTCTGTACGGATGATTGGTGCCAAACGCACACCTCCTTACGTGCAATATATCACATATTGTACCATATTTCGACGACGGTGGGAAGATGGGGAAGTTGTAAAATCTCTTCCTTTCCTATATAATAGACGACAAAAAGGGGGCAGACGTTACCATGGAGTACACAATTCATCCGATTGCGCATATCTGCACGGATTTTACGGATAAATTCGGCATCCCGCGGCAGAGCGGGCTGGTGCCGGAGCTGACGGCGCGCATCGTGTTTGAGCCGGAATACCGCGACCCGAACGCGCTGGTCGGCATCGAGGGGTATGACCGGCTGTGGCTGATCTGGCAGTTTTCCACCGTGGCGGCAGAGTATGCCGCGGGCAAAAGCTGGCGGCCCACCGTGCGCCCGCCGCGCCTGGGCGGCAACGAGCGCCGCGGCGTTTTTGCGACCCGCAGCCCCTACCGCCCGAACGCGCTGGGGCTTTCCTGCGTGGAGCTGGCGGGCGTCGAAAACGGCGACCTGATCGTCCGCGGCGCGGACCTTTTGGACGGCACGCCGATCTTCGACATCAAGCCGTATCTGCCCTATGTGGACGCCTACCCCGACGCCCGGGGCGGATTCACGGACACGACAAAGGAATACGCTTTGCAGGTGGTTTGCTCCGACGCGCTTTTGTGCAAAGTGCCGGAAAACAAGCGCGCCGCTTTGTCCGGCGTGCTGAAAAACGACCCCCGCCCCGCCTACCAGCACGACCCGGAGCGGGTGTACACGCTGGATTTCGGCTGCAATAAAGTGAAATTCACGGTGGACGGGAATATTTTGAAGGTTGTTGACATCTTATAAACGGGAAGGAAAGGCGGCGCGTAAACGGGAAGGAAAGGCGGCGCGGCAAAGCCGTCCGCAGAAAGCCTCCTCGCGCAGCGGGGAGGTGGCCGAGTTTACGAGGCCGGAGGGGCTTTTGCGGTTCGCGGCGGCGGTAGGCCGCGGAGGGGTCAAGACCCCTCCCTGCGGGGCAAAAGATACATGGGCGGTAATGGCAAAGTTGCGGGCCGGGCATGCCCGGCCCCTACAGACTTCTGTTTCCGGCATCGGGGGTTCGGGGGAACGCCCGAATTTCAAAACGGAGCAGAGGGCGCGGGCGTTAAGAACGAAAAGTAATACTGCTTTCGTTTAGCCCGCGCCCTCTGCGACCTCCTCTTTGGGAATCCAAGGGGCGTGTAGCCCCTTGGTCGCGGGTCCGCTGCGTCGCAACAGCGGCAGTTTTCTTTGCGAGCTTTCTTTTGCTGCCAAAAGAAAGCGGGTTCCCGGGAGGCTGCCGTTCCCGGGCAATCGTTCCATCCAGCGGAACGAGGTACAATAAACCGTACCCAAAAACGCCCTAAAAACCGCCTTGTTCGTCATTGTGGTCAAAATGCACACAACAGCTCTGAAAATATGTGCAACTTTCTGAACAAAACCCCTTTACGAAAAGGGGGTTTTTTTGGTACAATAAAGCTATGCAAAAGCGTTTGTCTGGAACTATGCCCGGAGCAACATTGGGGCACGTGCCAGGCAGCGCTGGATTTGTGCGGCCCTGACAACCGCACAGCTCTATAATGCAAAACTCTAATAAAAACGGAGGAAAGAAAATGCCCAGAGCTAAACAGTCTATGGACGGCAATACCGCTGCGGCGCATGTAGCTTATGCATTCACCGATGTGGCTGCCATCTACCCCATCACCCCCTCCAGCCCCATGGCCGACACCGTTGACCAGTGGAGCGCTGCAGGCCTGAAGAACATCTTCGGCAACCAGGTCAAGGTTGTTGAGATGGAGTCCGAGGCCGGCGCCGCAGGCGCTGTCCACGGTTCTCTCGGTACCGGTGCCATCACCACCACCTTTACCGCTTCCCAGGGTCTTCTGCTGATGATCCCCAACATGTACAAGATCGCCGCTGAGCAGCTGCCCTGCGTCTTTGACGTTTCTGCCCGTACCGTTGCTACCCAGTCCCTGAACATCTTCGGTGACCACAGCGACGTTATGGCCGTTCGTCAGACCGGCTTTGCCATGCTGGCCGAGAGCAACCCGCAGGAGGTCATGGACCTGTCTCCCGTTGCTCACCTGTCCGCTATCGAGGGCCACGTTCCGTTCGTGAACTTCTTCGACGGCTTCCGTACCTCCCACGAGATCCAGAAGATCGAGAAGTGGGACTACGAGGACCTGAAGGAAATGTGCAACATGGAGGCTGTCGAGGAGTTCCGTGCCAAGGCCCTGAACCCCGAGCACCCCAAGATGCGCGGTTCCCACGAGAACGGCGACGTCTTCTTCCAGCATCGTGAGGCCTGCAACCCCGCTTACGAGGCTCTGCCTGCCGTTGTTGAGAAGTACATGGCCAAGATCAACGAGAAGCTGGGCACCAACTACGACCTGTTCAACTACTACGGCGCCGAGGATGCTGACCGCGTCATCATCGCCATGGGCTCCATCTGCGACGTCGCAGAGGAGGTCGTTGACTACCTGACCGCCAAGGGCGAGAGGGTCGGCCTGGTTCTGGTCCGCCTGTACCGTCCCTGGGTCTCCAGCGCCCTGCTGAAGGTCCTGCCCAAGACCGTCAAGAAGATCGCCGTTCTGGACCGCACCAAGGAGCCCGGCTCCCTGGGCGAGCCCCTGTACCTGGATGTCGCCACCACCCTGCGTGAGGCCGGCATGAACGACGTCGTCCTGACCGGCGGCCGCTACGGCCTGGGCTCCAAGGACACCCCGCCGTCCAGCGTCTTTGCTATCTACACCGAGCTGGAGAAGGACGCTCCGAAGTCCCGCTTCACCATCGGCATCACCGACGACGTGACCAACCTCAGCCTGCCTGAGGTCAAGCCCGCTCCCATCACCTCCGCCCCCGGCACCAAGGAGTGCAAGTTCTGGGGTCTCGGCGGCGACGGTACTGTCGGTGCCAACAAGAACTCCACCAAGATCATCGGCGACCATACTGACAAGTACATTCAGGCTTACTTCCAGTATGACTCCAAGAAGACCGGCGGTGTCACCATCAGCCACCTGCGTTTCGGCGACAAGCCCATCCGCAGCCCCTACTACATCAACCAGGCTGACTTCGTGGCCTGCCACAACCCCGCTTACATCCACATGGGCATGAAGATGGTCCAGGATGTCAAGCCGGGCGGCGTCTTCATGATCAACTGCCAGTGGACCGATGCCGAGCTGGATGAGCACCTGAATGCTGCCGACAAGAAGTACATTGCCGACAACAACATTCAGCTGTACACCATCAACGCTATCGATAAGGCTATCGAGATCGGCATGGGCAAGCGCACCAACACCATCCTGCAGTCTGCCTTCTTCAAGCTGGCTGACGTCATGCCCATCGACGATGCTGTCGAGTACATGAAGGCCGCTGCCAAGAAGAGCTACGGCAAGAAGGGCGACGCTGTTGTCCAGATGAACTGGAAGGCTATCGACGCCGGCCTGGACGCTGTCCATAAGGTCGAGGTTCCCGCCTCCTGGTCCAACCCCGCTGCTGATCCGGCTCCGAAGGCCCTGAAGGGACCCGAGGCTCTGGTCAAGCAGATCCGCGACGTTATGGAGCCCATCTCCCGTATGGACGGCGACAGCCTGCCTGTCTCCGCCTTCGAGGGCAACGTCAACGGCGAGTGGGAGCAGGGTGCTTCCGCTTACGAGAAGCGCGGCACGGCTGTTATGGTTCCCGAGTGGAACGCCGAGAAGTGCATCCAGTGCAACCAGTGTGCCTTCGTCTGCTCTCACGCCACCATCCGTCCGTTCTGCCTGACTGCTGCCGAGGCTGAGGCTGCGCCCGCTTCCACCAAGCTGGCCGACACCAAGCCCAAGGCAAGCGAGTACAAGTTCACCATGGCCGTGTCTCCTCTGGACTGCATGGGCTGCGGCGAGTGCGTCACCGTCTGCCCGACTGCCGCTATCGAGATGAAGCCGCAGGAGAGCCAGTCCGAGCAGCAGGCTGCTTTCGACTACTGCGTCGAGAACATCCGCAAGAAGGACAACGTCCCCGGTGTTGTTTCCGAGGTTTCCGTCAAGGGTTCTCAGTTCAACCAGCCGCTGCTTGAGTTCTCCGGCTCCTGCGCTGGCTGCGCCGAGACCTCTTATGCCCGCCTGATCACCCAGCTGTTCGGCGAGAAGATGTTCATCTCCAACGCCACCGGCTGCTCCTCTATCTGGGGTGGTACCGCTTCTATCAGCCCGTACACCACCAACAAAGAGTCTGGCCACGGCCCCGCCTGGATCAACTCTCTGTTCGAGGATAACGCTGAGCACGGCCTGGGCATGCAGATCGGTTACGAGACCGTCCGCGCCAACCTGATCACCAAGGTTGAGGCCCTGAAGGGTAAGAACGCTGAGCTGGATGCTGTCATCGACAAGTTCCTGGAGACCAAGAACAACACCAAGGCCAACGACGAGCCCGCAAAGGCCCTGATCGCTGCCCTGGAGGCCTGTGGCTGCGACGAGTCCAAGGAGATCCTGAAGGACAAGCAGTACCTGGCCAAGAAGAGCTTCTGGATCTTCGGCGGCGACGGCTGGGCTTATGACATCGGTTACGGCGGCCTGGATCACGTCCTGGCTTCCGGCCACGACGTCAATGTTATGGTCTTCGACACCGAGATGTACTCCAACACCGGCGGACAGGCTTCCAAGGCCTCCAACATCGGTGAGGTCTGCCAGTTCGCTGCTGCCGGTAAGGAGATCAGCAAGAAGTCTCTGGCTGAGATCTGCATGACCTACGGCTACATCTATGTTGCCCAGATCGCTCTGGGCGCCAACATGGCTCAGGCTGTCAAGGTCATCGCCGAGGCTGAGGCTTATCCCGGCCCGTCTCTGATCATCGGCTACGCTCCTTGCGAGCTGCACGGTGTCAAGGGCGGCATGACCAACTGCCAGAACGAGATGAAGAAGGCTGTTGCTGCCGGTTACTGGAACCTGTTCAGCTTCAACCCCGCTGCCAAGGCCGAGGGCAAGAACCCGTTCACCCTGACCTCCAAGGCCGGCGACATGAGCAAGTATCAGGACTTCCTGGCCAACGAGACTCGTTACAGCCGTCTGGCTCGCGCCTTCCCGGATCGCGCCAAGGCTCTGTTCGAGAAGAACCAGGCTGCCGCCGATGCCCGTTACGAGCACCTGACCAAGCTGGTCGACCTGTACAAGTAATTTGTGCAAGGGCTGCTTAACGGCTAACGCTAAATAGAAAGTGCCCCACGCAGAAATGCGTGGGGCACTTTTTTGTAGAGCTGTAGGGGCCGGGCATGCCCGGCCCGCAACTTCGCTGCTGTATCGCTTTAATCTTCAATTTGTAGGGGAGGAATTCATCCCTCCCGTGCACCTGTTGGTGCAGCCTCTTACATGGTTTATTCTGTAGGGGCCGGCGTCCTCGACGACCCGGCAGCTTTCCGCCGACGAAAACCTCCGCGGCGGCCTGTGGGCAGGCCGCCCTACAATCCCCTTTCCCGGTTGTGCGTAGGGCGGGGTGCCCTCACCCCGCCGCAGGTTCATGTGGCCGTTCGTTTTCCTTTTTCACACCGGCCTCAACACCAGCTCCAGCCCGTTCTTCCCCCAGCCGAAATCCGCGGCGGCGTACCCGCGCTCGAGCACCCGCGGCAGGGCCGGGTCAGCCAGATGGCACCGGCGCAGCGGGTCGCGCCATTGCACAAGACCGTGCGCTGAAAAAATCAACATCTGGTCGGCCCCGACCATGGGCCGCATCCCGCGCAGCGTCAGCCCTGCCGAGAGATACTGCGCACACAGATCATCACACGCCTCCGGGTGTTCCAAGTCCAACGGCAGCACGGCCCAGACATGGTAGCTGGCGTACCGCTCGGTGGCCCAGCGCAGCGCCAACCGAAGAAAATGCCGCAGCTGCGTGTAATCTTCGCGCAGTATGGGCGGCGTCAGCACCGCACCCTGTCCGTCGGCCCCGTAGCCTGCGGCGCGCAGACTTGTGGGCAGCGGGTCCTCGGCGTAGAGCGGCAGCAGCGCGGCGGCGGCCTGTAATTCGTCCTGCCCGGCGTAGTCGCCGACGATCTGGCCTTCCTCCAAGGCCGGGTGCAGGCAGGGCAGCAGCGGCAGCCCGCCCGGCCCGGCCAGCGCGCGCAGGGCATCGGCATGGGCGGCGGTAAGTACGCGGGCGTCAAAGATGTTGGTACGTTCGAGAGTTTGCAGCATAGTTAGGAATCCCTCCGTTACAAAAATTGTTGCATAGTTTATTGTAGCGAATGGGAAATATAAAAAATGTCGCATCCCGGGTGGGATGCGACAGAAAAAAGGCTTCCCCATCTGGGGGAAGCTGTCCGCGAAGCGGACTGATGAGGGCAAAGCTTACGTGGCTGTTATAAAAACGGGCAATAAGGCAAACTTCCCCCTCATCCGGCGCTGCGGCGCCACCTTCAGTCTCCGCGCTAAGAGCCGCCTACGGCGGTTGCGCTCCGACACGCGCCTGCGGGCGCAGCCCCTTGGGGGGAAGGCTTGGAAGTTACAGCTTTCGCTTCCTCGCCAGTTCCTCAAAGCTGCGATTCTCCGTGAAAAAACGCTTGTAGGGGTTGTCCGGCAGGGGCGGCGTTTTGGGCCGGGGTTGCACCTTTTTGCGCAGATGCCCCTTCAGGGGCGGCAGCGCCCGGCTCATTCGGCGGCGGTGGAGACAGCCCCTGCGGTCAGGGTGTCCCACAGCTCGGCGCAGCCCTCGTAGGTCGGGACCTGCTTTTCGTCCCAGACGCCGCGGCGTCCCACGTAGAGGTGCGCCAGCACGCTCTGGTTCGTGCCGGTGACGTCGTCCATCAGGGTGAGGCCCTCATAGCCGCCCAGATCCAGCCCGGTCAGCACGGGGCAGTCGGTCCAGCGGTAGACCATCTCGCGCCAGTCGGCATCGGTGGTCTCGGGGTCGTCTGGGACCGTGCCGTCCAGATATTGCAGTGCGCCGGTCTGGGTCTCAAAGCCCTCGGGATCCTCCAGCAGGAAGATGTAGGTCTTGCCGCCGGACGACAGCTCGGCGCTCAGCCGGGTGACGCCGGCCATCTGGTAGTAGGCGTCGGTGTTCTCGTTCGCGGCGTCAAAGTCAACGGTGTAGCTGTCCACCTGCACAACGACCTTGCCGTCGCCGTTCAGGTCGGAGCAGAACGGCGTCAGCGCGTCCTGCAGCGCGGTGACGGTGTCGGTGGGGAGGTCGCTGGTGCCGACATAAGCGACCTGCACGTCGGGGCGGGTCTGAAAAACGGTGTCCTTGATGATCCACACGCCGAACACGACGACCAGCACGGCCACGACCACGGCCATCCAGTGATAGTGCCACCAGTTGGCGGCTTTTTCTTTTTTTGTATATTCGCGCGGGGGTTCCGGCGTCTGATTGTAAGTTTCGGTACTGTCCTTTGTGACCCAAGCCATAGTGCGGGTACGCTCCTTTTATCATACTTTTTCTATTATAACACAAATCGACGGGAAAATTTGTAAACTTATTTTGACCACGCCTTGCAACGGCGGGGGAAAGAGGGTATGATAGAGTTGCGATAGTGTAGGCGGGGGCGGGCCGGAAGCGAGTGGAAACGCAAACGCCCCGGGAGGGATGAATCCCTCCCCTACGGATGACCCGGTCACGATAGTTGGTCGGAAAGCAGCGGAGGGGTCAAGACCCCTCCCTACGGACTGACGTGAATGGGTTGCGGACGAGAGGGGCAAGGGAGGGCGGCAGCCCGCCCCTTCGTAGTGTGCGGTGGTTGCCCGTTGACGGGTTGCCATGGTAGGTTGCGGGCCGGGCATGCCCGGCCCCTACGGACTGCTGTTTCCGGCAGCGGGGGTTCGGGGGCGCTTGGCGGCGCACAACGAGCGCCGCCAGTTTGCTGCGCAAACCCGCTCGTGCGGTTGATTGCCCCGCGGGGGCAATCATTGTGCGCTCCCCAGTTTCGCTGCGC
>ERZ1026903.220-NODE-220-length-29944-cov-5.629429_pt1 | contig 29944 bp, 26 predicted proteins | sample MGYA00380180_ERZ1026903 | MGnify/ENA primary metagenome ERZ1026903 (study PRJEB33269, sample SAMEA4719816) | human gut metagenome | biome: human-associated habitat; feature: organic feature; material: feces | place: Cameroon | collected 2013-10 ... | reverse complement strand
TTTTTAGTGCTATCTTATGTTATCCGGCACTTCCGATTTTAAACATAGGAACTTTGGTTTGCGATTCGCATTCTTTTAATAATCAACAGACAAAGTACAGAATATCTGCATTTTCTATAATACTTATATCTCAGACAAAACATTTCAAGAAAGCTTATTTTTACATTTTCTTTTTTATTTAAAAAAAATCCAATACTTTTGCTTTCGGACTATCAAAGCCTCAGACATACTAATAATATAAATGAGGCTGCCCACGCCGTACAAAATATAATATATGTTGCAATACACATTATTATATGTGGGCTTGGGTGGGACGATAGTCCAAGACATAACAAAGGCGTTTACTTAACGCTCTGTTCTTGACACGCTGAAATCTCGCAAATGGAAGTGAATTATAGTCTTGAACTCAGCAACGGTAGATGCCCCGGGTGTGATTACATCAATCTCGTAGAGACCTTGTAAGCACAGATTGTACCCATATGGGTGAAGTATATCTGTTTACATAAGCCTCTCTACGCTGACGTATATCATATCGGCGTGGGCTCTGACGTTGTCTGTTCGACTATAATAGGCAATGCGAGAGCCTCAGTGTGTGGGATGGACAACAAGACGACTCACGCTTTTTTTGTGTCTGCGTATCAAGTCAAGTCTTTGATAAGATACCATCACGATATGGAAACACACGCCAAATCAGATGTAAAAAACGCACGAGGCAAATTGCAATGCCATAATCACGCCGGACCTACCTCCGACGTCCTCCCCGAAGTTCAAAAGCCCCAAACGGCAGAGAAACAAAACTTGGGGGTGTCCACCCGAAATACCCTTCCGACAAATAATACAAAAACATTAAAGTCTGAAAAAGAGCCACATTGGTTTGCTCTACGTACCACCTACGGAAGAGAAAAGAAAGCCTACGAATATTTGACAGCACACGGAGTAGAAGCATTTTATCCCACAATAAAGAACGTCAAATTAATAGACAACAAACGTGTCACAGTTGAAGAATCGCGTATACCAAACGTATTCTTCGCATACGGCACAGAGGAAGATATCAAGTTCTTTGTTTACGACAATGTAAACCTTCCATATCTCCGCTTCTATTACCGCCACGTCCATGCCAACAATCAAATACTCAAAGAGCCATTGATTGTACCCGACAATCAGATTAACAGCCTAAAGATTATTTGTGAATCAGACTCGGATGACATTATCACCTCAACAGACGAAATCGAAAAATTCAAGGAAGGACAAAAAGTACGAATAATCGATGGCAAATTCAAAGGTGTAGTAGGAATCGTTGCTCGCTATCACAGCCAGCAACGTGTAGGTATTGTCATTGATGGGCTTTTAACTGTGTGTACAGCGTATGTGCCTAGTGCGTTTTTAAAGCAAATATAAAAAATAGAGAATATATGAATAGTGCATTTTCAAAATTAACAACTAAAGTAATCTGCATTTTAAGTGCCATTATATTGTATTCATGTAAAGATACAACTCCAACGGACACAAAGTACATTAAAGATTTTCATGTGACAAATTTCCTTCAATCTGCAAATATGCTCGAAGAAGACAATTTAGCATTGTATGTTGATTATTCTACATGTATCGCTGAAGGCATGAAAACATCCGCTCTTTATGTTAAGCTTGTTCCGTCATTTGTCGAAGCAACAAAAACATTTTTTTCAATAAAAGGAGATTCTATAAAGCAAGAAAATCCAACAAATACATATAATCGACTCCTTAATATACAAGAAGTAAATTATGCAGATTTGAAGTCTGCTGCAGAACAAATTGCAGACGGTAACACTGAAGCTGCACTACTAACAGATGGTGAATATTATAACCCAACGATAGCACGTGCGAATCCCAACAATCCATATCTAGCTAATGCTTTTAAGATATGGATGAAGAAGGGGCACGATATTTTTATTATTTCAGAACCTTACATTGAGACCAACCACGGCATTCAATATAACAAGAAGCGTTTTTATTTTCTCTTCACAGATACAAGATTAAAAAACAATATATACGATCGAATTACAAAAACAGCTTCTCTTGAACAATTTCCTGAAGTTCACATTTTCCATCTCTCCGCAGATCATCCAAACATTATGGCAGAAGGAAATTCTTCACAGACTAATGATTTACTTGCTGCTAATATAGAGCCTTATGGCTTTTTTGAAATACAAGATTGGACTTTAGGCTGGAAGCAAATAGAAAAATATATCATGGGAGCAGTTGATGAAAAAACTGATAGCCCTCTCCCTAATGGTGATTTTGTTATAAAAGGTTTAAAAGTGGACAGAAATTCATTTGGAGGTTACAAAATTACCGACGTTGATGTGAATGTATACGACATTAACATGGCATACATGGAGTATTATACACGAAAAGAGTCTGGAGAGAAAGTAGGTACTATTAGCGAAGAACTCCCAGAGCACTCCAAATTCCTTTTGGTCGATCATAAGGAATTTGAACGCCACGGAATGATCAATCTCTATTTTGATATCATGAATTTGGATAATACTTTTCTCAAGTATGGAAAACCATTTAATTATATCAAGATTGATTTCTTTATCACTAAAACAGAGAATGTATTCTCAAAGTATTCTTCCATGTTTACATTTGATCTTCTTGGACAACCAGGTATTACCAACCGCTCCATAGTTACGAGCATAGAACAATGCCTAGTTGATAAAGATTTGGAGAATCAAATGAAACATTCTCCTTTCTACACAATTTACGTCAAAAGCAATAAATATTAAAAATACAGAATATATGGGAATCAGAACTCCTCTCGAACTTCAGTCTTTACAAGACGAAACAATGGTTTATGCTGCAATAATAGGTACAGTAGCTTTAGGTTTATCATTTGTAGTTGCATCATTGATTTCCTATAAGGGCAACAATGATCGTTCTTACATCACTCGTAGAATTTGGTATGTAATAATTGGTCTTACTGCAGCTGCGGTTTTCTATGCATATAACGATCTTATTGTTAAGCCAGATATTACAAAAGCTGGCTGGCAGAGTATGTTCTCTGATACAAATCTTTTTTGCATCGGAATCAACTTGGGCGTATATATCGTTGGTGGTATTATTCTCATGTTTGTTTTCCGCCACAAGAAATTCGGATCTATTCTTGGTAAAGAAAAAAATGCATAACCCATTTAATAATCAATAAATATGGCAAAGCAGTATTTCGTAATGGGTATCGGTGGTACAGGCATGCGTTGTATAGAGTCATTGATTCATCTTTGTGCTATGGGTATGTTTGATGATACTGAGATACATCTTTTAGCTCTTGACACAGATAAGAATAATGGTAATTTTTCTCGATTGAAGGAAGTCAAAGAAGCCTATGTAAATGTCAAAAACCTCGATAAAGCAAATAGAACTTCATTGAAAGACACATTCTTTTCTGCTGATATTAAGTATTATGAGTTCAGTCCTAACTACGAAAAAAAGAGTACCTTCAATGATGTCTTTAACTATAATGACACCAAGTATAATAACCCAGAGAAAACGGATCTAGTTGATTTAGTTCTTACGGATAAAGTTGAAAACTTTAATTTACGTCATGGCTATCGTGCCCAAACTCATCTCGGTTCAATGATGATGTATCATTCAATTATCGAGGCTGCTCGTTCACGTATGGATAATGAACTGAAACAGTTCCTTCAGGTTCTTATTCAAGCCTGCAATGGTGGTAACGATCCAAAAGTTTTTATTTTAGGCTCTGTTTTTGGAGGAACAGGAGCATCTTCTATCCCTATTATACCTCAAGCTATTTCTGAGGCTGCAAGCATTATGAGTAATGGTGCAGCCAATATTTTAGGTCGAGCATACTTCGCATCAACACTATTGACTGCATATTTCAGTTTCAAGGCTCCTTCTGGAGAAGAATTGAAAGACCAAAAGGTTATAGCTACCAGTGACAAATTTGCACTGAACTCTCAGGTTGCAATGATGTTCTACGATGATGATACAACTGTAAAGAATACATATCAGCGTTTCTACATGATGGGAACTGACGGACAGGATTGGAATCCTATGGTTCGCGAAAATGACAAGATAACCAAGACTATTACTGGTGGCAGTGATCAGAAGAATGACTCACATTACATTGAGCTTCTTGCAGCCTGTGCTGCCCTTGATTTCTATCATTGCGATATTGCTCACTTAAAAGAGAATAAAAGTGCTAGTAAAACAGATTATGTATACCGTGCAGTTGATGGATCAGGCAAGTTTGAGTTCAAGGACTTCGTTGGCAACAAGGATAACTATGATAAAGACTTTGCGAAGAAATTCGGTATGCTTATAGCATTCTCTTTCCTATGCAACGATCCTGATATAGATTTTGTTGAGAGTGTTCGTTGCAATAAGCAGAAGGAAATTACAGGATTCGACGGAATAGATGTAAATCAGGTAGACTACTTGAAAAAATATTTCCGTCTCTTCAATGTTCGTAAGGTAAATGATGAATTTGCAGAAGGATGGATTCGTCAGATTCATCGTTCAACTGGTGGTGGAGACAACTTCCTTTTCAATCCGAAATTGTTTGCATTCCATACAATGAAGGAATTACATAAGTATGATTGGAATAAGAACTTGTACCGAAATGAAGGCATTGGTAAGGATTGGACATTCTCTGTTGGTTTCTTTGGTTCCAAATTTAATTCTTTCAAGGAAGAGTTTATAAATATGCTACATAGCGGAAAACCAACAACGATTACAAATACAGGAGAGCGTTTCTACAAACTTGTTTACGATACACTTTGCAAAATCTATAACATAAACTAATTTGATACGCTATGTCTAAAGCTTTATTGATAAAGAGTTACACTACTCTTACCACTGGTATACAGGGGAATTGGAACGACCTAAACATGGCGTCTTCCTATATCCAGGGAATACAAACTGGCAAAATACTTGAAGATGTAAGTGCAGATAAGATAGCTGCGCTTATCTCTGGAGTTCCAACACCATGGGCCCGTGCAAAATTATTCAAGTTTGCACTTGGTACTTTGGCAAATCCTAATCCTGCGATTTCTAACTCTGGTCTAACTCAGTTCTATGAAATGCTTCATGGTGAGTGGAGAGGCCTTTTGGCATTGATGGCATTATACTCTGATCGCATTCGCATATCTAAGCCTGTAGTTATGAATGCAAAGGGGGGAGATTATGAAATAGCTTCGGCTTTCGGTCGAATGTTGTTCAACGACAAGGATATATGGAGTAACCAGGATGTTCTCGCTAAAGATCCTGATGCACAGCCATACATTCATCTGTTATATTATAAAGACCAACTTATCGGTGGAACATCACCACTGACAGGTGTTTTCACAGGCGTGAATTATTCTAACCTAGATGGCATGAATGATATTAGCTGGTATAGAAATGGTAAGTTGGAGGATCCAATGCCATATCTCTCACCTGATCAGTTACAAAAACTCTATCTGTTTATCAAGAATATGAATGGCAACCTTGATGCTTTCGAGAACAAGGTTAACCAGTTCCGTCAAGGTGAGCAACGAGTAAATATTGATGGCTTAAAGAACATGAGCCGTGATTGGGAATCAGAGATTCTCCAAAAGGCTCATGGCAATCTTCGTAATCTTGGTCCAATCCCGACTTATGGAGCTTTATCTTGTCCTTTCAATGTATTATTCAGTAGTGATATTCCTGTTTACATGAAGCCTGATTTCACCTTTACATACGTAAATGGTACAGACTATCAAAAGATTGGTGATATTCAAAACCTTCTAAGTTCTGATGGTTATGTACTGGGTTGGGCAGAGGACGCAAAACAGCGCCAAAAACGTTCGGATGCACCAGTTTATTATTTACAAGTAAAAGACTTAGATTCAGGTTCTACATATTATTTCACAATTCCTCTTTCTGAGATGGGTATTGATATCTTTAAAAATCGATTTGCCGAACTTCTTGACTATAATACTGGAGGGAATAGCCATATTACTGCAACAATAAATGACAAAGGCGATATTCTTTCAGTCTTTATGGTGGTTGAGATTGATGGAGAAAGTGTGACTCTTAATACTCGTGAGTATAAAATCGAATGGATGGAGGATTTGGGACGAGTAATCATGTGGCCAAACTTTGTATCTGACAAGTGGAATAAGTACTATATGTACACAGAGTTCACAGCAGATTCAAAGAACAAGTTTCAACCAATATTCAAGTTTGGAGGAAATATCATTCGTGATGGAAATAAGAACTTCTTGACTCCATTATATGAAGCAGCACCAAATGAAGAACTTGAAGTAAATATTAAGCCTCTTATCACTTATCCTGCAGGTAAGGTGGAAGACCTTCCGAAGTATAATATTATTGCTGCGGATAAACCATTTGAGGGTCTTGTTGCAACAGTACAAAAGGGTGGTCACGATGAGCGAGCTGGTTATTTGATGCTTCGTCATAGCATTATAAAGGATCTGTCTTCTGTCGACATTAATAGTACTGCAGTAGTAGGCATTGACTTCGGTAGCAACAACACTTGCGTTTACTATAATGCAAATGACCGCGGAGCAATGCCTGTCCAGTTCGAGAATAATCGTGCAGTTCTTGTCGGTAACGAGAATGATGACAAGAAGGCAAATGCAGGTAATGATGAACTTTTGTTCTTTACCAACTATCCTGCAGAGAATGGCCAGTTAAAATCGTGGTTACATGAGCATGATTCACGCTATAATTGCTACAACCAGTCAGAGGAAGTTGCAGGTGGTGTTCCTGTGAACCGTCCAAATGTGGTAGTTCGTGAAATGGATGAATTTGAAATAAAGACACAAGCTGGTACTCTTCATTATAACATGAAGTGGTTGGATAACCAGAAGGGTCTTGAGAAGAAGAGAGCATATTTAAAGTCTATATGGCTTCAGACATGTGCATTCCTCTATAAGAACAAAATACGACCAGAAGAAATCAGTTGGAGCCACCCTGGTTCAATGATGGAGTCAGATATAAACGATTATGACAAGATATTCAATGACTTACAAAAAACACATCCAATAACAACAGGACGTAAGCCTGAAATTAACGAGAACTATCCTACAGAAGCAGAAGCCGTATGTAGCTTCGCTCTCTCTCAGGATTTTGGTCTTGCTAGCAATAATATGTTCCTTGGCATTGATGTGGGCGGCAGTACTAGCGACATTTTGCTTCTCGGCAAAGATCCTCACAATGGAAATAAAGTGACTTTATTCCGCGAAAGTTCCGTTCGTCTTGCTGCTGGTGTGTTCTTTGATGCGGTTATCAAATCTGAGACTTTCCGTCAGGCATTGGTTAACTTCCACGAAAGCAACCAAAGAGCGGTTTATGTATCAAACATTCGCGATGTGTTGACAGAAGCTAACAAAGCTCCTTATTATTTAAATAACATCTTTGATCAGTTGAAAACCATTGATGACTACGAGAATTTTTATGACACGATCAATCGTGATGCTAAATTTGTATTTACAATTCCTGCTTATGTTACTGGTTTGCTTCTGTATTATTCAGGTATGCTAATAGGTAAGACTATTAAAGATAACAACTTGGACAACATCAATAGAATTGACATTCTTTCGTTTGGTAAGGGTGGTCGTATTTTCCATTGGCTTCGTAACTCTGCAGGAAATCGTGCTACTCGCGAGTACTATGCAACTTGCCTAAACACTGGTGTTCATTGCGTTACAGATATTGATCTAACTGTTAAGTATCGTGATGAGATAGAAGTCGATAATAAGGCAGAAGTTGCAAAAGGATTGTGCGATCCAAAGGATATTGTAAAGATGCAGAAAGCTGAAGATCGTGATATATGTGGTGAAATTGGCGTTAAGTATCTTATTCCCGGAGGTAGTATGAAGAATTTGTCGGTAGAAGACGAGTTGACTGGAGACTATTTTTCAGATGATATGAGTAACTTCGACTTTTCTGGCATAACAAATTTTGAGGCATTTATGGATATATTTATTGAGTTTGTCAGTCAGAAGACAAAACTTTATGCTAAAGCCGATAGCGAGCTACGCGATGATTTATCCGATCTTCCAAGCAAGATTGCGAGCTTCATCTGCAACAATGATAGAGAGTACAAGAAAGCCAAGGATAAAGCCAAGTCTGGTGATGGTTTCCATTACCACCAACCAATCATTATAGCCGAAGGAATATGTTTCCTCAGTACTTTAATCAGAAAAGCTTTTAACCAATAAAAAGCAGAAAGAAATCCCAAAAACATGAAGTCATTAACTCTTTACATAGATAAGTGGTACATCGTTGGTGCAATAAACACCGACGGTGTCACTCGTCTTGTAAACCTACCAAATCGAGAAGATCGTATTTGGCTTTACTTCCATGAGGATGTAGCCAATGATGAAATCTCCTATGGTAAAGGGTTTCAGGGTAAATTCAGAAATAACGAACCTCACTATTATGGTGATGTATTCTCTTTGATTACTAAGTCTTCAGCTAAATATACAATGTTCAAACGTTCCCAACCAATGAAGGGAATTTTTAAGGCTTCAAAAATATTTGATGACATAAGAAATGACATTAGCGAAGACGGAAATATTACTACTTATATATCCTTCTCAAAAGATATTTCTTTAGCCTCACGTCTACTCTTTATTGATGAGTTAAAAGAAGAAAGATTTATTGTTAAAGAAAGTGTTGCACGTATCTGCCATTTGGCATTAGAATATGCAGCCAAGAAAAACAATTTCAATGAGAACGGATACTATATTGTTCTAAATGCCTGTAATGAGAATCTTCATTATTCTCTTTATCAAAAAGCAGAAGATCTGTTCAATAGAGAGAAAGAGAATGTACTCGAAGGTTTAGGTACGGATGTAAGAAGCCGGGCTCTAATTGAATATGTAGTTGATAATATAAACGAAAGAGAACAATTCCTTAAAACAAAAGAGGAACGTGAATCAGAATATCTTAGAATGAATCAATTTGTGGATGATTGGCTTGTGAAAATATCTACAGCAAGAAGTTTTATCCCCGTTCAACTCACAGATGTAACTTTTTCTCATGACCCTTACAAGGACTATTCAGTTCAAGTTAAAAAAATCAAAATTGATGAGAGAACAGATAAAATAGTTAAGGATATTATCAATGTCATTGTTCGCTTTGTCAAAGATGCAAATGTCAGCCATGAACAGATAAAAGGAATCTTGTTCTTAGGTAATACGTTCACCAATATTCAGTTCAAAAAAGAGTTGAGTGGCTTTTATAATCTTGATGATAGCAAAATGGTAAGCTATAAAGACTCGGATTTATCTTCAATTGTAAGTGCGTACACTTTCATTGATTGTAGTCAATTTTCCGCTACTCAAAATGCGATGAGAGGTAATGCCGAAGCAGAACTTCGTCGTATTAAGAATGCAGAGGAAGAAGCTGCAGCAATGAAACGAGCTAAGGAAGAAGCAGATGCAATAGCTGCAGTAGAAAGAGAGGCGACAGAAGCGGAACGTAAGTTCAAGAATGCTATGAATATGGGCTATGACGCAGAGCGTGAACATGATTATAACAAGATGGAAGATTTTTTTAAAATTGCTCTTACATTACGTTCTGATGACGAAGAGGCAAAGCAAAAACACGAAGATGCACTACGCAAAAAGGCTGAATTGTCGGTACAACAGAGTCATTATAAAGAAAAAATAAAACAGGCAAAAGCTGCCTATGATGAGAATGACTATGAGACAGCAAAATTCAAAGCTGAAGAAGCACTTAGTTTTATGCCTGATTCGGAAGCAGCTCTGCGTATAAAGGAAGACTCAACTCGTCGAATTAAGAGCCAAAAGGAACTAGAAAGATACCTTAATAGAGCTGATTTGTTTATTGTACAGAAAGCTTTTTCTGAAGCAAGTCAAGAACTTCAAAAAGCAAAGCTACTTGATGTTGATTACAAGGAAATCAATGAACGTGAAGATAGAATAAAAAAAGAGCAAAAGGCAGCAAAAATTAAAATAGAAGAACTATCTAACCAACTTAATTCTGCGTTGGACAATGATTGCTTTGATGACGCTTTGAAATATTGCAATGAATTGATTGAAATTGATTTTGCCAATTCTCGAAAATGGAACACTCGTATTTCTGATATTAACATCAAAAAGGAAAGAGCTACAGAACAACAGAAACGTTGGCAAGAGCTTGTCCGTAACATAGATTCTGCTTTGCTTTCAGAAGATTGGGAAAAATTACATTCTATATGTAAAGAGGCACTTAAAATAAGAGAAGATTATGATATAAAAATTAAGTTCGAAAAGGCTGAGTCGAAATTGACTGAAATCAGAAAAAATGAGCAGTTTATTAAAACTATGTCTGAAATTAATGAACTTGCGGTCAGAAAAGAGTTTGATGAAGCAAATGTTAAGTTGAATGCTCTTGAAAAATCTCTAAAAAGAGACGGGGTTCTTGATAGTAACAAAGAAAAACAAATTAAAGATACAAGAAAAAGTCTTTTTGATTTTGGACAAACAATACCCGTGAATATCCCCAATAAAAAGAAGCCCAACACAAAACCAAATGATTTTGATTGGGATTTTAAATCACCCAGTGAAATGCTCGGGCCAACACAAAAAATCGGATATTCTAATACAAAGGACGATAATGCTTCTCTTAAGAACAATCATTCCACCAACAGTAGTCAATCTCACAATTCTACGCAAAAAACAAATAACGAACTTACAAATGACGATTTTAATTTTTAACTAAGTGATAAAAATATAATTTTTACAAACTAATAATTATTTATAATTATGGCTATAACATTAAAAAAGAAAATCACTCTTAAACGTAAGGGTGAAACTGCTGATTTTACATTCAGTGGCAAGCTAAAAGTTAAACTCTTCTGGAGCACTTTAACCGATCTTGATCTTTGTTTATTCTTCAAGAAGAAGAATGGCGAAGTTGGTGGTGTATTTTCTAACGAATATCGTGGACGCAAAAGTGACCTTGGCAACCTGAATGAGTTCCCATTTATGCTTCATATGGGCGATAAAAAGGAGCCCTCTGAAGGTAAGGAAGAAACAGAACAGATTAACATTGCCAATCTTAATGAAATTGAAGAGGCTTATGTATGTATAGTTAACTACAAAGCTGCCGTAGAGGAAAATGATGTTACCTATGCAGATGAAGGTGGGCGCGTTGAAATCCAAAGCGATTCAGGTGACTATCTTGAGGTAATTGCAGATTCTGCAGACCATGGTCCAATCTATTGTGTTTGCACAATCAAGAATAATGATGGTATAAACTCTCTCAAGAAGAGCGGCGGTGACGAGAATCATCCTGAGGTTATGGATCTAAGCACAGCATTCGAGAAAATTCCTGGTTTTGCACTTATCTGTAATGAATAATTATGGTATCTATTAAACATAAAGTAACGATAAAGACTAAGACAGCTCAAGAAGAAACTTCCGAAACTATCAAGAATTTAAAAGTTACTTTGAAGAGTAAGCAACCAGAATCTTCTGTTGCTCCAGAGCCCACACCTATTTCCCCAGCTCCTCAGCCTGAAAAAAGAATAAACATAGGAAAAGTGGGCGTTGGCATTGTAGTGGTAGCAGCAATTATTACAGGTTTATTTTTCTTTGCTAACAAAGAGAATAAAAAGAGTATCGATAACACCGCAATAGAAATTGCTATTCAAAATACTGAAAATAAAGACAATAGCAATGATATTACTACAGCTGAATCCACTAATGAAGAAGCTAATCCAAATGGCGAAACTGTTTCAGCAAATTCACCTGAACTCTCTGTACCTGCTAATACCGATACCAATACAAACAAAGAGTCTGCAACAAGCCCGTCTGCAAATCAATCTTCAATCGTACCTGTAAATGTAAATGGCACTATTGAAGAAAAAGCTAGACAAGTAATCCGTGGCGATTTTGGAAATGGGCAGGAACGAAAGGATAAGTTAGGCGCATCATACTCTGAGATTCAAAGTAAAGTTAATGAAATGTATCGTCAGGAGCTTGTTTATTAATCATTATCCTACATAAACTGACATTTATCTTAAAAGGGGCATTACACATCATGTTTTGCCCCTTTAATAAAAAAATGAATTTATATTAAGTAATGAATGTTCATGTCACAATAATGGCATTAGTTTTTTTGACTTTTATCTCTTGTCACAATAAAGGGAATCAAGACAAAAACATAACAGAACCAACACAATCTCAACAAAAGTTACTTGATGCTGGTTGGATTATAAAAACACCAAGTGAAGATCTGACTGAAGATTACGGTATCAAACCTATTTATGGTATACAAGACAACTACTTCGATATTGTTATGGGAAGTGGATGTAATGTGGCTGTAAAAATTATGGATTTAAGAACTGACAAGTGTATTCGCTATGTCTACGTTGCTGAAAACACAACTACAACCGTTCAAGAAATTCCACAAGGAGTATATTATCTAAAGCTTGCTTATGGATATGATTGGATGGAAATTAAAACAGAAAATGGAAAGCATGGTAAATTCACTCGAAACATTTCTTATGAACGAAGCCAAGAGACATTCGACTTTGGCGCAAAAAATTCTCGTAAAGAAATCAATTATCGTCTCGAAATCAATGCTGTCGATAGTAAATTGAAAAATAACTTTCTCACATTTTTGATCAACGAAGATGAGTTTATGAGATAATTATAAATGTTTCGTTTAAAAAGCCCCCCAAAGGTAGGGTGTTCAAAAAGCTGATAATAAAATGGCTGTTTCATTAACGAGACAATTGAGTATTTAGGAAAATAAAGTTTTCTATAAATAGAATATTGAATACAATGGGAAAAAAACATCACTACACTGGCTTGACAGATGCCCAAGTGCTCGAAAGCCGCAGTAAGTATGGTGTCAATATACTGACACCACCGGAGAAAGAAACAATGTTGGATGTCCTGAAAGAGACATGTACACATTGGATAGCATTTTCTATGTTTGCACTTTTAATACTGTCCGGTATTGTAGCTGCATCACTGTGCAGTAGTATGGGAAGCATCACTTGGTCTATGCCGGGTATTATAGCACTTTCAACTGCTCTAATATTTATAGTAGGACTTTTCGGTGGCTTTGATGACCCGCTGTTTAGGATTCTTATTATGGCTTTTGTCTTATCTATAGGCATTTCCATATATGAGTTTATATGGGTTAATGCAGGATTTAAAACATTTTTCGAACCGATAGGAATCATCGTTGCTTTGATCTTGGCAACAAGTATCGCTTTCTTCTTGGAACGAAACAACGAAAAGACTTTCCAAAGCCTTAACGAAAAGAATGATGACACCCTAGTTAAAGTTATTCGCAACAATAATGTCTGTCAAGTGCAACGCAAAGACATTGTTGTAGGTGACATCGTTTTGCTGGAATCAGGAGAAGAAATACCTGCAGACTGTAAATTATTAGAATCCCTCAACCTTTCTGTGAACGAGTCTTCTTTGACTGGTGAACTACAAGCGTCTAAAACAACGAATCCGAATCTATTTGACCGAGAAGCCACTTATGCTTCTAATCTTATTATGAAAGGCACAATTATTCTTGAAGGATATTGTACCGCCGAGGTTCTGGCCGTGGGCGATAATACAGAAAGTGGAAAGGTATTTGAAGCAGCACAAGTAGACGAAGGAGGCTCTACTCCATTGAGCGAAGAATTAGACGGATTGGCCGATTTGATTACGAAATTAAGCTATTTTTTGGCATTCCTTATATTCATCGGTCGTATATTCATCTATTTCCATGAAGGTAATACAAACTTCTCTACAAGTAGTGATTGGATTAACTTCGTAACATATATATTAAATACCATCATGATTGCCGTTACACTGATTGTCGTAGCGGTCCCAGAAGGACTTCCGATGTCTGTAACATTAAGTTTGGCATTTAGTATGCGTAAGTTAATGAAGGAAAACACCCTTCCTCGTACAATGCATTCTTGCGAGACAATGGGTGCAACATCTGTAATATGCACAGACAAAACTGGTACATTAACACAAAACCAAATGCAAGTAGCGGATACAAAACTAAATGATATATCAGATAATTTGCTCGCAGAAATGATTGCTATGAACACGACTGCAAATCTTGATTTATCAGACAAGAATGCCGCAAAGGCTATTGGCAACCCTACAGAAGGTGCGCTATTACTATGGCTTAACAAAAAAGATGTTAACTATCAATCTATCCGTGAAAATGATGAAATCATCGACCGCCTACCATTCTCTACAGAAAGGAAGTATATGGCAACGATTGTAAAATCTACGTCTGATGGTAAAACATATGTATTCGTCAAAGGGGCACCCGAAATTCTTTTTGATATGTCAGAAATATCTAATGCAGAAAAAGCCTCTTATAATACAGAATTACTGAATTACCAGAATAAGGCTATGCGTACACTTGCTTTGGCATACCAAGAAATAAAAGACGAAGAAAATGCAATAGAAAGCGGCAGACTAAGAGTGAAAAATCTTTCCTTTGTCGGCATCTTTGCAATCTCAGACCCTGTTAGAAAAGAAGTTCCTGCAGCAATCAAAGAGTGTGTTAATGCAGGCATACAAGTAAAAATTGTTACAGGTGACACTTCTGGTACCGCAAAAGAAATCGGACGACAAATCGGATTGTGGAATGAAACTGATACTGATAAGAACATTCTTACAGGTACTGAGTTCGCGGCTATGTCAGATGAAAAGCTGAAAGAGAAAGTTGCAGAAATAAAAATATTATCACGTGCTCGTCCTAACGACAAGGAACGATTAGTCAAATTACTCAAAGAACGTGGGCTTGTAGTAGCGGTTACTGGAGACGGAACAAATGATGCTCCGGCTCTCAATGCTGCTGATGTAGGCTTATCTATGGGTGACGGTACAGCTGTAGCAAAGGAGGCTTCAGATATGACCATCCTAGACAACTCATTCAGTACAATTGCAAACGCTGTAATGTGGGGACGTTCGCTCTATAAAAACATTCAACGTTTCTTGCTTTTCCAACTTACAGTGAATGTTACTGCATGTTTACTCGTGGTTTGTGGTGCCTTTATGGGAACAGAATCGCCATTGACTGTAACACAAATGTTGTGGATTAATTTGATTATGGATACATTCGCCGCCATTGCTTTGGCTTCTTTGCCACCTTCACGTAAGGTAATGGAAAACAAACCTCGTAACCGTAATTCATCTATTCTTAGTAATTCAATGCGGGTGGAAATTTTAGGAGTTGGAGTCTTTTTCTTCTTACTACTTGTAGCAATGCTGTACATTTTTGAACATGGCGACTATACATCAATGCGTAACCTTTTCTTGAATTTACACATTGGAGAACGTGATGGATTGAGCACATACGAGCTAACAATGCTCTTTACAACATTCGTAATGACACACTTCTTCTATTTGTTCAACGCCCGTGCTTTTGAAACAGGTCGCAGTGCTCTCAATTTTAAGGGATGTCAAGGATTACTTATTATTGTAGCTGTTATATTCTTCGGTCAGATAGCCATGGTAGAAGTACCATTGCTGCAAGATTTCTTTAATGTGTGCGGTATGAGTTTTGAAGATTGGATTATAATCATTCTTGGCTCTTCTCTTGTACTATGGGTACGTGAACTAAAACATCTATTATTCAAATAACTATTTGCATTATTTAAATGGCAGATTCACGTCTGCCATTTTTATATGATTTAAAATGACAGGATCAATAATTGAACTCGTAATGGGATGGTTCGTTACATATAAAGCACCTAGGATACTCAAAGCAAAAGGAACACAAGCTGCTATTATTAAATTAATAGGTTGGTTACTAATAGTTGCAGGTATTATTGGTTTTGTGAGTTCTATTCTAGCATTCTAATAAGCATGAGCAATAATAACAATCATAATATATCTATTGTTCCATGGTATCATTGGCCCCACATGATAATCGCTACGGGATTCGGTACAGGATTTTGGCCATGGGGACCAGGAACTTTAGCAGGCTTTTTCGCATTGATAATATGGATTTGGCTATACTCCATTTTATCTCCAACTATGCTTGCATTATACACAGTTCTACTCATCATATTAACTCTCTCCATCGGTGTCTATACAGACAAAGTAATGGAACGGTATTGGGGGGATGATCCACGAACTGTAGTTATAGACGAATTCCTTGGAACATGGATAGCTGCATTATCTGCATTATTCTGTTCAGAATCAGAGTACGAACCTATAGTCTATGCCTCGATAGGATTCATACTTTTTAGAATTATCGACATATGGAAACCACTGGGATGCCGTTGGGTTGATCAAAACATTCATGGTGGGTGGGGATGTATGCTGGACGATGCACTTGCAGGTTTCTATGCATTTATCATAACAATTGCCATACGTAGCTGCAATTTAATTTAAACGCTAACAAAAACACCAAAGTAAGCATTCAACAAGCACAGACATACAACCATTTATAATAACAAAAGCGGTTGTAACTATAAACCAAATAGTTGCAGCCGCTTTTGTTATATTGACCTATACATTATTATTACATCACTCCACTTATTCAACGAAGGGCACAAAGCCGACAGTTGCGCACACATGAAATTCGTTATTTCGGCAAGAATCATTAACTTTGCCATTAGTTTCAATAGAAAAGTCAATCTCTTAACAACATGATAGTTTGCATTGCCGAAAAGCCCAGTGTGGCACGAGACATAGCCGAGGTGCTCGGTGCACGTACAAAAAAAGATGGATATATAGAAGGCAACGGATACCAAGTTACTTGGACGTTCGGTCATCTGTGTACGCTGAAAGAGCCGCACGAGTATACTCCGGCATGGAAGGTGTGGAGCTTGGGAAGTCTTCCCATGATTCCGCCACGGTTTGGTATTAAATTGATTAACGACTCTGGCATAGAGCGGCAGTTTCATATCATAGAGGGACTTATGCAAAAAGCTGACGGCATTATAAACTGTGGTGATGCCGGCCAGGAGGGAGAGCTTATACAGAGATGGGTGATGCAGAAGGCTGGTGCACACTGCCCGGTGAAACGTCTATGGATTTCATCGCTTACAGAAGAGGCTATACGCGAAGGGTTTGCCAAACTGAAGGACCAAGCTGAATTTCAACCGCTATATGAGGCGGGACTGAGTCGTGCTATAGGCGACTGGGTGCTGGGCATGAACGCTACACGCCTGTATACTTTAAAGTACGGACAGAACAAACAGGTGCTTTCTATAGGAAGGGTGCAGACACCTACGTTGGCGCTCATCGTAAAACGACAATTGGAAATAGAAAACTTTAAACCTGAGCCTTATTGGGAACTGAAAACTGTGTATAGAGAAACTACGTTCAGCTCTACGAAAGGTAAGTTTACAAGCAAGGAAGAAGGCGAGAAGTTCTTAGAGACTGTGCGCTATGCTCCGTTTACCGTAACGGATGTTTCGGCAAAAAAAGGTACTGAGGCTCCTCCCCGACTGTTCGACTTGACTTCACTACAGGTGGAGTGCAACAAAAAGTTCGGCTTCTCTGCCGACATGACTCTGCAACTTATACAGTCGCTTTACGAAAAGAAAGTAGCTACCTATCCGCGTGTAGACACCACATTCTTGAGCGATGATATCTACCCCAAGTGTCCGGGCATATTGGCGGGACTGAAGAGTTATGAAGCGTACACCGCACCTTTGTATGGAAAGAAATTAATAAAATCGAAAAAGGTATTCGACAATTCTAAGGTTACAGACCACCACGCCATTATCCCTACCGGAGTACAACCGCAGGGACTGAGCGACATGGAGCAAAAGGTGTTCGACTTGATAGCCCGTCGGTTCATCGCTATTTTCTACCCCGACTGTAAGTTCTCTACCACCACCGTATTAGGCGAAGTGGAGAAAGTAGAGTTCAAGGTTACCGGAAAGCAGATTCTAGACCCGGGATGGAGGGTGATATTCGGAAAAGACCAACAAGAAGAAACTAAGGATGGCGACGAAGAACGAGTTCTCCCTGTGTTCAACATAGGAGAAAGCGGTCCGCACGTGCCCGACCTGAACGAGAAATGGACTCAGCCGCCAAAGCCGTATACCGAAGCTACTTTACTGCGTGCCATGGAAACGGCAGGAAAATTGGTTGATAATGACGAACTACGCGATGCACTGAAAGAGAACGGTATAGGACGTCCGTCTACCCGAGCAGCCATCATAGAGACCCTGTTCAAGCGTCACTACATACGTAAGGAAAGAAAGAACCTGATAGCCACCCCTACCGGAGTGGAACTGATACAGCTGATACGCGAAGATTTGTTGAAATCGGCAGAGCTAACGGGTATCTGGGAAAAGAAGTTGCGCGAGATAGAACGCCGTAGTTACGATGCCGCCACTTTCTTAAACGAACTGAAGCAGATGGTGGCAGAAATTGTGAACAGTGTACTATCCGACAATACTAACCGACGTGTAACCATTATGCCCGAAGAGACTCCTGCCAAAGCGATAGAAAAAGCGGCGGCACGAAAGAAAGCCGCCAAGAAGAAGGCTGCGACTACACCACAAGGAGATGACATAATAGGTACACCTTGTCCGCTGTGTGGTAAAGGTACTATTATAAAAGGTAAGACCGCCTACGGATGCTCGGAGTGGAAAAACGGCTGCAAATACCGCAAGCCGTTTTAACACAAGCGGTTAATTATTCGCTATCGCCCGTAGGGAATACGGTAACAACCTCGTCGGGCAGATAGCCGCTGCGGATGCGCCATTCTTGCGGATACAGATTGTTGGCACGGTTTCCTATGTTCTTTACGAAGCCCAACGGAACGCCTGCGTATTTTACCAGCACATATCCGCGTGGGGCAGATGCATCGAGCACAACGGCTTCTTTACGCAAATATGATATCGCCTGAGAATAGTCGAGTTCTACCGATGGGAATACATCGTTTTTCACGGTAGACATAGCCAACGAGTGCTGCGGAACAAAGTCTTTTCCTTTTAGTTCGGCCAATGTTATGCCGGCATGAAGTATGTGAAGATACGAAGAAAGGCTGTCGAACACGGCACTCCAGCGCGAAGACATAGCCGTTACCTTCTCTCCTGATACCGCAAAATTATAATCGTCGGGGTTATTAATCCATTGCTTCAATTCCTTGGGGACAGTGAGCACGGTGTTTCCTCCTTTTCCACCTTTCGCTTTCTTGTCTTTTTTCTTCTTCGCTTCGGGCATGCGTTCTATTTCGCCTTCATGCTTGCGAAGTACCGCCAAGAAGAGACCTTCGCCTACAGTACGATGAGGCAAGAAACGGTATACCGGGAAATCGCCTCCCACCAAGTTGCCCGTAATATTCCATTCTGGCAATGTATCGACCGGAAGTATCTCGGCTCCAAGTTCATTGGCTATCCATGCCACATTGTCTTCGTTCTCCTCGCGGTTGAACGTACAAGTGCTATATATCAAGAGTCCACCCGGTTTCAGGCAGTCCCAAATATCTGCCAATATGCGACGCTGACGCTGCCAACACAAATCTACATTCTCTATACTCCACTCTTCTATCGCTGTGGCATCCTTACGAAACATTCCTTCGCCCGAGCAAGGCACGTCGGTAAGAATAACATCGAACAGATGACGCAACGGAGAAAAATCGGCAGGGTCGTTACTGGTTACCACTACATCGGGGTGTCCCCACTTTATAAGATTCTCAGCCAATATCTGAGAGCGGTTACGCATCACCTCGTTGGCTACCAGCAAACTGCCTTCGGGCAATACCGAACGAGCCAAAGTTGATTTACCGCCAGGAGCTGCACAGAGGTCGAGCATCACCGACGGAGCGTGTACGTATTGGCGCAGTGCCTGCTCTACGAACATAGAAGAAGCTTCCTGCACATAATAGCATCCGGCATGAAACAGAGGGTCGAACGTAAAAGTGGGGCGCGAAGCCAGATAACGTCCGGCACGACTCCACTGTACATTGGTACTGCCGGGCACTTCATGAGGATATTTTTCAACATTCACACGGATACTTACCGGTATATCGTGCTGCAAGGCATCAGTAAACAACTGATAATCGGTTTCGCCCAACAAGGCACTAGTACGTTTTTCAAAATCGGAAGGAAGATTCATCATTCGCTCTTTAGTGGTTTTACTTTGACTATATAGATGCAAATTTAGAGGTTTATCTTAAGAATTTAGCTACCTTTGTCACAGAAAAAGCTGATTAATCAGCTAAAAGCCGACAGAAAGACTAACAAATCTTTCGCTATAGTAAATAAATAACAGGCCTCAATACACAATGAAACAATATCTTGACTTATTACATCGCATACGTACCGAGGGGGTACGTAAAGACGACCGTACCGGAACGGGCACCATCAGCGTATTCGGACACCAAATGCGTTTCAATCTGGAAGACGGTTTCCCGTTGGTAACCACGAAAAAACTTCACCTGAAATCAATTATCTACGAATTGTTATGGTTTCTGCAAGGTGATACCAACGTGAAGTATCTGCAAGACCACGGGGTAAGAATTTGGAACGAATGGGCAGATGCCAACGGCGACTTGGGTCATATTTACGGTTATCAATGGCGTTCATGGCCCGATTATAACGGAGGTTTCATTGACCAGATTAGCGAGGCGGTAGAGACTATAAAGCATAATCCCGACTCACGCAGAATCATAGTAAGTGCATGGAATGTGGCAGACCTCAACAATATGAATCTTCCGCCGTGTCATGCGTTCTTCCAGTTCTATGTAGCCAACGGACGACTGAGCTTGCAGTTGTACCAACGCAGTGCCGACAGTTTCTTGGGCGTGCCGTTCAACATTGCATCGTATGCCCTGCTGCTGCAAATGATGGCTCAGGTAACCGGACTGAAAGCTGGCGACTTTGTACACACACTGGGTGATACACATATCTACCTGAACCATCTGGAACAAGTAGACCTACAGCTTACGCGCGAACCTCGCCCATTGCCGCAGATGCGTCTTAACCCTGACGTGAAGAATATCTTCGACTTTAAATTCGAAGACTTCGAACTAGTGAACTATGACCCGTGGCCTCACATTGCAGGAGCCGTATCTGTATAACTCTAAAAAACATACGTATGATTTCTATTATAGTAGCAGTAAACAAGAACCTTGCCATCGGCTTTGAGAACAAATTGCTGTACTGGTTGCCCAACGACCTGAAGCGCTTTAAGGCACTTACTACCGGACATACCATCATAATGGGACGCAAGACTTTCGATTCTCTTCCTAAAGGGGCACTCCCAAACCGAAGAAACATAGTACTGAGCCGTTCGGAACAACAATTTACCGGAGCGGAATGCTATCATTCTTTAGAAGACGCTCTGAATCAATGCCAAGCAGATGAGGACATATACATTATAGGAGGAGCAAGCCTTTATAAAGAGGCTCTGCCCATAGCCGACCGCTTGTGCATCACCGAAATAGACGACGACAAGGCGCAAGCCGACACATTCTTCCCTGCCATCGACCTGAATGTATGGCAAGAAAAAAGTAGAGAATGCCATTCTACAGACGAAAAGCACCTCTACTCTTATAGCTTTGTAGACTACGTTCGCAAATAATACACCGCAGATTACTCTTCGGTAACTTCTGCTTCGTCATCATCCGCCAGGTTCCGTATCGGCATCTGACGCTTGATGGCTTCGCGGAAAGATATGATGGTTTCTGAACGCGACAATCCTAATGGCTGCAATTTATCGTGAATGATATTGAGCAAGTGATGATTGTTCTTAGCGTATATCTTTATAAACATATCATACTGTCCGGTAGTGAAATGACATTCCACTACTTCCGGAATGAGCTTCAAAGCCTCCGTAACATTATCGAACTGTTCTGGGTCTTTTAAATAAAGTCCAATGTAAGCACATGTTTCATATCCAATCTTCTCCGGATCGATAACGAACTCCGAACCTTTCAGTATGCCTAAATTGGTTAGTTTCTGAATACGCTGATGAATAGCCGCTCCTGAAACATTACACGCTCTTGCAACTTCAAGAAACGGGATACGAGCATTCTCCGCTATCAAGCGCAAAATCTGTTCGTCTAACTTATCAATTTGATGATGTCCCATTGATTATCTTATTTATTACCGAGCAAAGATAAAATAATTCTTTTATAATTTAATAAGGATTATAAGTTTTATATGCGGTTTGGCTTTAATTCGATAGATAATTCTATCTTTGCAATTACAAACTCTGAATTATGAAAAAACAATTATTTACACTTGCTTTATTGGCAACATGCGGTGTAATACCCGCTAATTCACAAAATTTTGAGGACTTTTTCGAGAATAAGACTCTGCGTCTTGACTATCTTTTTAACGGTAATGCCAATTCACAAAACATCAGTCTCGATGAATTGGTGTCTTATCCTGAATGGGCAGGCAGACGCCACTCGCTGGGTAAGCTTCCGGTGGAAGGAAACGGACAGATAACCGTAAAGGATAAAAAAACGGGGACAATTATATATCGTACTTCTTTTTCAAGCCTGTTCCAGGAATGGGTGACCGAAGAAGAGGCTAAACACGTAACCCGCGGATTCGAAAACTCGTACTTAATACCTTTCCCTAAAGAAGATGCAATAGTTACTATAGAACTGAAAGGTAAATATCATAAAACATCGGCAAGCCTAACGCATGAGGTAAGTCCTAAAGATATTCTGATTCATCAGCGTGGAACGAAAGATATCACTCCGCATAAATATCTGCTGAAAAGCGGGTCGTTAGACAAATGTATAGACGTAGCTATCATGGCAGAGGGGTATACAGAAGCCGAAATGGACTTGTTTTACAAAGATGCTCAGGCTACTTGCGATGCATTGTTCTCGCACGAACCGTTCAAACGACTGAAGGACAGATTCAACATAGTGGCAGTAGCTTGTCCGTCGAAAGATAGTGGCGTAAGCATTCCTCGCAATAACGAATGGAAAACTACAGCTGTCAGCTCTCATTTCGACACCTTCTACTCTGACCGTTATCTCACTACACGCAGCGTAAAGGCTATACATAATTGGCTGGCTGGCATTCCGTACGAACATATCATCATACTCGCCAACACAGATACATACGGTGGTGGAGGTATATACAACTCGTATACGCTAACTACAGCTCACCATACCATGTTCAAGCCTGTAGTGGTACATGAATTCGGTCATAGCTTTGGCGGATTAGCCGACGAATATGCTTACGATGAGGCTCCAAGCTCGCAATATCCATATAGCATAGAGCCGTGGGAACAGAATATCACTACCTTAGTTCATTTTGAAGATAAGTGGAAAGATATGGTACAAAAGGGAACTCCTATTCCTACAAAGCCGGAAACAGACCCTAAGAAGATATACAATAAAGTTGGAGCGTACGAAGGTGGAGGATATACGCTGAAAGGTATATATCGCCCTACTACCGACTGCAGAATGAAGACAAACGACGGTCCGCAGTTCTGCCCAGTATGCCAAAGAGCTTTAGAAAGAATGATTTATTTCTATACCGAATAAAAAAACAGTGATATGATTACATTTAACCCTATTACTACAAGTCATCCGCATTATGCGTTTGTTGAAAACCTGCTACACTCAGCTTTCCCTCAAGAAGAGCGAAGAGAAAACGAGTTTCAACGCGAAAACACGGATAACAACCCAAAATTTGAATGCCTTTGCATCACAGATCAAGAGACAGACTCTGTAATCGGACTAATAACCGTATGGTCGTTAAACGGATTCAGATATATAGAGCATCTTGCTACATCTCCGCATATACGCAATAAGGGTTATGGTCTTAAAATAATGAACAAACTGAAAGAGACTTATCCCGGAGTAATAATACTTGAAGTGGAAAGACCGGAAGACGAAATGAGTACTCGCCGCATAGGTTTCTACAAACGCTGCGGATTCGAACTTTGCAACTTGAATTACATGCAGCCACCATATAGAAAAGAAGACGGTGAATTGCCATTGCTATTGATGTATGCTGGCATAGACAACATAGACAATGAATTCGAAAACATAAAGAATGAGATTCATCGTGAAGTATATGGAGTAAACTGCTAAACGCAAGTCTATACCGCAACAATCATAATCCTAAAACATAATCAAGCCGAACGCACTTTGCAAAATAAGTCGTTCGGCTTGATTGTTTTATACCATACAATTATAGTTTCTTCTAAAGTCTAGCCAAAAGAGCAAAAATTTTACGACTTGTATACAAAAACAAAAAAGGCTGTATCACAAGGATTAAATCCTCTAATACAGCCTTTTTCTATCTATACACTATCTTACTTACGCTGAGAAGCAGAATAGTTAATTTTCAAAGCATATGCTTTACGAAGAGCCTGTTTTACTTCAGTTACGATACCCATCTTAGTCTTTGAATCGACTTTCAATGAAACTGTCATAAACGGTTTATCCGATTCTTTCATGTTTTCACGTTCCTGATAAATGTAATCCTGAACCTCTGAAGATTCAGCAAATTTATCATTCAACTGAATTCGGTCTGACGTACCCATCTTCTTTTGGAATTCAGGCATCGGCTTACCTACATAGATGAAAGATACCAAAGATTTCTTTTCAAGCTTTTCCAATTCAGTACCTGCTGGAACTTTAAACTGTACCTTCAAAGTAACCTCACGCATTGTTGTTACAATCATGAAGAAGAACAACATGGTGAAGATAAGGTCAGGCAAAGAAGAGGTGTTCAATTCAGGCATCTCACGCTTTCCTGTCTTGCTAAATTTTCCCATTATTATTTTCCTCCATATTTTTTAGGTTCAGCTTCAGAAATCTTCTGTGGATAGTAATCACTGATAGCTTCTTTCTGTTCTTCTGTACATTCAGCAAGTGGTTTACCGAACTGAGCCTTAGCCAATTCGTCACGCAACTCATTATAAGCTGCTACCAACTCGTTCTGAACCTGGAAATAAGCGTCATAGCTTGTACCAACGTCATTCTGTACAGAAATAACATGCTTTTCAGTAATCATCACGTTTCCAAAGAAAGGAAGTGTCTTAGCATGCTTTTCAGGCATATTAGGATCATCCTTCGGATTGGCGATGAATTCTTTAGCTTTTTCTCTTAATTGCTTAATATCAGACCATTCTCCACCAATCATCAATTGGTCGTCCTTGTTCAGACGGATCTGGAGAACATTTCTTTCCTTTACAATAATATCGTCTTTCTGCTTTTCGTTTTCTGGCGGAGGCGGAAGTCGTCTTGCCAAACCACGGTCAGTATCCATTGATGTTGTAATAAGGAAGAAAATAAGCAACATAAAAGCAATATCGGCCGTTGAACTGGCATTAATGCCTGGCACTTTTCTTTTTCTCTTACCCATTTTACTTACTTTTTAATTTTAAATCAATGCGATATTATTTCAAGCTTTTAAAGATACCTGACAAGTTAAGTAATACACCAATTGCTGCAACAGCGAACAATATATAAGTTGAATACAAGAACATGTCTGTTACCTTCAACATAGTAGTATCGCTAAAAGAAGTTCCGTCACCCAATACCACTGCATCTGATGCACCAGCGTTGTAAGTAACAATAAGCAGAACAACCAACAAGATTACTCCCAAGAAAGATTTAATAGCTGCCTTAGGGTTATCTCTCAATGCTGCGCCGAACTGAATCAAAGCACCAATTAATGTTGAGATAACAGTAACGGCAAACAGTCCGTACATCAGGAATATCAATGCCGGTGTATTGGCTGGTTCTACCAAGCCTGCGGCATTTGTCTGATTGTATCCTACTCCGAAGAATAATGCCAGCACAACTAAAATAAGAGCGATGCAGACATAAAATACGTAGTACGATACTTTATATGATAATTTAGTCATCGTTCAAATTATTATTTTTTGTATTTCAAGTTGTATTTCATAATTATATCAAGCAATGTGATAGAAGAGTCTTCCATCTGGCTTGTGATAGCTTCAATCTTTGCAAGGATATAGTTATAGAATACCTGAAGAATCAACGCTACGATCAAACCGAAGATAGTAGTAATCAAGGCAACCTTCATACCACCTGCAACGACTGTCGGAGAAATATCACCTGCACGCTGGATGTTATCGAACGCCATAACCATACCGATTACAGTACCCAAGAATCCCAAAGACGGAGCCATAGCGATGAACAATGTGATCCAAGAGCATCCTTTTTCAAGGTAACCAGCCTGAACACCACCGTAAGATACTACAGAACGTTCTACAACGTCTACACCATCTTCGATTCTCATCAAACCTTGGTAGCAGATAGAAGCGATAGGACCGCGAGTGTTACGGCAGATATCCTTAGCACCTTCTACATCACCCTTAGCCAAAGCAGCTTCAAGTTTACCCATCAATTTCTTAGCGTTAATTTCAGCCAAGCTCAAGTAAATGATACGTTCAATACAGAAAGCAAGACCCAAAACCAATGCAATAGCAACCAAAGACATAAAGCCTGCATCACCTTCGATAAACTTTGTCTTCAATTCTTTATGCATACTAGTTTCTTCTACTACTGCAGGAGCTTCAGCTTCGTCTGTAGCAGGTGCAACTTGTTCTGACTGTTCGGGAGCTGCTGTTGCAGTAGAATCCTGAGCCATAGCTGCTTGAGTCATTCCGAATGAGAGGACACCCATTACGGCAAGAATCGCAAATAACTTTTTCATTGTGTGTCTAAATTTTTAAGATTAATTAATTGATAATTTAAATTTAATAGTTTGCGGAGAAAACGGGATTCGAACCCGTGATACGCTTTAGGCGTATACACGCTTTCCAGGCGTGCCTCTTCAACCACTCGAGCACCTCTCCTCACGTCCGCTAAAAGCACTCACAAACCCTTCGAAAGGGTCTATCAGTATTTTCAGCTACAAATGTATTCTTTTTTTTCGTCTTACATAACATTCGCCGCATAAAAGTTGAGCAATATCTCAAAAATTAATATTCTTTAAAAACTGTTTCATACATTTTAGAAGACTTTCAACGCGTTCTCTGTTGTAATTCTAGCTATTTCCGCTAACGGAAGACCGTAAATATCAGATAATTTCTCGGCCACCTTAACAACGAAAGCACTTTCATTGCGTTTCCCACGGTACGGAACAGGAGCTAAATACGGAGAGTCTGTTTCTAACACTATACGCTGCAACGGAATTTCTTTTAACGCTTCGGGCAACATGCTTTTCTTAAACGTCACCACTCCGTTTATGCCAAGCATAAAATCTGGATATTCTAGCAGCGAAGCAGCATCTTCTGATGTTCCAGTAAAACTATGGAATATGCCACGTAACTTACAATGGCGGTACTTAGACAACACTTCGAGCAATTCAGGATAAGCTTCGCGACAATGGAATACCAACGGCATGTTTCGCTCTATCGCACACTGAATCTGAATATCGAGCACCTTCATCTGTTCATTACGATAAGTGGCATCCCAATACAAGTCCATCCCTATCTCACCTATGCCGTAGAACTTCTGCTCAGAGCGAAGCCATCTTTCGATAACCGCCAGACGTTTCTCCCAATCAGCATCTACCGAAGTAGGGTGAAGTCCTATCAGCGGGAAGCATCCTTCATGGGAATTACAGAGATTGACCAATGCATCTACCGTCAAGTCATCGACGTTCGGCATGAACATACGTGTCACCCCCGCTTCTTTGGCACGGATTATCGTCAACTCACGGTCGTCGTCGAACTCTTCAGCAAACAGATGAGTATGTGTATCTATGAATGTTGCCATAACTGCAATTACAAATTACGCCCCATCAAACTAAGCAAATAGTTTTTCAGATTAGCTTTTCTTTCTTCGCTTACCGAAACTTGCTCCAAACATGCCATCGCTTCATCGTAGTATCGATTGATTTCCGTGCGGCACACAGTATCTATTCCCACCTTATTATATATATAGGTCACAGCACTTATCTTTTCGGCAGGAACATAATCTTCACGCTTAATCCACGAAAGCAATTCTTTTCTTGTTTCCGCATCAGCCATATTCTGCGCAGACAGAAGCATAAACGTTTTCTTGTTACAAAGAATATCACCGCCGATGTTCTTACCGAACACCTTAGGATCGCCATACACGTCGAGGAAGTCATCCTGCAGCTGGAATGCCAATCCGGCTTTTACTCCTACCTGATACAGCGCAAGCGCATCTTGCTCTGAAGCACCGCCCAAGATAGCTCCTATCTGAAGAGCGCCACCCAAAAGAACAGATGTTTTTAGACGAATCATTTCCATATATTCGCTTATCGCCACATCGTCGCGAGTTTCGAACTCCATATCCCATTGCTGTCCTTCACAGATTTCGAGCGCTGTACGTCCGAACACTTTCATCACATCGTGTACGCATTGAGCCGGACAACCGTTCATCATGAACTGATAAGAAAGAATCAGCATAGCGTCGCCCGACAGAATAGCGGTATTAGGATTCCATTTCTTATGAACAGTAGGAACGCCACGACGCATATCAGCCTCATCCATCAAGTCATCGTGAAGCAACGTAAAGTTATGATAGGTCTCTATACCCGCTGCCTGCGAATAGATAGTCTCAACATCTTCCTTATATAAATTATACGCCAAAAGCATCAATACCGGACGAAGACGCTTACCTCCCATATCAAGTACGTACTCTATCGGATCATACAAACCTTCTGGAGCACGTTTATATCCTAACGATTTAATATACTGATGAATTTGCTGATGTAAAGCCTTATGGTCAAACTGTTTCATAATAATAGAAAATATAATAACAGATAAAAATTAAGCACGGATTAGCAGCCAAAGCCCTAATCCGTGCCTATTTAAATATTGTCGACAAAATCGATTACTGCAATCTAAATGTTACAGGCACTGTATATTTTACACGTACAGCTTTACCACGCTGCTTACCTGGTTTCCACTTAGGCATTGCCTTGATGACACGGAGTGCTTCCTTATCCAAGTAAGGGTCAACGCTACGTACAACAACCGGGTCAACGATTGTTCCGTCCTTGTTAACGACGAACTGAACGATTACACGTCCCTGCACACCATTTTCCTGTGCGATAGTAGGATATTTGATGTTCTTAGCCAAGAACTTCATACATTCTGCCATACCACCCGGGAATTCAGGCATCTCTTCTACAACCTGGAAGATCTGCTGTTCTTCCACTTCTTCTTCCTCAACTACTGCAGGAACGTACTTAACTTCTACAGCCTGACCTTTATCTTCGTTAGACTGGATAGTAGTTTCTTCTACGTTTGCATCGTTATCTGCAATCTGCAATACTTCTTCTACCTTCGGAGCTTCTGGAGGAGGAGGAGCTTGTTTTGGTTCTTCTTGTTCCGTGATAGGAACCATTTCTTCTTCGAAAGCAACCTCTTTGATACCGCTATCGGCAGTGATTACAACGTCAGGTTTTGTCCATTCAAACGCAACGAACATTGCTGCCAATATCAGCACAAGACCGATAAGAACACCAGTGGTCTTCTTGCTTTCCAAATCGGCTTTGGGCGATTTTTTAATTTCCATAAAATAACTTTTAATGGGTTAATAATTCTCTGTCGTGCAAATATAGCGCAAATCTTTTAATGCACAACACTTCACGCAAAAAAAAGATTTTTTCTTTTTATTTCAGTACTTCATACTAAGCCCAAATAACTGATAAAGCGTATCCCTATAATGCTAACTAGTACATTGCAACATTTTTAAAAGTATACAAGACTTTAGTATTTTAACAAAAAGAACTATCTTTGAACTCATAAATAATCAACAAATTAGAATACAGACTTATATGAAAAAGATAGTCATCGCAATAGACGGCTTTTCATCGTGCGGAAAAAGCACAATGGCGAAAGATTTGGCACGAGAAATAGGTTACATTTATATAGATAGCGGAGCTATGTATCGTGCTGTAGCGCTTTACTGCATTCAGCATGACTTGTTCTTCCCCGACGGAAGCGTAAAGGCTGAAGAGTTGGAACAACAGCTTAATAATATACATATATCATTTCAGCTAGACGCAACT
>ERZ1026903.218-NODE-218-length-30195-cov-4.972727_pt1 | contig 30195 bp, 25 predicted proteins | sample MGYA00380180_ERZ1026903 | MGnify/ENA primary metagenome ERZ1026903 (study PRJEB33269, sample SAMEA4719816) | human gut metagenome | biome: human-associated habitat; feature: organic feature; material: feces | place: Cameroon | collected 2013-10 ... | reverse complement strand
CCCGCCTCTTTTGCATCCGATGCATATACGATGCGTTCTCTGACCGGTGCTTCCCACGCCCCCTCTTCGAGCTGCTTCTCGATCGCACGGATGCGGTCCAGTAATGCATCTTTGTTCTGATCCATCGCCGGACGGCACAATTTGATCAGTGTCACTTCCAGAAGTACCCTCTTCTGGGTCGCATATTTTAACTGGTTCGTCAGATCTGAGAAAATTCGGATGTAACGGATCAGCGTATCGCTGTCGATCATCTGTGCTTCTTCTTTTAAAAGTGCAAGATTTTCAGACGACACATCCAGTACATCTTCCATATTATCCGAACTCTTCACCAGAAGGAGATTTCGCAGATACCATGTGAAATCTGCCGCAAGCTGGGACAGTTCTCTTCCCTGCATCACCAGCTCATCGACCGTTTCGATCACCTGATGCACATCCATCGCAAGCAGCTGTCTTAAAAGCCGGCTGAACACTTCCGTATCCACCGCTCCCAGCACTTCCAGTACATGATCATATGTCAGTGTCTCATTCATATAGAACGCAGCACACTGATCCAGAAGACTTAATGAATCTCGCATGGAACCGTCCGCCATCTTCGCAATATAACGGACCGCCTTATCTTCTACGTCCCATCCTTCTTTATCAATCAGTTCCCGCAGTCTTGCTGCGATCGTTTCAATGGAAATTCTCTTAAAATCATATCGCTGACAACGGCTTAAGATCGTAATCGGGATCTTATGTGCCTCCGTTGTCGCAAGAATAAATATAACATATTCCGGCGGTTCTTCCAATGTTTTTAACAATGCATTGAACGCACCGATCGACAGCATATGCACCTCATCGATGATATATACTTTATATTTTCCTTCTGTCGGACGGTATGTGACTTCTTCACGGATCTCTCGGATATTATCCACACCATTATTCGATGCCGCATCGATCTCGATCACATTCATCGATGTACCCGCTGCGATCGACTTGCACATTGCGCACTCCCCGCACGGACTTCCGTCTACCGGATGTTCGCAGTTGACTGCTTTCGCAAATATTTTTGCAACCGTCGTCTTACCGGTTCCTCTTGTCCCGCAGAACAGATATGCATGTCCGATACGGTCTGCATTGATCTGGTTCTTAAGCGTCCGGACGATCGCATCCTGTCCTTTTACATCTTCGAATTCATCCGGACGGAATTTACGGTATAATGCCGTATATGACATTCTTTACACTCCTTGTCTAAATGCAGATCCTGCTTAACCTGTGTATCTTATTCATCACCGAAGCTGATACCAATGGTTTTTGCTTCTTTAATGATCGATGCCTTTGGATCTACATATTTTAATTTTCCGGCAACTTCTGACAATGGTACACGGATAATCTCCTGATTCTTTGTTCCTACCATACATCCAAAATCACCTTCCAGAATTGCTCTCGCAGCTTCTGCACCAAGTCTTGTTGCAAGCACACGGTCATATGCACACGGAGAGCCGCCTCGCTGTGTATGTCCAGGCACAGTAATTCTTACTTCTTTATCTGTTTTTTCCTGAATCTTCTCAGCAAGTTCATATGCAACAGAAGGGTATTTCTTCTTTGCTTTTTTCTCTTTTAATTCCTTCTTTGAAAGCGCTGCATCTTCTTTTGAAATTGCACCTTCTGCAACAGCAATAATTGTGAATCTCTTTCCTGCTTTGCCGCGCTTTTCAATTGCTTCAACTACTGAATTGATGTCATATGGCATCTCCGGAAGCAGAATAATATCGGCACCGCCGGCAATTCCTGCATGAAGTGTTACCCATCCTACTTTGTGCCCCATTACTTCCACGATAAATACACGGCTGTGAGACGTTGCTGTTGTATGGATCCTGTCAATTGTATCTGTTGCAATGTCTACCGCACTCTGGAATCCGAATGTCATGTCCGTTCCCCAGAGATCGTTATCAATCGTCTTCGGAAGTGTTACCACATTAAGTCCTTCTTCTCTCAGCATATTGGCTGATTTGTGTGTTCCATTTCCCCCAAGGATTACCAAGCAGTCCAGATTCAGCTTGTGGTAAGTGTGTTTCATTGCCTCTACTTTGTCAATTCCGTCCTTATCCGGTACTCTCATTAACTTGAACGGTTGTCTGGATGTTCCCAGAATCGTTCCACCAAGTGTCAGAATCCCCGAAAAGTCTTTTGACGTAAGCATCTTAAAGTTCGAATAGATCAAACCTTTATATCCATCTTGAAATCCATAAATCTCTACATCATCTCGTTTTGAAAAAAGCCCCTTTACGACGCCTCTCATCGCTGCATTCAGTGCCTGGCAGTCGCCGCCGCTTGTAAGCATTCCTATTCTTAACATATGTCTGCTCCTTTCTATATTGCCTGTGTATAACTTTATCATTACTATGAGCCATAATAGTTTATCCACATTCTGTATACAATACCAGTAAAATTATAACTTATTTTTATGGTGGAGACAATAAGAGACAGAGGATTTTTCATTTGCGGCAATCCTATTGACAAAAATTCCCCTGTCTCTTTTTCCAAAACGTGCTATAATACATGTGGAAAATTTGTGTAGAAAGCAGGTAGTATTGTGGATAAGTTAGATATAAAATTGTGGACACTTGCGTCCAAAGGCCAGATCGTTCCTGACCGTTCATTACTGAAGACACCGGAACAGATTGAAATGATCAAAAAAAGTGCAGAACTGAACACCGCAGTTCTCGACCATGTAGCAGCTCATATTCATGCAGGAATGAGCACTGCCGAAATTGACAAACTTGTATATGATTTCACAACAGAGCACGGAGGAATCCCGGCGCCTCTGAATTACGAGGGATTCCCGAAGAGCGTATGTACTTCCATCAACAACGTCATCTGCCACGGTATCCCAAGTGAAAATGAGATTCTGATCGATGGAGATATCATCAACGTAGATGTATCTACGATTTTAAACGGATATTTCTCTGATGCATCCCGTATGTTCACGATCGGTGACGTATCACCGGAAGCCGAACGTATCGTCCGTGTAACAAAAGAATGCGTAGAGCTTGGACTTAAAGCAGCAAAACCTTGGGGACATCTTGGAGACATTGCTTATGCGATCAATTCACATGCACAGGAAAATGGATATTCTGTCGTAGAGGAGATCGGCGGCCATGGAATCGGTCTGGAATTCCACGAAGAACCATTCGTAAGTTATGTTACTCCGAAGGGAAGCGAGATGGTTCTGGTTCCTGGTATGATGTTCACGATCGAGCCGATGATCAATCAGGGTTCTCCGGAATTCTATGTAGATGAAGACAACGGATGGACCGTTTATACGGATGACGACGGTCTTTCTGCTCAGATTGAATATATGGTTCTTATTAAAGAAGATGGTGTAGAAGTTCTTACAAAATAATATAATTTTGCATTATCGAAACCAGATCTTACATTATTATGTTTGTATAAAAAACGTAAAAAAAGATTACCGGAAAACGCACTACATTTTCCGGTAATCTTTTTATTTTCTTTATTTCACTATTAGTCTGTTTGTATCTTCTTTACAAAATTCACTATTAGCCGTTCCATACCCATTCTACAAAATATACAGCCAGTCATGATCCTCTTCATTTCTCATTCCCAGTACAAGTACCGAATGTGGTCCCATGTTCGCAACCACTTCTCCGTCTTCTACCAGATACTCTTCGTACTCTGTTGTATATCCATCTTTGTAAGAATATAGCAGACGTTTCATGCGGCATTTTATCGGAATCTCTGCTTCCCATACAGGAACTTTTACTTCCGCACGTTCGCTGCGGTTATTGATCACAACAATAATCCGGTCATGCCCTTTAAATCTCGCATAAGACAGGATATTTTCCTCTCCGCCAAGGATCTTCAACGAACCGGTCTTAAGTGACGGATGCTCTTTGTGGATGCGGATCGCTTCTTTGTGGAATGCGATCAGTTCCTGATCTTCATGTCCCCACGGATAGGTTCTTCTGTTATCCGGATCTGTAAATCCACAGACACCAGCCTCATCACCATAATATACCGTCGGAGCTCCGACCCAGGTCATCTGCATGACGACCGCTTCACGCATAACCGCTTTATTTACATATTCATTTGCAGCTTCCGCTCCCAGATGTTCTACCCGGCCAACCATGTGGTTCGTTCTCGTAAGGAATCTCGAATGATCATGGTTGGAAAGCTCATTCATCGCCACCTGAAGTGACGGAGTCAGCATGTTCGACATGTGATGTGCCATCGAACCGATAAAGTTATCGATGTTGCCAAGGAGCTCTTCTCTCGCCTCATCACTATGCTTTTCCATTCCGGTCAGGAACCATGTAACCGGCTCCATGAACGCATCATAGTTCATAACGGTATCCCACTCATCCCCCTTAAGCCAGTCACTCGGATCGCCGTAATGTTCGGCAAGGATCAGTGCATTCGGATTTGCATCTTTCACGGCTCTTCGGAATTTCTGCCAGAACTCGTGATTGTATTCATTGCTGCGTCCCAGGTCTGCTGCCACATCCAGACGCCATCCATCTACATTATACGGCGGCGATACCCATTTCCGTCCGATATATAAGATATAATTTTCCAGTTTTACAGAATCTTCGTAATTCAGTTTCGGTAGAGTATCATGTCCCCACCAGCCATCGTAATTGCCATTATACGGCCAGTTCTCCGGTCCTTCTTTGAAGAAACGGAAGTAGCTTCTGTACGGACTGTCTGCCGATACATAAGCACCCGGTTCATAATCCTCTTCACCTTCGTAAATTCTCTCACGGTCCATCCATTTATTGAATGAACCACAGTGGTTGAACACGCCGTCCAGAATCACTTTCATTCCACGGCGATGTAATTCCTCCACCAGTTTAATGAACAACTCATTACTTGCTTCCAGGTTCTTAAGGCCTGTCGTGCGTTTTTTATACTTCGTTGCCTGACTGTTGTCCGTCACACCATTCGGAAGCACCTCGCCTCCGTCATCTACGATCTTTCCATAATGCGGATCGATATAATCATAATCCTGGATATCGTATTTGTGGTTGGACGGTGACACAAATAATGGATTAAAATATACAACTTCTACACCCAGCTCCTGCAGATAATCAAGTTTATCCATGACTCCCTGCAGATCCCCGCCGTAGAATTCTCTTACACCCATGTTCGCCGGATATTTATCCCAGTTCGTTACTCTCCGGGAATAATCTCCGATATAGTAATACTCGTTCGTCTCTACATCATTTGACTTATCTCCGTTATAAAAGCGGTCTGTAAATATCTGATACATAACCGCTCCCTTTGCCCAGTCCGGTGTGGAAAATCCGGGTACTACAACAAAATTATAGTACTCCAGGATCTCTCGAGAGATTCCACATCGTCCATAATAATATTTTTCTGTCCCAGACTGCACTTCGAAACAATATCTGAACGGCTCTTCCCCCAGACGTGTCTCGAACGTATAATAATCAAACTCTCCCTGTGTGCATTCTTTTTCCATTACATATGTGTCAGCCGATGTCACAAGCCCTACTCTGTCTACATCATCCTTCGCCGTACGGAACCGGAATGTCACCAGTTCGTTTTCTTTCGGTTCAGGGGGATACACATATCCTTCTGTTCCATCACAAAATAAAGCCGCCTTATTCATATAACTAACACCTCTCTCATTTTTTGCTCTCGGAAAGGAGCACGCTTTCTTCTAGTCTTCTGACACATCTTCCGGGAACAGCGCTTCAAATTCTTCCCGGGAAATCTTTTCTTTTTCCAACAGAAGATCTGCGCATGCATGCAGAACATCATCATATTTTCTAATGATATGTCTTGCTCTGTCATAACATTCATCAATAATTCTCTTTACTTCCTGGTCGATCACAGTCGCCACGCCCTCTCCGTAGCCTCTTGCTGTGTGCGCCAGATCACGTCCGATGAACACCTCATTGTTGTCATCATCATAGTTAATAAGTCCGACTGCCTCCGACATACCGAACTTCGTAACCATGGATTTGGCCAGGCCCGTTGCCTGCTTGATATCCTGAGATGCACCGGTTGTAATATCATCAAATACTTCTTCTTCGGCTACACGTCCGCCAAGTGCTACCGTAATATCCTGAAGCATCTTTCCTTTTGTATTAAACATCTCATCCTTTTCCGGAAGCGGCATTGTATATCCGCCCGCACTTCCCGTCGGGATGATTGAAACACTGTATACAGGTCCCACATCCGGAAGCACATGGAACAAGATCGCATGCCCTGCTTCGTGGAATGCTGTGATTTTCTTCTCTTTTTCGGAAATAACGCGGCTCTTCTTCTCCGCACCGATTCCAACTTTGACAAATGCCTTTTTTATGTCTTCCTGTTTTAAGAATACTCTGTTATCCTTTGCAGCCAGAATTGCTGCTTCGTTCAAGAGATTTTCCAGATCAGCTCCGGTAAATCCTGCCGTTGTCTGCGCGATCTGCTGCAGATCGATCTCTTCGCTTAACGGTTTACCCTTCGCATGTACCTTGAGGATCTCTTCACGGCCCTTAATATCCGGTCTTCCGACCATAACCTTACGGTCGAATCGTCCCGGACGTAAGATTGCAGGGTCAAGAATATCCACACGGTTTGTAGCCGCCATCACAATGATGCCTTCATTGACGCCGAATCCGTCCATCTCTACCAGCAACTGGTTCAGTGTCTGCTCACGCTCATCGTGTCCGCCGCCCATTCCGGTTCCACGGCGTCTTGCAACTGCATCGATCTCATCGATGAAAATGATACACGGTGCATTCTTCTTCGCTTCCTCGAACAAGTCTCTGACACGGGAAGCTCCGACACCAACGAACATTTCCACAAAGTCTGAACCGGAGATCGTAAAGAACGGAACTCCTGCTTCTCCGGCAACTGCTTTGGCAAGCAGCGTCTTACCGGTTCCCGGAGGGCCTACTAACAGTACACCTTTCGGGATTCTTGCTCCCACCTGGATATATTTCTTCGGAGACTTCAGGAAATCAACGATCTCCTCCAGTTCCTCTTTTTCTTCTTCCAGACCTGCCACCTGGGCAAATGTCACTTTCTTGTCACGGTCTGTGCTCAGTTTTGCACGGCTCTTTCCAAAATTCATTGCTTTCGAATTGGCCCCGCCACCCTGACGGTTCATCAGACCAAAGATCAGGAACACTCCGACCAGTGTAAGGATAACCGGCAGAAATGTAGTTGCTGCCCAGCTGTCCTGTGGAATATCCGGCATGGTATAATCCACATTCTGCTCTTTCAGGTAATCCTGGATCTCATTTACATCGGAGACATACAGATATCTGACATTATCGGAACTGTCATCTCCCTTCAGCGTAATCTCCACGCGCCCCGTCGGAACGCTCTTGTTCTGATTCACTTCTACAGACTCGATCTTGTCGTTCTGAACCAGCTGTTGGAATTTCTTCCAGGAAATTTCTTTCTCTCGTTGATCGAACTGATTGGTAAACCACAGTGCTGCGAACAAAAATACGACAAACACGAGAAATACAACACCATTCAGCCCTCTCGCTTTCTTATTATTCAATTTTCAGGCTCCTTTCTTATGCCGCGCCTTATTCCACGCCCTCTACCACTCCGATGAATGGAAGATTTCTGTATCTCTGGGCGTAATCCAGGCCATATCCCACAACGAATTCGTCCGGGATATTGAATCCGACATAATCTACTTTTACATCTTTTACTCTTCTTTCCGGTTTATCCAGAAGCGTACAGAGCTTCATGCTCTTTGGATTTCTCTTAGATAAGATGTCCATCAGATAATATAATGTTCTTCCGGAGTCAATAATATCCTCCACGATCAGTACATCTTTTCCTTCCAGTGTCTCATCTAAGTCTTTTGCGATCTTAACAACACCGCTTGACTTCGTTCCGTCACCGTAGCTGCTGACACTCATAAAGTCCATTGATACCGGAACGGTGATTCTCTTCGCCAGTTCGCACATGAAGAATACGCCACCCTTCAATACACAGATCAGATGTACCTGCTTTCCGGCATAATCTTTGCTGATCTGTTCGCCAAGCTCTTTGATTCTCTTTGCAACATCCTCTTCAGGAACTAATACTTTTACTTTCTCTGCCATCTTCTTCTCCTCCGTTAAATTCTATTTCCAGAATTCTTCTGGTTTTATCTGTAACCTGATATGCCTGGTTTTGTCTGTATCCGATGATCCACAGGATGTGGCTGCCGTCTGCTGCCAGCCAGATCTTCTCCCTGTCTTCTCTCGGGACTTTTACATTGACAAAATACTTTTTCAGGCTCTGTGTACTGCCGTTTTTGTCAATCGTAATATAGTCTCCAGGCTGCTTATGTCTTATTTTTACAGTGCTCTTAATTATATCATAGTCAAACCATTTCGTGTAGGTTTTTTTAGGAAATACACTGGTTTGTGGTGTTCGTTCCAGTATGCGCATCTGTACCGGCGGCTTAGAATTTTCTCCGGATTTTTCTTTATCCTTCACTTTATGAAGCCAGATTCCTTCGTAACACCTTTCCCCGGTCATCTCATAAGGCAGCATAATCTTCCGTCCGGTCTGATGTTCCATCAGTTCTTCCACCAGTTTTACGTGGATCTGTTCAATATCTTTTTTGCGTCCTGCCGTTTCGCACAACAGTTCATGGATCAGAAACGTCCGGACAGTCGCATTTACACTTCGGAAACCCTCTTCCAGGATCACTACTCCATCTGCTTTATCTTGTTTGGGTTTTACGCAGTATTTTCTGCATTTTTCCACTTCCTCTTCCATAAATGCCCACACTGTCCGCATTTGCTCCATCGTATCCGCCATATGTGAAACAGCTCTTGGATTAATCTCTCGTTCCAGGTATGGGATCACATGATTTCTAAGACGATTCCTTGTATAATGGTCTTCCAGATTCGTCTCATCGGTACAATAGTCTATATTATTTTCTTTTAAATATTCTTCAATTTCCTGTCTTCTTACCCCCAGAAGCGGCCGGATATACTTTCCGTCAACCGGACTGATCCCGCCGATCCCTTTAAGACCACATCCACGGCTTAAATTCCACAGAAGTGTCTCCGCATTGTCATTCTGATGATGCGCCAGCGCAATCCTCGTTCCGTTTTTCCTGTGACAGACTTCTTCGAATATATGTCTTCTGACATTCCTTCCTGCCTCTTCGAGCGTCAGCTTCTGTTCTTTCGCATATCTTCCGACATCTTCATGAAAAGCCAGAAGTTCAACATCCAGCTTCTCACAAAGGGCTCTGACGTAATTCTCATCTGCATCCGCACTTTCTCCGCGAAGTCCGTGATGAATATGCACTACCGTCAACCCAAACCGCATTTCCTTTTGAAGTTTTACAAGCATGAAAAGAAGGCATACGGAGTCTGCACCTCCCGATACGCCTGCAATTACATGATCTTTTTCCTGCAGCATATGGTATTTTTTCACATATGCCCTCACCCGTTCATACATTCCGGTCTTCCTTTTTATCTGATTTGTTTTCATATTTTTTCGAAATATATAACTCTTTTATTTGTTTCGATATCATGATAAATATATATAATTTCTTATAGAAAGTCAACTTATCGGAAAGTCAGCTCACGCCCCACAGGCCGATCACAAGGATCGTCATATCATCCAGTGGCATTTCTCCCGAATATTTCAACACCTCACTTAGAATGCTTCTTGCAAACTCTGTCGGATTTACAATATTCGTGTTTTGAATAATATCTATCATCTGTTCTTCCTGTTCTTTTGCCGGAAGTGCATCCAGAACTCCGTCCGTCACCATGACCACATAATCCCCGGATTCCAGATCACACACTTCCCGGTCAATCTCAATATTCTGTATAACCCCGATCGGAAGTGTTGTTGATACAATTTTTTCAACTTTATCCTTCTTTTTGATAAATGTTGCGGCCGCGCCCGCCTTTACAAATTCACAGCTTCCACGATACAGATCAAACAGACATACATCCAGTGTGCAGAATTTCACTTCTTCCCTTCCGATCACCAGCGCCGTATTCATCATCTGCACCGCCGTCTCTACCGGGAATCCTGCCTCTAACAGTTCTTCTAACATTTCTACCACCATCGTACTGTCCCGGAATGCTTCTTCTCCCGATCCCATTCCATCAGAAAGCGCGATTCCTTTGCGGCCTCCCGGCAGATCTTTCATAAGAAAAGTATCCCCAGATATCTGCTCCAGTCCTTTTCCGATCCGGGCAATCCCCTGAAGCGTCTGGAATTTCGCACCTTCCACACATGCAATGGTGCCATATTCCCCTCCTATCACAAGTCGTTCTCCCTGTCTTGGGATCATGGTTCTTCCTATACATTTTCCCACCAGAAATGCGATATCTTTTGCAAGGATTACCCGTCCCTTAACCGCTTTTACCGTCAGATGTACCTCATATTTTCCCTGCTGGGTCATATAAAATACAATCGATAACATCTTTACATTCTCTTTTTTTAAGGCTGTTTTTATACGTTTTTCCAGATATTCATCCTGAAAGATCCCCGCATCCAGTTCTCTGGTTGTATACTGTATCATCTTTGCAAAGCTTGTAAGCTGTGTGGCATATCCTTCTCTTGTCTGCAGCATCCTGTGATTCCACATCAATATCTGTTTGGCATTTTCAAACACTTCCAGACTTTCCCTTAGGAAACGCGGCGCAAGCATGCATTGCCTTTTCAGTCTTTTTTTCAATTCCATATTCAGTTCTGCACCATACTCTTCTGCTGCACACATGATTTCATACATCATCTGATATGTTTTCTCCCGCCTCTCGCCGAGACACACTCCTTTTCGCTCACAACCGGCACAGACATTCCCCGTTACTTTGTCAAACATTTCATCAATTTCTTCTTTGGACAATGTTCCTTTATAATGTTCCATATTTAAAAATGTTTTTGATAGATGCTGCAGAGACTCCGCAAATTTGTCCATCTGCACCACATATGGATTCACAAATATTTCCTGTTCCTTTATCCGTGCCACTTTATTGCTCCCCTTTCGACCTTTTCTTTTTATTTCCCCGATAAACAGAAAAAAGCTTCAGGAATCTCTTCCTGAAGCTTATCATTTGTTCCGAGTACTCTTATTTTGCTTTGAAAATTATCTCATTATTATGTACCAGACCCAGCTTTTCTTTCGCTACGTCTTCTACGTATTTGTCTGTTCCGACATATTTATCTAATTCTTTGATCTCTTTTGACCGGTCTTTTTCTGCCTGGATCTGCTCTTTCAGTTCTGTCTCCTGCGCCTGATATTCTCTGTTCTTCGCCTTTAACGTCATACTGTTCGCAGACACCATAACTGTCAGCAAAAGAACAACAGCACTAATCGCCAGCACACTTCTCTTATGATCCTGAGAACGCCTGCGCTGCCGTCTTCTGCGGTTTCTCTGTTTTACATCTTTCATCTTATTTTACTCACCCTTGTTTGACATCTCTGTCATTCCACTCACCTGTTAATTGCCTTTATTCTATCTTTTTTTCCGGCCTTTTTCAAGTGTTTCAGCCAAAAACCCGCTTCCCGGACATACAATTTTTCGATACCACTTCCTGACAGCCACTAGAAAAACCGACATAGCTGATGCTCCAAGCCCAATACCTAGTACAAAATACCACCTTACACTACCACTACTTGTGTAGTAAATCTGCACAAACAAAAAAATTGCGGTTCCGACCCAGTATGCCAGATCTTCCAGCTCAACGATCCAGTGCGTATGATGTATCACATTTCGCAGACAGCTTATGCAGCGGTATACAAGACGTACAATTGCTCCGGACAATATTGCAGAAAGAAATATAAATAATTCTTTTGTTATTCCCATCTCATATTTCCATCCCGTTTCATAAATTTCACCGGATTTCTCTCCGCTTTTTCAGCGAAACAATTTTCCAAACAGACTTTCCGCCTGTTTTCCGGGAGACTGTATATCCGAATAAGAGATACTTTCAATGTTGCCGGATAGATCAATCTCTCCCTTTTCCAGATTCACTCGGTTTACATGCAGATCTGTGCCCTTTACCATGAGCATTCCCTGCTCCGTCTCCAACAATATCTCATTCAGATTAAAAGACAGGACATCCAACACTCCGGTCACCAGTCCGGTTTTCCGGTTATTTAATACCAGTTTATGGCTTTTTTGTACTGCTGTGGTCTCCAAACCTATCACAACCTTTCTTACTAATCATATGAACGGAAATCACAAATTATGACTTTTCATATGATCACTTAAGAAAGGTTGTGCTGATCTGCTGATTTTTCGCAGGCTCTTTATTTATTTTATAAATATTTGAACAGGTCTCCTGCCTCTTCTTTTTTTGTCGTATCCTTGATATCAAGTACTTCTACTTTTACGGTTCTTGTTCCAAACTGGATTTCTATGATATCTCCCGGTTTTACCTTTACCGATGCCTTGGCCGGCTTGTCATTCACCAGTACACGACCGGCATCGCAGGCTTCGTTAGCTACGGTCCGGCGTTTGATCAGTCTGGAAACTTTTAAAAATTTATCTAATCTCATATCTTTATTCTCCTGCATACTTTGGTATCTACAGTGCCTGTAGGTTGCAGCTTCTTTCGAACGCATAACGATTGAAAAAACCGGAGGGCATCAAGATACTCTCCGGCATAAAATACATTTATAAAAAATATTACAATTCAGACTACTCGTTGATAGCATCCTTTAATGCTTTACCAGCTTTGAATTTTGGTGCTTTACATGCAGCAATCTTCATAGTCTCGCCTGTCTGAGGATTTCTTCCTTCTCTTTCAGCTCTCATGCTTACTTCGAAAGTACCAAATCCAACAACCTGTACTTTATGTTCTTTCTTTAATTCTTCTGTAACAACATCGATAAAAGCTTTTAAAGCTTTTTCAGAGTCTTTCTTTGATAATTCTGCCTGGTCAGCAATTGCTGCGATCAGTTCTGTCTTATTCATGGATATGTTCCTCCTCTTATTTACATTTAGAATTCACGATTTCAATTCTTTTTATACAAAGTCAACGTCCATACCCGTCATATGGCATGCCTTTATGTACTGTTATACCTGTTTTCACTGTGAATGTCAAGGTAAATCCCCCGTTTTCCCTGTATTTTCAAGCTTTTTCGCTATTTTACCATACCTTTAAAGTTCAAATCCAAATACTTCTTTTAAAAACATTTTTTTCTCTTCTGTCTGCCTTATCGCAGTCTGAAGCTTTTCTATGTTTTTTACCGATATCCATGCTTTATTTGTACAATAATACGAATTGGCCGTTTTCCAGAATTTTTCCGGATAGATCAGACGGATCTTCAGATATTCCATTTCGCCCTCCGTAAGCGGATGTATTGCCGAATAGGCATTCAGCATGCCATCACCCAGGCGGATCTTCCATCCACTTTTTTCCAGAACCTTCCTGAGGAAATAATACAGATCTTCCACCTGAATGTCCCTGCGGAATTTTTCAAAATTGGTTGTGGCGATTCCTTCTTTTGTCATAATGATATTATGATAATTATACTCTCCATGTATCATACCGAACTTCTTCATCTCTTCGGCATACAGTTTCTCATAATCTGACCGCTCCAGTTCTTCCACTGCTGCCTCTGCCCATTGATACATCTGATCAAACTGCTTCAAAAAGGCAAATTCAAACTCACCCTTGGGAACAACTTTTCTTGTAAACTGCCGGACCTTTTTCAATTCACGATTATGCCGTCTGTATTTTTCATCTGTTTTGGTTCCTTCCGGTATCCCATGTTCCAGTTCATAACGCATAATGATATGTAGTTTTGCCAGATTTCCCGCCGCTTCAAATATTTCCCTTGTCTTCTTAATGTCGCATTCACGTCCGGCAAAACATTTCTTTAATATGTACCGGTCTCCGTTATCCAATGCAGATATATATTCGCCGTTACGGTTCGTGACCACATAATCGATCCTATGATACCCCTGCTCATAAAGCCGTGTATAAAGTTCACATAACGCAGGGATTCTCTTCTCAGATGTTGTAATCTCCTTTAAAAGGAATAATCCCTTATTTGTTTCGCATAAAACAGCACCCCTGACTTTGCGGGTGCTGCTTACTTCTATATCATATTGTTCCAGTATTTTTTGTTCAAATTCCTGCATTTATATTCCCCGCGCTTTACACTTGATATTCTTTTTAAATGTATGTGGGAAATATAAAAAATATTCACTGCTGTTATACTTCTTTATCCGGGAAACTATATTTCAGCAGGATCTCTTTGGTGTTCATTTCCGGATTCTCGATCACAAGGTTCAATAATTCGTTTAACTTTTCCCCTATCTCTTTTCCCGGCTTCATTCCCGCCCGGATCAGATCTCTACCTGTCACAGCTAATTCTTTTAATGAAACACACTGGCCTTTTTCTATAATCTCTGCATATGTCTGTTCTACTTCATCGAGGTTTTTTAATTTTTCTGCTCTCTGGTACTCACTTTGTGCCAGAACATCTGCTCTCCTTACTTCCATATAGTATGGGAAAATGTCTTCGCCGATCTTATTCATTGCCCTTCTGACATTTTTCGGCACGGCCGGCATGCGGTAATCATGATTCAGCACAAGTCTTGTAACCTTATGCAGCGTATCATTATCGAACTTTAATCTCCGAAGCACTTCTTTGGCAATCCGCTCGCTTCCTAATGCATGCATTTTAAAATGCGCCACACCGTCTTCATCCATCGTCTTGTATTCCGGTTTGCCTGTATCATGCAATAACATTGTCAATCTTAAGATCTTATCATTGCGGACATTCATCATCGCATGAATGGTATGTTCCCCGACGGTATACATATGATGCGGTGTCTCCTGCTCTGTCTCCATCATCCGGTCAAATTCCGGCAAAAATACCTTCGTAATCCCAAGTTCATAAGCAGTTCTTATAAGCTCCGGCCGGTCAGATGTCAGCATCTTCACCAGTTCTACCTGTATCCTCTCCGCACTGATATTTTCCAGTGTCGGCGCAAGAAGCTTCATTCCTTCTTTCGTCTCCTCATCAATCTCAAATCCAAGCTGTGCCGCAAATCTGACGCCTCTTAAAATCCGGAGCGCATCTTCCGAGAAACGTTCCCTGGCATTTCCCACACAGCGGATCATATGCTTTTCCAGATCCTGCATTCCTCCAAAGATATCTACGATCCCATCCTTGTCATTGTATGCCATGGCATTGATCGTAAAGTCTCGTCTGAGCAGGTCTTCTTTCAGATTTCTTGTAAATGTGACTTCTTTCGGGTGTCTGCTGTCCTCGTATTTTCCGTCGATTCTGTACGTCGTAACTTCGTATCCCTCATGATTCAAAAGTACGGTTATCGTTCCATGCTCAATTCCCGTATCAAATGTTTTGTCAAATAATGCCTTTGTCTCTTCCGGCATTGCTGATGTTGTAATATCCCAGTCGCCCGGTTCTCTGCCAAGGATGGAATCTCTGACACATCCTCCGACTGCGTATGCTTCAAATCCATGCGACTGTAAGGTATGAATGATAAACTGTACATCATCCGGTAATTTTATATTAAAGTTATTCACAAATATTTCCTCCGTTTATCCACGTTATCAATATTCTATATCATACCATATTTTTGCCGGTGGCTGTTGATAAAAAATGAACGGTAGATTTCTAAAATCCACCGTCCATTACTTATAATCTCTTTATTCTTAGTATGATTTTCCCCAGTAAGCCATGTGTTTCGCAGGTTTTCCGCAATAGATACATTTATCGGAAATAAACTCTTCATCTTCGATCAGACATCTTGTTGCAGCTCCGCCTGTCTGATATTTTACTTCGCCCTCACATTCCGGATCTCCACACCAGCATGCTTTTACAAATCCACGGTTGGCTTTGAACTTCTCAACCATTTCATCCATTGTAGTAGCTGTATCAATGTGGCTGTTCAGGAATTCTTCTGCTCTGTTGTACATATCCTGCTGCTCCTGCTCTAAGATCTCGCGCAGTTTTACTGCGATCTCATCGAGAGATACAACGATCTTTTCACGGTTATCACGACGTACAACAACAACCTGGTTCTTCTCGATATCCTTTGGTCCGATCTCGATACGTGTTGGGATACCAAGGATCTCCTGCTCAGAGAATTTCCATCCTGTACTCTTATCAGAGTCATCGATCTTCACTCTGTATCCTGCTTTTTTCAGTTCGTCAAGCAGTGCATAAGATCTGTCAAGCACGCCTTCTTTGTGCTGGGCGATTGGAATGATTCTACATTCAACCGGTGCTACGTGTGGTGGCAGTACCAGTCCGTCATCGTCACCGTGAACCATGATCAGGGCTCCGATACTTCTTGTTGACCATCCCCATGATGTCTCGTATGCACTCTGCAGTTCATTGTTCTTATCTACATATTTGATCCCAAATGCATCCGGGAATCCTTTTCCGAAGAAATGGCTTGTTGCAGACTGAAGTGCTTTTCCGTCATGCATCAGTGCTTCGATCGTGTATGTGTCTTCTGCTCCGGCGAATTTCTCGTGCTCTGCCTTTCTTCCTGCTACGAATGGAATTGCCATAGTCTCTCTGTAGCAGTCTTTGTAAACTTCCCACATCTGGATTGTTCTTTCTTCTGCTTCTTCATATGTTGCATGAAGTGTGTGGCCTTCCTGCCATAAGAATTCTCTTGAACGGAGGAACGGTCTTGTTGTCTTCTCCCAACGGAGAACAGAGTTCCACTGGTTCCATACCTTTGGAAGATCTCTGTATGATTTTACTGTTTTAGCCCAGAGGTCACAGAACAGTGTCTCTGATGTAGGGCGTACACATAATCTTTCCTGCAGTCTTTCCATTCCACCGTGTGTTACCCATGCAACTTCCGGTGCGAATCCTTCTACGTGATCAGCTTCTTTTTCCAGAAGTGACTCCGGAATCAGTACTGGCAGGTATACATTCTCAACTCCTGTTTCTTTGAAACGTCTGTCCAGATCTGCCTGGATCAGTTCCCAGATTGCATAACCGTTCGGTAAGTAGTTCATGCATCCTTTTACGCTTGAATAATCACAAAGATTTGCTTCACGTACAACGTCTGTGTACCACTGTGCGAAATCTTCGTCACGAGATGTAATGTTTTTGACTAATTTTTCCTTTGCCATGTTTCTCTTCTCCTTTTCAATTTTGGTGGAATCCTTATTCCACGTTATTTTTTTGCCGGGAGTTCCGCAACCTGGCACAAAAAACGCCGGGCCTTTCGACTCCCCGAAAAAGGGACCGAAAAGCTCGGCGGTACCACCCTAGTTAACTGCGACCCTTTCGCAGCTCTCTTCATTGGCCGTTAACGCCGGCTGACACGCTGCACTTTCATACAGTGGCTCCAGGACCGGTTCCATGTGATGAACAGCAGATATCTCACACCATATGATATCCTCTCTGTAGCTGGATTCTCATGTACTAATTCCCTTCATCGCCATAAAATTTTTTTGAATTGTCAATTATTTTAATCCATGAAATATGTTTTGTCAAGATATTATCTCTATCTCTGCTTCCGCCAATGTCTGCTTGCAGTTTTTTCCCCTCCATGATTTAATAAGTATATCATTTGTCTTAACAAAGGAGAAGTATATGGCTACTTTAAATATATTATATGAAGACCCACACATCCTCGTCTGTGTCAAACCACATGGCATAGCAACCCAGAGTAAAAGCATCCGTTACCCGGACATGGTCAGCCTGATCAAGAATCATCTGGCGAAAGCTTCCGGCACTTCCGGAAAATCCGGTGCACCAAAATCCATTGGTTCCAGAATCCCAGGCTCTGCTGAGCCTTACCTTGCCGTCATCCACAGACTCGACCAGCCCGTTTCCGGAATCCTTGTCTTTGCCAAGACTCCGGCTGCTGCAAAAGATCTGAATAAGCAGTTACAAAATCAGGGATTCGGGAAATATTACCGCGCGCTTGTCACCAATGCGCCTTCCGAGAAAGAAGGAACACTCGAGGATTATATGGTCAAAGATGCCCGGACGAACACTTCCCGAATCTGTTCTGCAAGGGAAAACGGAGCAAAGATTGCACGGCTGCATTATGATACGGTTCCTGACCATGGCCGGTTGTTTTCAACTGTTTCCGGCAGCTCTTCCTCTGTTGATGTCTCTCTGTCTTCGCAAAGTCAGGAATGTCACGAGACCGAACTTGAGATTCATCTGGACACCGGACGTCATCACCAGATCCGTGTGCAGCTTGCCTCCATTGGATGCCCGATCATCGGAGATACAAAATATAACCCGGAGCTTACCGGAAATAAAGGATGGCAGACAATCCGATTGTGTGCTTATAAGCTCGATTTCAAACATCCGGTCACACACAAGGTGATGCATTTTCAATTAGAGGCCGATCCGGCATAATTCAGTTATCCTAAAAAGAGGAGCGGGAAATTCCCACTCCTCTTTTTCACCGATACATATGCCCTCTATGCTTCTGCTACATCCTCAGTCAGAGCTTCTTCATATTTCTCAAGGATAATATTCTGAATGCGCTCTCTTGTTCCTGAGTTGATTGGATGTGCAATATCTCTATACTCTCCATCCAATGCTTTCTTGCTTGGCATTGCGATAAAGAGTCCTTTTTCTCCTTCAATCACCTTAATATCGTGTACCACAAATTCCTCATCCATGGTAATGGAAACGACAGCTTTCAGCTTGCCCTCCTTTGCTACTTTACGTACTCGTACATCTGTAATCTGCATGTTGTTCTAGCCCCTTTCTTCTAGCCTTTGCACTGCTTTTTCTTAAAGTGCATACCTCTCATTTTTTTCTACGACTACCTTCACACCATTTTCACCAACATAGCGTGTGTTCGCCCGGATCGTATCCCGGCTTTCTACAATACAGTTCTCAATATATGCATTGTCTCCGAGATAGACATCATTCAGAATAATGGAATTCTTAATGACACAGTTGTTCCCCACGAATGTCTTCTTGAAAAGAATCGAATTCTCGACTGTACCATTAATGATACTTCCACTCGCCACAAGGCTGTTCTTAACCATAGATCCCGGGTTGTATTTTGCCGGCGGCAGATCACTGACCTTGGAATAAATACCCGGCTGTGTCCGGAAGAAATACTCACGTACTTCCGGTTTCAGGAAATCCATATTCGTCTGATAATATGCATCCACTGTTGAAATGTTGCTCCAGTAATCTTTTATTTTATAACCGTAGATTTTCTTCAGATTCTTATATCTGATAAGAATATCGGTCACAAAATCATGTCTGTCATCTTCTGCGCAATGTTCGATCAGATCGATCAGCTGGCGTCTTCTGATTACATAGATACCTGTCGATACAATCTGCGACTGTGCCACCATCGGCTTTTCCTCGAACTCTTCAATACGCATCGAATCATTCATCTTGATCGTTCCGAAACGGCTTGCATCTTCGTTCGGACCAAGTTCTTTGCATACCACTGTAATATCCGCTTTCTTTGCAATGTGATATTCCAGTACTTTGTTATAATCCATCTTATATACAGCATCACCGGATGTAATGATTACATAAGGTTCGTGACATCTCTTTAAGAAATCCAGATTCTGATAAATTGCGTCTGCTGTTCCGCGGTACCAGTATCCGTTCTCCGCGGTGATCGTCGGGGTAAATACATATAATCCCCCCTGCTTTCTTCCAAAATCCCACCATTTTGAAGAATTCAGATGTTCATTCAACGAACGGGCATTGTACTGTGTCAGAACTGCCACCTTCTGAATATGAGAGTTTGACATATTACTGAGTGCAAAGTCAATCGCTCTGTAACTTCCGGCGATCGGCATTGCTGCCACTGCTCTTTTATGTGTCAGTTCACGCATCTTATTGCTGTTACCACCTGCTAAAATAATTCCTACTGCTCTCATGCTCGTTCACCTGCCTTTATCAATGTTTCTCCACTTTCCAGTACTCCATTCGGGTAATCTTCTTTGGATGTTACTCCACTGATAGCAGTGTTCTTTCCAATCTGCACCCCATCCGGTATTACAGATTTTTCACCCACGGCAACCAGGCCAAATGAATAAATTGCCGGTTTTAATTTGTTCGGTATATCACTTCCGATGCCAAATGTAGTATTATCCCCAACCAGGCAATTTTCTGCAATGATTGCCTTGTCCATGACACAATTCTTACCAACCCTGGTATCTTTCATGATAATAGAATCCCTGATCACGGATCCTTCTCCTATAACAACTCCGGATCCGATAATACTGTTATGTACTTCACCATATACTTCCGCACCGTTACAGATAATACTTCTCTCGATCACTGACTGCGCCGAAATATACTGTGGCGGCAGAATCTCACTGTTGGTATATATCTTCCAGAATTCTTCATATAAATTGAACTCCGGTATGATATCGATCAGTTCCATATTGGCTTCCCAGTAAGATCCCAGTGTTCCGACATCTTTCCAGTAACCGTTATATTCATATGCGAACAATCTCTCACCTTTATTGTGACAATATGGAATGATATGCTTTCCGAAGTCACAACCAGGCTCGTCCTTCAATGTCTTCAACGCTTCCTTCAGGACTTTCCATGAGAATATATAAATTCCCATAGATGCCAGATTACTCTTTGGTTCCGCAGGTTTTTCCTGGAATTCCTGAATCCTTCCATCTTCATCTGCGATAACAATACCGAAACGGCTTGCCTCTTCCATCGGCACCGGCATTGCCGCAATCGTCACGTCTGCGTTATTCGCCTTATGATAATCCAGCATTACTTCATAGTCCATTTTATAAATGTGATCCCCTGATAAGATCAGTACATAATCCGGATCAAACTGCTCCATATAATCCAGATTCTGATAAATTGCGTTCGCAGTTCCGGAATACCATTCACTGCTTCCGCTTCTCTCATATGGTGGAAGAACCGTTACTCCTCCGTAATTCCTGTCAAGATCCCAGGGAATACCGATTCCTATATGCGCATTCAATCTCAATGGCTGATACTGGGTCAATACACCCACCGTATCAATTCCTGAATTAATGCAGTTGCTGAGTGGAAAGTCAATAATGCGATATTTACCTCCAAATGCAACGGCAGGTTTTGCAACTTTTGCTGTGAGGACTCCAAGTCTGCTGCCCTGTCCTCCTGCCAGCAGCATTGCTATCATTTCCTTCTTTCTCATGTCATCACCCCTTCTCAGTAGTCTTGCTTTTTCTATTATACCATACTTCTTCTTACGTAGCTAACAATTTTTACAGTTTTTTTTCGATTTTCGCAAACTTTTTGTTAAATTATTACAAAAACTTACGACTTGGATTTTTTTTGATATATGTTTATAATAATATGAAGAACATGTAGTTTTTATGATGATCTTTTTACCTATATTATTAAAAAGGATGGTATATTATGTATAAAATTAATTTTGAAAAACCTGTACACGTACACTTTATCGGAATCGGCGGTATCAGCATGAGTGGTCTTGCCGAGATACTTTTAAAAGAAGGTTTCACTATTTCCGGATCTGATAATAAAGAATCCGCCCTCACAGATCATCTGGAAAAGCTGGGGGCCAAAGTATTCTACGGACAGAAAGCTTCTAATATTATTTCCGGCATCGATGTTGTTGTATATACTGCCGCAATTCATCCTGATAACGAAGAATTCGCAGAAGCTGTAAAACAGAATCTTCCTATGCTGACCCGTGCAGAACTGCTCGGACAGTTAATGACCAACTATGATGTACCGATCGCAATTTCCGGTACCCACGGCAAGACAACGACAACTTCTATGCTGTCACACATTTTACTTGCCGGAGAACTGGATCCTACCATCTCTGTCGGCGGCATCTTAAAGGCTATCGGCGGTAACATCCGTGTAGGTAATTCTGAATATTTTGTCACAGAAGCCTGTGAATATACGAACAGTTTCCTGCATTTCTTCCCGAAGATCGGCGTAATCCTGAATATTGACGAAGATCATCTGGATTTCTTCAAAGACCTGGCTGATATCCGTAATTCTTTCCACCGCTTTGCGAAATTACTTCCAAAGGATGGAACACTTGTTATCAACGACAACATTCCTGATCTTGAAGAGATCACTGCTGACCTTGACTGCCGCGTGATCCGTTACGGTAATGACAGCTCTCTTGACTACAGTGCAACCAATATCCTTCATGATAAGAAGGGAGAGGCCTCTTTCGATCTGGTAAAATCCGGTGAATTTATCGACCGTATCTCATTATCGGTGAATGGAGATCATAATGTATCCAATGCATTATCAGCCATTGCCGTTGCAGACCTTCTCGGAGTTCCATTTACCAAGATCAAAGAAGGACTGAAATCGTTCCACGGCACAGACCGTCGTTTCGAATATAAAGGTGAAGTTAATGGAGTTACTGTCATTGATGATTATGCTCATCACCCAACAGAGATCAATGCAACTTTAACAGCGGCCAAAGAATACCCGCACAAAGAAATATGGTGCATCTTCCAGCCACATACTTATACACGTACCAAAGCATTATTCCCTGAATTTGTAGATGCCCTGACACATGCCGATCATGTGATCCTCGCAGACATCTACGCTGCCCGTGAGACAGATACTCTGGGCATGTCTTCTGAGATGATCGCAGAAGAATTAAAGAAAAAAGGATGCGATGCTTACTATTTCCCAAGCTTTGAAGAGATTGAAAACTTCTGTCTGGACAAGTGCCAGAAGGGAGATGTGTTGATAACTATGGGAGCCGGAAACGTTGTAAACATTGGGGAAAACCTGCTTAAACGCTAGTTATCCACATTATCCACACAATTTTATCCACAAAAAAGTCGGATTTTGACTCAAAAATTTCTTTTTTCCCCGTCTTCCCGGTGCTATAATGTGTCTACGATGAAACGAAAGATACAAAAAGTTCTGGGGAGGACGGGGAATTATTATGAAGGAATTAAAACTTACGAAGTATGTACAGACGAACGCGACTGTACTGGACAATGAATTTATCGACCAGTATATGGTCAGAGCCAATGGAGAATATGTCAAAGTATATCTCCTGCTTCTCCGTCATATGAATCAGTCCTCCGGATGTCTTTCTGTTTCCGAGCTGGCTGATCTGCTCGAGTGCACAGAGAAGGATGTACTCCGCGCATTAAGATACTGGAAGAGTGAAGGACTCCTTGATTATCTGGATGACACTCCGGATGATCCGACTCCGCAAAGTACGGTCCGTTCATCCGTACCAACTTCCGAATTACACGATGTACAGTCCGGCTATATGACTGCGTCCGTTCCATCTATGACAAATCAGATGGATTACCCTGTTGATTCTGTCGAAGCCCCTGTTTCTGCGGTTCCGGCATCTACAACAAATATACAGCAGTACCGTAGCCGTAAGGAACGTGCAGAATTCAAAGAATTACTCTTTGTTGCCGAACAGTATCTCGGCAAGACACTTTCCGCTACTGATATTGACCAGATTACTTATTTTTATGACACACTGAATATGTCAGCTGAACTTATTGAGTATCTGATCGAATATTGTGTTGAAAATGGTCACAAGAGTATGCATTATATTAATAAGGTGGCCTTATCATGGCATGAAGAAAACATAACAACTGTGAATCTTGCCAAGACAAGTTCATTTCTTTATAATAAGAACTGTTATTGCGTCCTGAATGCATATGGGATTAAGGGCCGCGGTCCTGCCGCTTCTGAGATTGCCTATATCCGCAAATGGTCAGAAGAATATGGTTTTGCTCTGGAAGTAATCCTTGAAGCATGTGACCGTACGATGAATGCCATTCATCAGCCAAGCTTTGACTATACCGATTCCATTCTGAAGCGCTGGAAAGACAAGAATGTCCGTCAGTTAAAAGATATCGATGCGGTAGATGCTGATTATCGCAAAGAGAAGGAACGTGCGAAAGAGCTCGCAAAGGAACGCAAAAGACAGCAACAGGCACAGAAGCCTGCAATTAACCAGAACAATAAGTTCAACAATTTCGACGGACGTTCTTATGACATGAATGATCTGGAACGTCGTCTGGTTCAGCAATAAAGTATACATATCAGATTCTATTATGCGAATGCAGAGGAGTTTTCCATAACATGGCACTTTCCAATTCTCAGTACGATCATTTAATGCGTACTTATGAACAAAAACAACTGGATAATGAGTTTCAACTCAGAAAACGCTATGAGAAGGCATACGCCCTCATTCCCGAATTAGAGGAAGTGGATCATTCCATCTCCTCTTTAAGTGTTAAAAAGGCAAGACTGCTTCTGGACGGAGATCAGACTGCTCTTTCTTCTTTAAAATCAGAGCTCAAAGAACTCTCCGCCAGAAAGCCGGCTTTATTAAAAGCACATGGTCTTCCTGCCAATTACCTTGAATTACACTATCAGTGTCCGGATTGTAAAGATACCGGTTATATTGGCACACATAAATGTCACTGTTTCAAAAAAGCGATTGTGGATTATTTATATACGCAATCTAATCTCAAAGATATCCTTGACAAAGAGAACTTTTCAACCTGTTCTCTGTCCTATTATTCCAGGAATCATATCGATCCGCTTACCGGACGTTCTTCTCTGGAATCAATGGAAACTGCATTAAATGTCTGTCACAACTTCGTAGATACATTTTCTAAAGAATTTCATAACATACTACTGTATGGAGATACCGGTGTCGGAAAGACTTTTCTTTCTCACTGCATCGCAAAAGAATTAATGGATTCCGCTTATTCCGTTATTTACTTTACAGCAGCCGGACTTTTTGATATCCTTGCAGAGAATACATTTGGTAAAAGACAGGACAAGGATTCTGATGTATTTGAACACATCTATGACTGTGACTTGCTGATCATTGATGATCTGGGTACAGAACTGCCAAATTCATTTACTGTATCCCAGTTGTTCATTTGTCTGAATGAACGCATATTAAGGCAGAAATCAACCATAATATCTACCAACCTTGCATTGGAGGATATAAAATCAATCTACTCGGAACGGACATTCTCACGAATCAGCAGTAATTATACAATTCTGCGTATTACCGGTGACGATATCCGTATCCAAAAAAAATTATTAAACCTGGGAGGTACTAATGATGTTACGCCGTAACGATCGTAATCTTGAGAATATACCGGTAGGAGCACTTGGACTGATCGCTCTTGACGGTTGTACAGAGATGGGAGCAAAAGTAAATGATTATCTCGTAAAATGGAGAAAGGAAGATGGACATATTCATAAGAACGATGTCGCTTTCATAGGCTATGAGAAAGACACTTACTTAATCGATGCAAAAGTTCCACGTTTTGGTTCAGGTGAAGCAAAAGGTATTATTAATGAATCCGTTCGTGGTAAAGATCTTTATCTTATGGTCGATGTATGTAACTACAGCCTGACATATTCCCTGACAGGAAATATTAACCATATGTCCCCTGACGATCATTATCAGAACTTGAAACGTATTATTGCAGCAGTAGGTGGAAAAGGACGTCGTATTAACGTCATTATGCCATTCTTATATGAAAGCCGTCAGCACAAGAGAAGCAGTCGTGAATCTCTGGACTGCGCACTCGCTCTTCAGGAGCTTGTCCGTATGGGTGTTGACAATATCATCACATTTGATGCTCACGATCCTCGTGTACAGAATGCGATTCCATTAAACGGATTCGAAACAATCCGTCCGACATACCAGTTCGTCAAAGGTCTTCTCCGTACCTTCAAAGATCTTCAGATCGACAGCGATCACATGATGGCAATCAGCCCGGATGAAGGTGCTACAGGACGTGCAATTTATCTTGCCAACGTACTGAACCTTGATATGGGTATGTTCTACAAACGCCGTGACTTCTCACGTGTGGTAGACGGCCGTAACCCGATCGTTGCTCATGAGTTCCTTGGATCTTCCGTAGAAGGAAAAGATGTGATCATCCTTGATGACATGATTTCTTCCGGTGACAGTATGTTAGACGTTGCCCGCCAGTTAAAACAGCGCAAAGCAAAACGTATCTTCTGCGCTGCTACATTCGGTCTGTTCACAAACGGTCTGGAGAAATTCGACCAGGCATATGAAGAAGGTATCTTAGACGCTGTTCTGACTACCAACCTGATCTACCAGACACCTGAACTTCTGGAACGTCCATATTATATTAACTGTGATATGAGCAAATATATTGCCCTCGTGATCGACACTCTTAACCACGATGGTTCTATCAGCAGTATCCTGAATCCTATCGAAAGAATTCAGAATGTTGTCAATAAGTATAAAAATGGTGAAGAGATTTAATAGTATCTACAGGACCTGCCACTGGCAGCTCCTTACGAATGCACGTGATTAAAAAATGCTGCCGGGAATTTCCCGACAGCATTTTTTTAAAGTTCTATCTTGTGATAAACAAGTCCGGCTTCTTTCATCACCTGTTCTTCTCTCGTCTGACAGGTAAATATGATCACTTGTTTCTTATGTTCTTTCAACCATCTGAGTGTCTGAAGCATTCTTTCCTCATCATAATATGCAAATGCATCATCCAGTATCACCGGCATCTCTTCCTCACATAAAAGCTCTCCCACTGCCATACGGAGTGCCAGATAGACCTGTTCTACCGTTCCACGACTTACCTGTTCAATCTCTACTCTCTTTTCATCTGTCATAAGCGATACATGAAGTTTTTCATCTGTCACAAGCTTTTTATATTTTCCACCTGTGATCTCACAGATGAATGATGACGCTTTCTCATTCAGATCTCTTTTTAGATATCCCCGCATCTCCTCTGACAACTGTTCCAGATGATCTGCCGCCATCTGGACCGCCTGGCGTTTCATCTCATATTCCCTGGAACGCTCATTAACTTCATCCAGTTCCGCGAGCTGTTCTCCCAGGTTGTCATACTGAATTCTCTTCTCTTTTAATTCCGCTGTAATATGCGATTTCTCCCAGCGTAACTTCTCTATCGGAACTTTCTCCTCTTCCTGCGTGATCTCTTCAAGGATAATCTCTGGCTCTGTTTTTACCTGTTTTTTTCCAACTTTCATCCGGTTCCATATATATAAGCCGAACGCAAGGAATAACACAATAGCAATCAGATAATTCCACGGTTTCGAGAACAAGATGACTGCAATCACAATAACCAGTGCAAACACCAGAAGCTCCATTGGATGGATCCTCCATTTTTCCGGACGAATCTCATCCATGACACCTTTTCCATGTTCTTCTTCCCTCTGGCGCTCTTTTTTCTTTTCTTCTTCCTTTTCCAGCCGATACGCAAGTTCTTCTTCTACACGTTCCAGTTCTTCTTCCAGATGATGTACATCACGCCAGACAAAAGATACTTCCTGCTCAAGTTTTTCACGTTTCTGCTGCTTTTGAGCCATTTCCATACGGATCTCATTTTCCAGGATCTTCTTCCTGCCCCTTAACTGTTCCAATGCACCGGCCAGGTCGATTTCTCCGTTTCCCGAGGTGTAATAGTTTGTCGCATAATTTTTCAGCTCTGCCACAATACTTTCCCCCATCTGTGCATTTCTCTGGCTCATGGAAACGGTATTATCGTAACGTTCTGCGTCCATCTCCCCAAGCAGCATCTGAAGATCTCCGTCTTCTACAGACAGTACTTCACCGTCCTCTTCACAGATCAGTTCCGCTTTTTTAGAATATTTATCAAAATTTCTTTCGATACGGAAATGTTTCTCTCCACTTTTGAACTTCAATATACCAGAATAGTAATTAGGATTTTCCCACGGTTCGTATATACTGAAAGTATCATTTTGCGCAGCCCGTCCTCTCCCTCTTTCTATTCCGAAAAGCATTCCCCTGATGAATGTATGGATTGTAGACTTTCCTGATTCGTTTTCCCCGTGAATCAGGTTGATTCCCTCCTCCAGATCTATCTGCCGGTCATGAAATTTTCCAAAGTTTTTTAACAATAATTCATTAATCTGCATCTTTCGGTTCTATCCTCTTCTCGTCTCCATCAAAGCCTGCACTCCTTCACAGAGTGCCTGGTACTCCAGACTGTCGGCCGGATAGCCACTCAGGCTTTCAATATATTGTCCGAGAATGTTTCCTTTATTTTCATTTTTTAATTTTTCAAAGTCATATGCAGGCTTTGTGTGGTCTGTAATCTCCACCACATTACCGTATGGATCCATATGATCCAGCTCATACCAGATATCCGGATCTCGATAACCAGTCAGTGTAATCTTATACATGTGCTGCTTTCCCTGCTCTTCGATCATATCTGCAATCTTTTGCCTCAGTACATGGCCGGTCACAGATTTATCCACCTGTACCTCGCAGTGTCTGTATTCACGCAGTGCATGTGGCACAAAACGGATCTGACAACCATTTCCGGTGATCTTTCCTTCGATATAACCATGAGCTCCTGTATCACCTACATCCGTCGGCTCCAGCGATCCGGCATATGCCATCCGGTTCTCCACCAGCATCTGTGGCTTGTGGATATGTCCAAATGCAACATAATCATACCCAAGCGTCATGATCTGATTACTCTTGATCGGAATATGTTTCTCATCCCCGCCGTGTGCAAGCAAAATCTCATACTTCTGCCGTCCTTCCGGAACTGCATGATCATATAACGGCTCCAGAATTTCTCTGGAATGATAACTGCATCCATAGACAGCCGTCTGGATCCGGTCAAGTTCCACACAGCTCATTTCCTGCGAGCAGATCATGTGCACATGCGGTGCCCAGGTAAATGTCCGGTAATAAGAGTTTTTCCTGATATGATCATGATTACCGGCGATCATAACGACTTCTGTCTGCTCCAGCATCTCAAGTATGGAATTCATTTCTTTTAATTCTCTTAAAAGTGGCTGTCTGTGGAACAGGTCCCCCGCGATCAGCAACAGATCTGTCTTTTTCTGATTGCAGATTGTTATGATATCACGAAAGCTGTCCCAGAGCTCCTGTTCTCTATTTTGACTGTACGCGTTTCCCGCGTCCGGCTTTGCCCCTAAATGCAAGTCTGCGATGTGTATGAACTTCATCCTCGCTTCCCTCTTTCTGTTCTGTCTTCTCTTTCGATGGCAGTGTTACGACAAACTGTGTCCGGTTGTCATCACTTTTTGCCAGGATTCTTCCTCCGTGCAGCTCCACGATCTGTTTGGCGATCGCAAGTCCCAGACCTGCGCCGCCGGTTCCTGTCGATCTGGAACCATCCACGCGATAGAATTTCTCAAATATCGTCTGAAGCATATCGCCCGGAATCTTATCACCTGCATTGGTAAATGTGATCTCGATGTCACTATCCTTCATTTTCGCTTCGATCCGAATCTCCGTATCTGCATAGCAGTAAGCAATTGCATTTCTTAAGATATTATCGAATACTCTTGCAAGCTTATCCGGATCTCCATAGATCATCAGATCTTCTTCTACATCCACTTCACAGGTCAGCTTCTTTTCCTGGAGGACTCCGTACAGCTCATCTGCAAGCTGTTCAAGCATCATCGTAAGATCAATCTCTACCGGTTCCAGTTCGATATTCTGAAGATTATATCTTGTAATATCAAAAAATTCATTGATCAGCTCTCCTAATCGGATGGATTTTTCCAATGCGATGTGAGTATATGCTTTTCGTTCTTCTTCCGGCATGTCGGGATGATCTTCGAGCATCGTAAGATACGCCACGATCGAAGTCAGCGGCGTCTTTAGATCATGCGCCAGAAAAAGCACCAGGTCGTTTTTCTTCTTTTCGCCTTCCGATGCCTCCAGCTCCTGCCGTTTTAATGTTGCTTTAATCTCATTCAAACGGATCTCTATTGGTTTTAATTCTGTGATCAGATGAATGGGATCTGTAGATTCCGATATAATATTTTCAATTCCATGATCGATCTGATCCAGATATTTTGTCATCTGAGAAAGCGCAACATAAAAAAACAGCGCAAAAAGGATCAGATAACCAACAATCATGAAAAATGTCTTGTTATCTCCGATCAGCTGCCAGTAAAGATGGACCGCCGTCTTTTCATTTATATTCAGAAATACCAGAACATCTACAAAAGTTCTGGCAAAACTGTCATTATAAATTCCATCGATCACAAATTTAAGCAGTACCCCCCCTACCAGAACGGTAAGCGCTGTAACCAGCACTGTCTGCAGGAGGATACTGAATTTTAATTTCCGATAATTATTCTTCAACCTTATAGCCCACTCCCCACACAGTCTTGATAAAATCAGACTTGCCTGTCGGTGCACTCATCTTCTCGCGGAGATGACGGATATGCACCATCACCGTGTTGTTACTGTTCTTATAATATTTCTC
>ERZ1026903.216-NODE-216-length-30437-cov-5.454545_pt1 | contig 30437 bp, 27 predicted proteins | sample MGYA00380180_ERZ1026903 | MGnify/ENA primary metagenome ERZ1026903 (study PRJEB33269, sample SAMEA4719816) | human gut metagenome | biome: human-associated habitat; feature: organic feature; material: feces | place: Cameroon | collected 2013-10 ... | reverse complement strand
CATCATCTTGCACTGGTAAAAGGTGATATCGGAGACGGTGAAGATGTACTTTGCCGGGTACATTCGGAGTGCCTGACAGGTGATGCATTTGGCTCGCTTAGATGTGACTGTGGTCTGCAGCTTCAGACAGCGATGCGTCAGGTAGAAGCAGAAGGCAGAGGGATCATTCTTTACATGAGACAGGAAGGAAGAGGAATCGGGCTGCTCAATAAGATCAAAGCATATGCACTGCAGGAGCAGGGATATGATACGGTAGAGGCCAATGTAAAGTTAGGATTTGCACCGGATCTCAGAGAGTACTGGATCGGAGCGCAGATATTATCGGATCTCGGAGTGAAGTCATTGAGACTTCTGACGAATAATCCGGACAAAGTCTATGGACTTGGTGGATTCGGACTGAAGATCAATGAAAGAGTACCGCTGGAGATTCCGCCGCAGAAGTATGATCTGAAATACATGCAGACAAAACAGGAAAAGATGGGACACATTTTCAAAGAAATAGAATTATAAAAAGATTTAATGAATAACAGGAGGAAGAAATCATGAGACAGATCAATTTAGTAGAAGGAAAAGTAGTAGCACCGGAGGGAATGAAAGTCGGAATCGTGGCTGCCAGATTCAATGAGATCATTGTGAATAAGTTATTGGGCGGAGCCGTCGACGGGCTGGTAAGACATGGGGTAGAAGAAGAGAACATTACGGCTGCATGGGTACCGGGAGCATTTGAGATTCCGCTGACTGCACAGAAGATGGCACAGTCCGGAAAGTATGATGCAGTCATCTGCGTGGGAGCAGTTATCCGCGGGGATACTTCCCATTATGATCTGGTGTGTAATGAATCGGCCAAAGGAATCGCGCAGGTTGAACTTGCAACAGGAATTCCGGTATTATTCGGAGTGATCACAACAGAGAATATCGAACAGGCTATCGCACGTGCAGGAAGTAAAGCAGGAAATAAAGGATATGACTGTGCATTGTCCGCAATTGAGATGGTAAATCTGATGAAGCAGCTTTAATCAGGTGCAGCCGATGGTGAAAACAATCATTTTTGATTATGATGGAACGATACATAATACTATTGGAATCTATGAACCGGCGTTCAGGGAAGCTTATCAGTGGTTGTCAGAACAGAATGTTGTAGAGGAACAGAAGATAGAGACGGTGCAGATCGCAGGCTGGCTGGGCTTAAACAGCAAAGAAATGTGGGATACATTTCTGCCGGAATTAGATCAGAGATACAAAGATCAGGCGAGTGCGATCGTGGGAGATTCCATGGTCAGGCAGATCAGGAAGCACCGGGCAGTGTGGTATCCGGGAGCGGAAGAGATGCTTACGGCTTTGAAGAACAGAGGATATCATCTTGTGATCTTAAGCAACTGTAAAGTGGCATACCGCAAAGCACATTGGGAAGAATTCCGGATGGAAAGATGGTTTGAACAGTTTTATGACTGTGAATCGTATGGTTTCTGCCCTAAGACGGAGATCGTGCAGGAAGTTATCCGGGACTATCCGGGACCTTATCTGGTGATCGGAGACAGAAGACAGGATTTGGAATGTGCCAGATCCTGTAAAAGTCCGTTTATCGGATGCCTGTATGGCTATGGTGAGAAGGGAGAACTGGATGGAGCAGATTATTTTGTGAAATCTGTAGAAGAGATAACCAGAATCATATAAGAGGAAACTGTGATAATAGCGAGAAGGTTATTATCGCAGTTTTTTTGTATTTTATTATAGTAGAGACGGATCTTGTGCGATTGGGTAAAATATATAAAAAAATATAGAAGAACATAAAAATATTGATAATTAATCCAAAAATATTCTATGTCAAAAAAATAGTGTTGTAATTATAATGAGATTAGTCAATGAGTTAGACGCGATTAAAAACAAAACGCACAAAACAGGAGGAAAGAAAATGAAAAAGAAAAAAGTATTTGCACTCATGATGGCAGCAACACTTGCATTATCACTGGCAGGCTGCGGAGGATCTTCATCAGGGGATTCAAAATCATCAGGATCTTCAGACAGCAGCTCTGTAGCCAATAAGGACAAACCGCTTTGCTGGTTTAACCGTCAGCCTTCTAACAGTTCAACAGGGGAATTGGACAAAGAAGCGTTGAATTTCAACAAAGATACTTATTATGTAGGATTTGATGCTAATCAGGGAGCAGAACTTCAGGGAGAGATGGTTGTTGATTATATCAAAGCAAATGCTGATAAGATTGACAGAAATGGTGACGGAGTTATCGGATACGTACTTGCAATCGGTGATATCGGACATAATGATTCTATCGCACGTACACGTGGTGTTCGTTCGGCACTTGGAACAGGAGTTAAAGATGGTGACGAAGTTGCTTCCGAACCGGCAGGAACAAACGTAGACGGAAAAGCAAAAGTTGTCCAGGATGCTAAGATTGATGTAGACGGAAAAGAATTTACAGTCCGTGAGCTTGCTTCTCAGGAAATGAAGAACTCAGCAGGAGCAACATGGGATGCGGCTACAGCAGGTAACGCAATCGGAACATGGGAAGCTTCTTTCGGAGATCAGATTGATATTGTTGTTTCTAACAATGACGGTATGGGAATGTCAATGTTTAATGCATGGGCAAAAGATAACAAAGTTCCTACATTCGGATATGATGCAAACAGTGACGCTGTTGCAGCAATCGCTGAAGGATACGGCGGAACAATCTCTCAGCATGCAGATGTTCAGGCTTATCTGACATTAAGAGTACTTCGTAACGCACTTGACGGAGCAGATGTTGATACAGGTATTGGTACAGCAGATGATGCAGGTAACTGCCTGACAGAAGGTGAAGATTACAGATACAGCGAAGAAGACAGATCTTACTACGCATTGAACGTTGCAGTAACAGCTGACAATTACAAAGACTTTACAGATTCAACAAAGATTTATGACAAAGTGTCAAAACAGCTTGATTCAAGCAAGAGTCCATCTAAGAAAGTATGGCTTGATATTTACAATGCATCAGACAACTTCCTGAGCTCAACATACCAGCCACTTCTTGAGAACTATGATGATCTCCTTAACCTGAAGGTTGATTACATCGGTGGAGATGGACAGACAGAGTCAAACATCACAAACCGTCTCGGAAATCCAAACGAATATGATGCATTTGCAATTAACATGGTTAAGACAGACAATGCATCAGCATACACATCACTTCTCTCAAAATAAGAGACTGGTTAAATGGTAAATGAATGAAACGCAGAGGGGTGTCAGAGATGATACCCTTCTTTCATCAAGAAAAGGAAGCAGAGTTATGACAGTAGATAAGAATAAATACATCTTATCGATCAATGGCATGAGCAAGTCATTCGGTAGAAACAAAGTTCTGAAACATATAAGCCTGAATGTCAAACCTGGGACCATTATGGGACTTATGGGTGAAAACGGTGCCGGAAAATCGACAATGATGAAATGTCTCTTTGGTACTTATCAGAAAGATGAGGGGACAATTATATTAGACGGCAGAGAAGTAAATTTCTCGGGTCCAAAAGATGCACTGGAAAACGGGGTAGCGATGGTACACCAGGAATTGAACCAATGTCTTGAAAGAAGCGTTGTAGATAATATGTTCCTTGGACGATATCCAAAGAATTCTTTTGGAATTGTCGATGAAGGAAGAATGAAAAAGGAAACTGCAAATCTCTTTAGACAGCTTGGAATCACAGCAAATCTGACACAGCCAATGAAAAAGATGTCAGTGTCTCAGCGGCAGATGTGTGAGATTGCAAAAGCTATTTCCTATCATTCCAAAGTAATTGTATTGGATGAACCAACCTCATCCCTGACAGCGCCGGAAGTTGAGAAGCTTTTCAAGATGATGCGTCAGTTAAAAGCACAGGGAATTTCGCTGATTTATATATCACATAAGATGGACGAGATTTTCAATATATGTGATGAGATATCTGTGCTCAGAGATGGTAGTCTGGTTATGACAAAAGAGTGTAAAGACACCGATATGAATGAATTGATATCGGCAATGGTTGGGCGCTCTCTGGATAACAGATTTCCACCTGTTGACAATGAGCCGGGAGAGAAGATTCTCTCTGTACAGAATCTTTCGTCAAAATATGCACCAAAGATTCAAAATGTATCCTTTGATATCAGAAAAGGAGAAATATTTGGATTTTACGGTCTGGTTGGTGCCGGACGTACGGAACTTTTAGAAACAATCTTCGGAATCCGCACAAGAGCAGAAGGAAATGTAATATACGATGGAAAGATCATGAACTTTTCATCGCCGAGAGATGCAATGGATCATGGATTTGCCCTGATCACAGAAGAAAGAAAAGCTAATGGTCTGTTCTTAAAAGGCGATATTACATTTAATACGACCATCGCTAACATGAACCATTATAAGAATGGTGCAGTGCTGTCACATGACAGAATGGTACGTGCAACTGCGGAAGAGATTAAAATCATGCATACAAAGTGTATGGGCCCGGATGATATGATCACAAGTCTTTCCGGAGGAAATCAGCAGAAGGTAATCTTCGGAAAATGGCTGGAGCGTTCACCGAGTGTATTCATGATGGATGATCCGACACGAGGAATTGATGTTGGTGCGAAATATGAGATTTACGAACTGATCATCAATATGGCAAAGCAGGGAAAAACAATTATTGTTGTATCTTCTGAGATGCCGGAGATTCTTGGTATTACGAACCGTATCGGTGTTATGTCAAACGGACGACTGGCCGGAATCGTAAATACAAAAGAGACGGACCAGGAAGAATTATTGAGACTCAGTGCAAAATATCTGTAACAGAGAGGGGTATGGAAGATGGCAGAAAAAAGCATTATCATTTCGGCTGAAGAAGAAGCAATACTTTTGAAACCGATTGACGAATATGTTGGGAAAATACAGGAGCAGATCGATGCACTGCGTGTGGAAGGATCTGACAAAGTCAACAGTTTAAAAAATCAGATTGCAATAGCAAAAGAGAATAAGAACTTAACAAAAGAAGAACAGAATAAGATTATCGGGGAATGTAAGAAGAATCTGGAGAAGGCAAAAGCAACAGAAGATGCAAATAAACAGCAGATTGCAAAACTGATCGCAGATGCTGAAGGTTTTCTTTCCAAACATTACAACAGTGAGTATTATAACATTGTTGCAAAGAGCTGCGAAGCAGAGAAAAAAGCGGAAAACAGTAATTTTGAAAAATTAAAAGCGGATCTGCAGGAAGAACATAAGAAGGCAGTCAGCAGCCTGAAAGATGCAGAAGAGATCAAAGCTGAAAAATACACATATAAGAATAAATTATATGATGCGCAGATGACACATGAATCCAGGATCCAGGAGATCAAGGATAGAAAACATGATGCATACATGCATAAGTTCCACCTGATCGATCTGCTCAGAATGTCAAAATATACATTTGCACAGAAGCAGGCACAGAATTTTGAAAATTACAAGTACACATTTAATATGACACAGTTCTTGTATAAGAACGGTCTGTATATTGTAATTATCATGATCTTTATCGCATTGTGTATTATTACACCAATCGTGAAAAATACACAGCTTTTTACAACCACAAACATCCTTAACATTTTGCAGCAGGCTTCACCGCGAATGTTCCTTGCACTTGGAGTTGCCGGTCTGATCCTTCTGACAGGTACAGACCTTTCTGTAGGCCGTATGGTTGGTATGGGTATGGTTACAGCAACCATTATCATGCATAACGGAATTAACACAGGTACTGTGTTTGGGCATGTTTTTGATTTTTCGGGTATGGCACCGGCATCAAGAGCTATATTAGCATTATGTGTGTGTATACTTTTTACAACTGTATTTGCAATGACAGCCGGATTTTTCATGGCAAGATTTAAGATGCATCCATTTATTTCAACGATGGCAAATATGTTGATCATCTTTGGTCTTGTTACATATGCTACAAAAGGAGTTTCTTTTGGTGCGATTGATCCGACAATCCCAAATATTTTTATTCCACAGGCAGGACGTTTTCCGATGATTATTTTATGGGCAGTAGTTGCGATTGCTGTTGTATGGTTTATCTGGAATAAGACAACATTTGGAAAAAATTTATATGCAGTTGGTGGAAATCCAGAGGCGGCAGCTGTATCAGGAATCTCGGTATTTAAAGTAACGATGGGAGCATTTATCCTTGCAGGTATCCTTTATGGATTCGGTTCATGGCTGGAGTGTGTACGAATGGTTGGATCCGGTAGTGCCGCTTACGGACAGGGATGGGATATGGACGCCATTGCAGCCTGCGTAGTTGGTGGAGTTTCCTTTACCGGTGGTATTGGTAAGATATCGGGAGTTGTGACAGGTGTACTGATCTTTACATCATTGACCTATTCTTTGACGGTTCTTGGTATTGATACAAACCTTCAGTTTATTTTTGAAGGTATCATTATTCTGGCAGCAGTAACACTTGACTGTCTGAAATATGTACAGAAGAAATAATAAATAAAAGACTGTTTATACAGGTTTATACAAAAAGAAGTAGACCGTCCTGCTCATCGGAAAGATGAAAAGGGCGGTTTTTTCACAATGATGCGTTCAAAAGAAATTTTGAAAGCAGATTTTGTATTTAGATATGCTATGAAAGACGTAAATTTGTTATACTGGAATAAACGTATAGCGACAATGAAAAAGGGGAAAAAGATGGAACGATATAAAGTGATTCTCGTAGATGATGAAGCAGAAGTCATCGATATGATAGAGAAAAAAATTCATTGGAATGATCTGGGGTTTGAGGTGGCAGGAAGTGCGACAAATGGGGTAAAAGCACTGGAATTGGTAGAAAAACTCCAGCCGGATGTGGTGCTGACGGATATTAAGATGCCTTATATGGACGGGTTAGAGTTATCCAGAAGGCTGAATCGGGAATATCCGAATATTTATATCATGCTCTGTACGGGATTTGATGAGTTTGAATATGCGAAAGAAGCAGTGCATCTGGAAATCAAGGAATATATGCTTAAACCGGTCAATGCAACGGAATTGTCAGAAAGCCTGACCAATCTGAAACATACGCTGGACAGGGAAAGAGAAGAAAAATTAAATGTAAAAAAATTAAATGATTATTTTCAGGAAGTACTTCCGAAATTACAGTCCAATTTTTTTATTTCATTAATTGAAGGAAGAGTAGAAAAACGTGATTATGAAAGATTTTTACAGGCGTATCAGGTAGATATGAAAGGGCCGCTCTTTGGTTGTGTAATCTTTCATACATCGGAGAATCATGTGCCCGAAGGCATGAACCCACTTCTTTTATCCATGTCGGTAGAAAGAGAGATCAAGCAGAGACTGATGGATCAGTGGAACTGTCAGGAATTTATATATATGGGAAATACACTGCTGATTCTGGAACTGGATGCGGAAGATGAGATTACCCAGATAACAGATGCCTGTGACAGATTCTGCCGGTGGGCATACCGCATCATGGGTGCGGTTGTTACAGCGGGAATCGGAACCGTGTGTGACAGCCTGTATGAGATCAGTCTTTCCTATGAGCGGGCAAGAGAAGCAGTTTCTTACAGGGTTTTATACGGAACAAAACGGGCAATTAATATTGGAGAGATTGTTCCGAAGGAACAGATCAAACCGGTTCAGTCAGAAGAGTCAAGGATGCAGACGCTGTTTCGTGCAATTCGTATAGGAGATTCGGCAGAGATAGAGCGGGCAGCACATAAAGAGATGGAAAAGCTTCATAAAAATACAGAAACCATGAGTCAGTATAATCTTGCTACAATGGAGATCGTCAGTGGATTTTTTAAGTTCTGTACAGATAATTCGCTGGATTTCAATAAAATATCCGGTAATATGCAGAATATTTACGAAAAAGTATCGCAGATGGATGAGAGTTCACTGACAGCATGGATTGTGCAGATGTCGGAAACGATCAGTGAAAAGCTGAAATGTGCAAGAAACAGTTCTGCCAGACGGCTCATTGTGGAAGCACAGAACATTGTGAAAGAAAGATATATGGAGGCGGATATATCATTGGACGAGGTATGTGCGGTTCTCGGTGTATCGAATTCTTATTTTTCTTCTGTATTTAAAAAAGAAGCGGGAAAATCGTTTATCTCTTATTTGACAGATTACAGAATGGATATTGCAGCAGAGATGATATTGAATACAGATGAGAAAAGTTATACCATAGCAGAAAAAGTAGGGTATCTCGATGCTAATTATTTTAGTTATGTATTTAAAAAGAAGTTCGGAGTTTCTCCTTCGAAGTATAGAGCATCTGTAAAGTAGAACAGTAATCCGTATGAAGGGAACAGGAAAAAGCGTGAAAAAAGGAAAAAGAGATTCGGATTTAAAAGAAAATGTTGTATTTAATATACAGTCGATCATCATGTCTGTTCTTATGGCGATTACACTGGTCACGATTGTAACTATGGGATTCCTTTTGTATCAAAGATTTAAGCTTGCGATCGATAAGATGGCAGTATCAAATACAGAGGCGACGGTGGAAAGCACGGTAGACAGGGTGAATTCGGATCTGTTGGATATCCGACAGATTTTTAATGCAGCGAATTATAATATTGTTCAGGAATTTGATATATCCAGCGGAAAATTTGCTGAACAGTTCAGTTTATTATACGAGGTGAATTCGGATAAAATCGAGAGTCTGGCATTATATGGGAATGAAGGCCGGTTGATTGCTTCGGAACCGGTTGCTGTTGAAAAAGAAAATATAGATGTAAAAGGACAGGACTGGTATAAGAATGCCGAGAGTGCAATTGAAAATGTACATTTTTCCGTTCCGCATATTCAGAATTTGTATGAAGATGGTCTGTATCGTTATCATTGGGTTGTTTCACTGAGCCGTTACGTGGATATAAACGATGGGGAGATTCCGGGAAGCGGAGTCCTTCTTGTAGATATGAAATATTCGGTGATCGAAGATGTCTTAAAGCAGATTAATGATTCTTCGGAAGGAATCTATTATTATATGATCAGTCGTGACGGACAGATAATCTATCATCCAAGAAAAACAGAGATGGCCAGGGGACTGTTTGAGGAGAATAGTCTGAAGGCTTCCGGGTATGAGGAGGGCACTTATGAGATCACAACAGACGGACACAAGGAAAGTGTAGTGGTTGGCAACATTGCCTATACAGGATGGAAACTGATCGGAGTTGTACCGGAGAGTGTACAGACTGCAAGAATTAACAATTTCAGATATTATATCTTTACAACAATCATGGTTCTTATGATGATGCTTCTGGAAGGAAACAGGTTGATTTCCAGAAAAATATCCAAACCGATCCGGAAACTGGATGAATCGGTTAAAACATATGAAGCAGGAGGAAAACCGGATATTTACATAGGAGGTTCTTCAGAAATACGACATTTGGGTTATTCCGTTCAAAGATCATATGAACGGATTGAGACGCTTATGGGGGAAATTATCCGTCAGCAGAATGAACGGAGAAAAAGTGAACTGGATGCATTACAAAGTCAGATTAATCCACATTTTCTCTATAATACACTGGAATCTATTACCTGGATGGTCGAAGCACAGAAAAATGAAGAAGCAGTTATTATGATCTCCGAACTGGCAAAGCTTTTAAGAGTCAGTTTATCCCGCGGAAAGACGATCATTCCGGTTAAAGATGAACTTCAGCACAGCAGAAGCTATATGAATATCCAGCTTATGCGTTATAAAGAACGTTTTCAAATAGAGTTTCAGACGGATAAAGAGATAGAAGATTATTGTATTGTAAAATTAGTCATTCAGCCGATTCTCGAAAATGCAATTTATTACGGCGTGGGAAATATGGATGAGGACGATGAAGGAAAAATCACAGTCCGGGGAGAAAAGAAAGAAGACGATATTTACATTATTATAGAAGATAATGGAATGGGAATGCGAAAAGAAGTTCTGGAAAATATCCTGAAAGATAACAATAAAGTTCCAAAACATGGTTCGGGTGTTGGCGTGATCAATGTGCATTCCAGAATTCAGCTGATGTTTGGCGAGCAATATGGTCTGGAGATATATAGTGAACCGGACGAGGGGACCAGGGTTGTTATCCATATACCGGCAATTCCATATACAAAGGAAAATGCGGAACAATTGGAGATGCAGAAATACATACAGGGGAGGGATGTAGATGAAAAAGAATAAAATTACATTCCTGATACTGGAGTGTATTTTCCTGATACTGACATTATTTTTTGCCTGGAAGATTTTTGACCGGGATGTACCGGAAAAACGAGTGGCGGTGATCTTACCGGAATCAGGAGATAACCGGTGGAATTCACTGATTAAAGGGATGAAGCAGTCGGCTAAAATAAACAATCTTCATATGATTATCTGTAATACAGATGAAATTGAAAATGCAGAGATGGAAAAAGAAATTATAAAAGAGCAGAAGCACAACAATATAGATGCATTTATCATATGTCCGGCACCGGGAAGTGATACGAAAGACATGTTAAAAAAACAGTGTGCCAAGACACCATATACACTGATCATGGAGGATGTATATTCCAAAGAAGGCGGGAATTCCGGTAATCCGGTAATCGGACCGGATTATTATAAGATAGGTTCTGAACTTGGAAAGCAGCTGGGAAAGAAGCGGCAGAAAATCGGAGTTGTCGCAAACTGGAAAGAATCAAAGTCAGATCAGGATGCGATCCGGGGATTAAAGGATTCGCTGAAAGATACCAAAAGTGAGATCGACTGGTATTGTTACCGGAAAAAAGATCAGAATATCTATGAAAAAGTGAGTAAAAAAGATAAAGTAGATGCAATAGTGGTTCTGGATCCACATGCATTGGAAGAACTAGGCGAGCAGTCTGATGAAGATTCATATCAGGGAGCGGACATATATGGTATTGGGAGCAGTGTAAAAGCGGTAGTGTTATTGGATAACGGAAATATCCAGGGACTGGTGGTTCCGGATGCCTATGAGACCGGATATAAAAGTGTCGGAGAAATGGCACAAAGGCTGGAACACAGATTCTACAGGCTAAAAGGCCATAAGACAGAGATAAAGGTGTTTGACAGAGATGAATTTTCATTAAATGATAATATGGAAAGGTTCTTATATTCTTATGAGTAAAAAAAACAGAAAAAGAAGAAGTATGATAGCAGTTATCCTGCTGATTGCTTTTCTGATTACCGGATGTGAAGACAAGAGTGTAAAGACAGATCATATCATCCGGATAGGAGTTGTAACCTATACGCAGGATGATCCATTTATCAATGCTATGACGGATCAGTTAAAAGAGAATCTGAAAAAAATGGAAACAGATCATATGAAAATCATCACAACGGTAAAAAACGGCGATGATAATCAGCAGGATCAAAATGAGATTGTTGAGGAGATGATTGACGCCGGCTGTGATGTATTGTGTGTGAATCTGGTTGACAGAACGGCACCATCCCGTATTATCAGGATGGCAAAACAAGAAGATATCCCTGTCCTCTTTTTTAACAGGGAGCCGGTCAGGGAGGATCTGATGCAATGGGAGAAGCTATATTATATAGGATGTGACGCGGAGCAGTCCGGGATCATGCAGGGAGAAATTGTGGCGGATTATATTAAAAATCATCCGGAAGTTGATAAGAATCAGGATGGGAAAATTCAGTATATACTTCTGGAAGGAGAGGCCGGACACCAGGATGCCATCAGCAGAACAGACTATTCGGTTAAGACCTTGCTTGAACAGGGGATTAATCTTGAAAAATTGAGTTATCAGTTTGCAGACTGGAACCGTGGACAGGCTGAAAACAGGATGAGTCGTCTTATTGAACAATATGGAGAGAAAATAGAACTGGTTATTTCCAATAATGATGAGATGGCACTGGGAGCAGTAGCAGCCTGGCAGAAGGCCGGATATGACTGTCCGGACTGGCCTGTCATATTTGGAATTGACGGTCTGGATGATGCTTTGGAGGCAATCAGGACTGGAAAAATGCAGGGGACCGTCTATAATGATAAAGAGGATCAGGCAATGGAATTGGCAAAATTATCGGTAGAGATCGTCTGTGGAAAAGACACAAATCGGAAACATTTAAAGGAAGGCAGATATTATGTCTCCGAATATTGCCGTGTGGATAGCAGTAATGTAGATCATTTTTTGAAATAATAATGAGGAAATAAAAAAATGGATAACGCATGGATAATTGCATTTTACAAAGAAACAGATCCTGTCAAAAGGCTGGAATTATTAAAAGAGAATACCGGCGACGGAGAGTCGGAGAAAGACAAATACCGGAAACAGTTATGGATTGCAAGATATGGAAAACGAACACCCGTAAAAGATGAATTTATGAGATGTCTAATGGAAATGAAATATCTGGCAGAGGGTACGACAGTGGATCTGGGAGGAAAACGGAGAAAGCAGGGAGCGAAGATAGCTGCCACTTTGGGGCTGTCAGAATCACTGCTTCAGGAAAAAGTATATAAGGAAATTCTTTTGCAGGAGCTTCAGAATGTCTTTTTGAAATTCATTGAAGTCAGCAGGGGAGGAAGAGCATTTACGTCACTTGTATTTGGAATGGGACAGATGTCAGAAGAAGGAGTGACAAAAAAGATTGCGCAGCAGATTAGTATGATCGCTTTTCGTGCACCGCATCTGCTTCATATGGAGAAAGAGTTTGTGCTGTTACAGGAGGCGGCGCTTGAGGCTTTCAGGCAGGTATATCCGAACAGGGAACATTTCCTGAACAAATAAAGATAGCAGTCATGTATAGCAGATAAAAAAGAACAAATGTTCGAAAAACACTTGAAAACAAGAACGCTTGTTTGTATAATAAAACTATGAATATAGAAATCAAAAACAGTAATTATACAACACAGGAGAAATTACAGATTCTCGCTGATGCGGCAAAATATGATGTAGCATGTACGTCAAGTGGTTCCAGCCGCCGTGGAAAGAAAGGAGAACTCGGCAATACAGAGGCATGCGGCATCTGTCACAGTTTTGCGGCGGACGGAAGATGTATTTCTTTATTAAAGATTCTGATGACAAATCATTGTGCCTATGATTGTAAATATTGCATTAATCGTGCAAGTAACGATGTGAAACGGGCAACATTTACACCCGAAGAGATCTGTGAATTGACGATTGAGTTTTATAGGCGTAACTATATAGAAGGTCTTTTCTTAAGCTCCGGAGTTTTGAAAAATCCGACATACACGATGGAAAAGATGTGTGAGACTTTACTGCTGCTTCGCACAAAATATCATTTTAACGGATATATCCATGTGAAGACGATTCCGGGAGCTTCGGATGAACTTCTTGCCGCAGCGGGATATCTGGCCGACCGTATCAGTGTGAATCTGGAACTTCCGACGGAAGAGAGTCTTCGGACTCTTGCACCGAATAAGACAATGAAGACAATCCTTAATCCTATGGGAAAGGTTCAGAATACAATTGCTGCACACCGGATGGCCATCGGAAAGACAGCATATATGGAAAGAAGCAGGGGAAATCAACTGTTAAATAACGGCATTTTTTCGGAAATATCCAAAAGGAATTATCGGGAAAGCCTGGAAGAAAAAAAGAAGACAGACAGACTGTCGGATGGAAAGGACGGAACTTTGCCTTCTCAAAAAGAAATGGGGAGAGTGGATGGACTCCTTACATGGGACAATGCATATCAGTTAGCACCCCATGATATGTCTGGTTTAAAGCGTCGTTTTGCACCTGCCGGGCAGAGCACACAGATGATCATCGGTGCGACGGGGGAAAGTGACTATACATTATTGCAGACGACCCAGCAGTTGTATCAGGGCTTTGATCTGAAACGAGTGTTTTACTCAGCATACATTCCGCTGAATGAGGATGATGCACTGCCGGGGCTTGGAACACCGACACCGCTTTTGCGTGAACACCGCCTCTATCAGGCAGATTGGCTGCTTAGATTTTATGGATTCCAGGCAGGTGAATTATTGTCGGAAGAAAAGCCGGATTTCAATGAACTGATCGATCCAAAGTGTGACTGGGCATTACGCCATCTCGAACAATTTCCTGTGGAAATAGAGACTGCAAGTTATGCAAGACTGCTTCGGGTACCGGGAATCGGTCCCAAATCCGCCAGCCGGATCACACATGCAAGACGGTATGGAAGACTGGATTTTGCAAGCTTAAAGAAGATGGGTGTGGTACTTAAGCGGGCGCATTATTTTATTACCTGTGGGGGAAAACAGATGTATCATACACCGATTGAAGCATCGTATATTACGAGACAACTGGTGAGTGTAGATAAGAAAGATGTATGGAATATAGAACATTCCAATGAATCTTATGTACAATTGTCGTTGGCAGACTTTGGAATTGGGTAGGAAATTATGAAGATATATACTTGTAAGGATCGTCTGGAGGACATTATGACCTGTATCTATGATGCATGGTCGGAAGCTTTACGGATCGGTCATGATCAGATACAATTAAAGAAAGAACCGATATTACAGCAGACAATGTTTGATGAGTATGTCCATGTAGACGGAGATAATATGAAAGCAGAAAAAGTAATCCGTTCTGTTCGCAGGGATATTTCCGATGAAGCATATCTGGATGTATATTATGCAACCCTTTCTGCGGAGGAAGATGCGTTACAGGCAATCTATAATTTCCTGCGTGTCGGATTTGCTGTGGGAAGTAAGGTACTGGAACAGTATTCGAATCCTCATGTGATGCGTATATTGGAACTTCGGCGGAAAGTCGGTAATGAAAGCCATCATTTTAATGAATTTGCGCGATTCCAGTCGCTGGACAGAAAAGTCTATGTCAGTCATCTGGAACCCAAAAGTGATGTGATCATGCTGGTTGGCAGACATTTTGCGGACCGGATGCCGTCAGAACATTGGATGATCATAGATGATAACCGGAAAACTGCATGCGTACATCCAAAAGACGGAACAAACTATCTGCGTTATCTGACGGATGACGAATTTGAGTCACTTCGTAAAACAGAACAATATGAAGATGAATATACAGAGATGTGGAAGACGTTTTTTCAGGCGGTTGCGATCAAAGAGAGGGAGAATTATGTGTGTCAGCGGAATTTGTTCCCAATCTGGAAGAGGAAGCATGCGGTGGAATTCAGAACGCCAAGGATATGAGCATAAAAACTTGCGAATCCTGAAAGAAATATCTGTCAGGAAGAGAATCATTGAAAGGGGAACAAATCAATGCAGCAAAATTTAAAAGTGTTAATGTTAAATGGAAGCCCACGGGCTAATGGCAATACATCTGTTGCATTAAAAGAAATGGAACAGGTATTTAAAGATAACGGAATCGAGACAGAAATCATACCGGTCGGCAATAAAGATATTCGAGGCTGTATCGCCTGTGGTTCCTGCTATGAGAAAGGTAAATGTGTATTCAACGATATGGTAAATGAACTGGCACTAAAGTTTGAAGAAGCCGATGGACTTGTCGTTGCAAGCCCGGTATATTATGCGTCAGCGAATGCGACACTGATTGCCTGTCTTGACCGTTTGTTCTACAGCAGTCATTTTGACAAGACGATGAAAGTCGGAGCAAGTGTTGTATGTGCGAGACGCGGCGGTTGTTCAGCAACATTTGATGAATTGAACAAGTATTTTACAATCTCCGGAATGCCGGTTGCATCAAGCCAGTATTGGAACAGCATTCATGGACGTATGCCGGGTGAGTCAGAGCAGGACGAAGAAGGAAAACAGACGATGCGTACACTTGCAAGAAATATGACATTCTTGATGAAGAGTATTGCGCTTGGAAAAGAACAGTTCGGATTACCGGAACAGGAAGAACGAATTGCGACACATTTTATACGGTAAGAGAAGTGGAGAAAAGCAAATGACAGATACACATATTTCAGAAAGATATGAATTTAGAAACATAAAACAGAACGAAGCAGAAGAAGCGGCAGAGATTGAAAGAATCTGTTTTCCGCCGAATGAAGCCTGCTCTAAGAAGCATATGAAAGACCGTGTTGCCGGAATTGCGGATTTATTTCTGGTAGCGATTGATAAAGAAAATGGAAAGATGGCAGGTTTTTTAAATGGACTAGCAACGGATGAGGTCGTATTAAAGGATGAATTTTTTACGGATGCAGGTCTGCATAATCCGGAAGGAAAGAATATCATGCTGCTGGGTCTGGATGTACTGCCGGAATATCGCGGTCAAGGACTTGCAAGAGAGCTTGTACGCCGCTATATCGAAAGAGAATGGGCGAAAGGAAGAAAAGAGATTATCCTTACCTGCCTGGAATCGAAGGTAGCGATGTATGAGAAATTCGGATTTAAAGATAAAGGAATCGCGCAGTCAACCTGGGGCGGGGAAGAATGGCATGAGATGAGTGTAAGCATTTAAAAAGGAGTGGGACATTGACGTCCCGCTCCTTTTGATATAAACTATTATCTATATGTCTATAGTAAAATATAGACGTTATATTATAGTTAAAAGAGTAAGGAGAGTACATACGAATGAAGAGTTTTTATGAGTGGTACAGAAAACACATCACCGGTGCGATTTTCGTCGGATTGATCCTCGGAATCCTGACCGGACTGTTTTTGGCGGGACGGTTTAAAGTGGTTCTGACTGCAACGAGTGTACTGGGAAGCATCTATATGAGCGCATTGAATATGATGATCTTCCCACTGGTATTCTGTTCGATCGTAATGGGTATCGCAAGCATCGGAAGTGCCAGGACGACAGGTAAGATCACAGGAGCGGCAATGCTGTTCTTCCTGTGCACAACAGCACTGGCAAGTTTTGTCGGACTGATCATTCCGAGACTGATCCGTCTTGGAAAAGGTGTCAGCTTTAAGATGGCTACATCTGATATTCAGGCAACAAAGATGGACAGTATATTAGATACAGTGAAAGGACTGATTCCTTCCAATCCGGTGTCTGCATTTGCAGAGGGTAATATGCTGCAGGTGCTGGTATTTGCACTGATCATGGGATTTACACTGATTGCGATCGGAGAAAAGGGAGAGCCATTATTAAAGGTAATTGATTCCTGCAACGAAGCATGTCTGAAAATTATCAGCACGGTTATGTATTTCACACCGATCGGAGTATTCTGTACGATCGTTCCTGTCGTAGAGGCAAATGGAACAAAGACGATCATATCACTGGCTACACAGCTGATTATCTTATATGTTGCGTTCTTTGGATTTGCATTTGTTGTATATGGCGGTGCAGTAAGCATTCTTGGAAAGACAAGTCCGTTGAAGTTCTTCAAAGCGATCATGCCGGCAGCATTGAATGCATTTGGTACATGTTCAAGTTCTGCAACGATTCCTCTCAGCAAAAGTTGTGTGGAAGATGAGTTGGGCGTACCGAACCAGATATCCAGTATTACAATTCCGCTGGGTGCAACTGTTAACATGGATGCAGTATCAATCCTGATGTCGTTTATGATCATGTTTTTCGCAAATGCATGTGGCGTACATGTCAGTATTCCGATGATGATCATCATCCTTCTGGCGAATGTTCTTCTGTCAGTTGGAACACCGGGAATCCCGGGAGGAGCAATCGCATCGTTTGCGGCACTGGCAACGATGGCAGGTCTTTCGGCCGGAGTCATGGGTGTGTATATCAGCATCAATACATTATGTGACATGGGTGCAACCTGTGTGAATGTAATCGGTGATATGGCCGGATGTGTCGTACTGAAAGAGAAGATTGAGATTGAAAAATAAAATGAAAACCTCAGAAAAACAAAATAGATTAACAAGGACCTGGGTGGTTGCAGCTCTGGCGTGTGTCTGCTGCATCTTATGGGGCAGCGCAATTCCGGTGATCAAGACAGGCTATCGTATCTTATCTGTAGATTCTGCAGATACCGCAAGCCAGATCGTTTTCGCCGGTATCCGGTTTGCATTGGCTGGAATTCTGGTGTTAGTATTTGCATCTATCCGTGAAAAACATATGGTTCTTCCGGATGGAAAAGTATTCCGGTATGCGATTCCTGTCTGTTTTGCACAGACCTTTGTCCAGTACTTTTTCTTCTACATCGGAGTGGCACATACCTCCGGTGTAAAAGGCGGAATTATCACAGGTCTTGGAAATTTTATCGCAATTTTAATGGCATGTCTGTTAGTAAAAAATGAAAAGATGACAGGCAGAAAGCTTGCCGGCTGCATTCTCGGATTTGCGGGAGTAGTGATCATCAACATGGCAGGCGGTTCTATGGATATGGGCTTCAGACTGACGGGAGAAGGTTTTGTGCTGATCGCACAGTTGTCCTATGGAGCATCAACTGTACTGATCAATATTTTCTCTAAAAAAGTATCACCGGTTATCTTAAGCGGCTGTCAATTCTTCATGGGTGGAATGTTGCTGTTTGTAGTAGGAATCCTCATGGGTGGACATCTGGATCACATGTCTGTTGTGGGAGCGGTATTGATCCTGTATCTGGCGATGGTATCGGCTGTAGCGTATACACTCTGGTCAGTTCTGCTGGCACATAATGAAGTGTCAAAAGTAGCAATCTTTGGATTTGTCAATCCGCTTTGCAGTGTGGTGTTATCGGCACTCGTCCTTGGTGAAGTAAGCCAGGCATTTAATGCAAGAAGTCTGATCGCACTGATTCTGGTATGTGTGGGAATTTATATTGTGAATTATAAAAATAAAAAGTAGATTTCAGGGAATATCTTTTTGAAAAACAGTAATGAAATGTGAATAAAGTAAGAGGCTGAAAAGTTCTTTCTAAAAAGAATTTTTACAGCCTCTTTTGTATGTCAGCGATATAGAGTTTACAATTTTCCTTCCGGAATCTTACTGATAATCGTCTTATAAATTCTGATCAAAAATGCCATAGACACAATAAATGATATCACTTCCGCAATCGGGAAAGACCACCATACAACGTGCAGTCCGCCGATCTTAGACAGGATATAAGCTGCAGGGATCAGTACAACCAGCTGACGCATGATAGATACGATCATGCTGAATACTGCTTTTCCGAGTGCCTGGAATACGGTACCGGCAATGATACAGAACCATGCGATCAGGTAGTGGATACCGATGATACGAAGTGCCGGAACACCAATCTTCAGCATGTCAGCAGATGCGTTGAACATTCCAAGCAATACCTGTGGGATACCCTCAAAACAGAGGAATCCGATAAAAGTAAGGCAGAATGCAGTTGTCAGACTGATCCTGATCGTCCGGATCATACGCTTTCTCTGTTGTGCACCGTAGTTGTAAGCAATGATCGGTGTGATACCATTGTTCAGTCCGAATACCGGCATGAAGAAGAAGCTTTGAAGCTTAAAGTATACACCGAATACAGCAGTTGCGGTAGAAGAAAACTCGATCAGGATGCGGTTCATCGAATAGGTCATGATTGATCCGATAGACTGCATAATAATAGACGGAATACCGACTGCATAAATGTGTCCGATCAGGCTTATGTCCGGACGGAATCCTTTAAAGCTTAAGGACACTTCATGGTTATATTTGTGATTGCAGGTCCCGGCTACGATGCCGGCTACGCACTGTCCGATAACGGTGGCAACGGCAGCTCCGGTTACTCCCATCTTCGGGAATCCGAGAAGTCCGAAGATCATAATCGGATCAAGGATGATATTGGTGATAGCACCACATAACTGAGAAGTCATACTGAAGATTGTTCTTCCGGTAGAAGTCAGTAATCGTTCAAAGAAAATCTGTGTAAACAAACCAAAAGAAAAGATCATAACTGTACTCAGGTAATCAATTCCAAGATTCATGATCTCAACATCTGCATTTCCAATCTGGCTTGCATAGAACGGTTTTACAATCGTAAAGCCAAGGATTAAAAATACGATGTAACTGATGGCATAGATAAATGCTGCATTATCAGCGATCTTATTCGCTTTTTTAAAGTTGCGCTCTCCAAGGGACCTGGACAGGAGTGCATTCATGCCGACACCGGTACCGGTAGCTACCGCAATCAGAAGTGTCTGAAGTGGAAAAGCTAACGAAACGGCAGTCAGCGCATTTTCTGATAATTTTGCTACGAAGATACTGTCAACGATGTTATAAAGTGCCTGTACCAACATAGAAATCATCATTGGCAGGGACATGTTAAATACTAATTTTCCAACGGGCATGGTTCCCATCTTGTTTTCTGCTATTGGAGCAGATGATTGATTTTCACTCATAAATCTATTTCCTCCATAGTGATGCTTGCGGATTAGGGCGCCTGTTACATATTGTGTCTATCCTTATTATGGGTACAGTGATATATGATAGCATGAATAGAAAGAGGATTCAATAAGCTATGTATAATGTTCTATATCAAACTGTAATAATAAACACAAGAGATAATGAGTGTTCTATAGATGAAAGTATTCTTTCACTTGATTCAGGATAATCTGCATTAATCTGGTACGCGCTTCAATGCCGGCCCATGCGATATGCGGTGTAATTAATAATTTGCGGCTGTCTTTGATCTGATAAAGTGGATTCTGTTCACTCATCGGCTCCTGGCATAAGACATCCAGGCCGGCGGCAGCAATCTCATCCGTTATCAAAGCATCATATAAGTCCTGCTCTACAACAATCGGTCCACGCCCGAGATTCAAAAAGATGCAGGATTTTTTCATTTTTGCAAATGCATCTTTGTCCAGAAGATTTTCGGTATATTCATTCAGAGGAGCATGGACAGAGATGATATCTGAGGTAGTGAGCAGCGTATCAAGATCAACCTGGGTATATCCATTCTGGGCAGGGCGACCGGAAGCAGAATAATAGATTACATGGGCGCCAAACGCCTGTGCAATCTGGGCAACACGGCGTCCGATAGCACCAAGCCCGATGATTCCCCATGTCTTGCCGTTAAGTTCTGAGAAATGTTCGGAAAAGTGAGTAAAACAGGTGTCATTGATATAGTTTCCGTTTTTTACATAATCGTCATAATAACGCAGCTTTTCAAGAAGATAGAAAAGCATGGCAAATGTATGCTGGGTTACTGTTTCGGTGGAATATCCGGCAACATTGCGCCAGGCAATGCCGCGGGAATCCAGATAGTCTTTATCCAGATTATTCGTTCCGGTAGCAGTAACACAGACAAGCTTCAGATTGGCTGCGGTATGGATTGTCTGTTCGTTAACAGGAACTTTATTGATGATCAGAATGTCTGCGTCCCTGACACGTTCAGGTGCTTCTTCCGGTGTGGTAAAGTTGTATCTGGTGACCTCCCCAAGTGCGTCGAATCCGGAAAGGTCAATATCATCACCGATTGTTTTTGCGTCTAAAAATACAATTTTCATAATAGGTTCATCCTTTCATAAAGAAATCACTGCCTTACCGGATACAGATATATACCATATAGACAGCATATAAGATAAGCATGATGATTCCTTCCCTGCGGTTGAGTTCTTTTGAAGTCCATGCAAAGATCAGAGTTATCACACTGATCACGATCAGAACAGCAATGTCGATCATGTTATCCCAGGCGAAGGCCACCGGACTGATTGCTGCGGCAACACCGAGCACAAGAAGAATGTTAAAGATATTGGAACCAATGACATTTCCAAGTGCCATATCGACTTCATCTTTTCTGGCGGCAACAATGGAGGTAACAAGTTCCGGAAGGCTGGTACCCATGGCAATAATGGTAAGTCCGATCAGTGTCTGGCTGAGTCCCAGACGGACTGCAATCGCAGAGGCTCCGTCGACGACAAAATCGCCGCCGTACTTGATCGCGATCATACCTCCAAGAATGAAAATGAGACATTTCCATGCCGGAAGGAGATTGATATGTGAGGTAACCTGTTCAATCTCTTCTTCGGAAAGAGAGATTCTTTCTTCCTGCATAGAAGAAAGAGCATCAGGTGTTGTTTTACGGCGCGCTCTTTTGACTGAGCGGATCATCCAGAGCAGATATCCGGTAAATATAACGAGAAAGAGAATTCCATCAATTCGTCCGAGTGTCATACCCAGATAGCCAAGCAGCAGTAAAAGTCCTGCACAGAAGATAGATAATGGAAATTCTTTCTGTAAAGTACTTTTCTGAACGGCAAGCGGAACAAATAAAGTACAGACACCGCATACTACCAGCAGGTTAAAAATATTAGATCCAACTGCATTGCTGATAGCGAGGGAATTATTGCCGGTCAGGGAAGCAGTTACACTGACTGCACATTCCGGAAGGCTGGTACCCATGGCTACGATGGTCATGCCGATGATCATGGAAGGGATTCGAAGCCGCTTTGCTACGGCAGAACTGCCTTCTACAAAGAAGTCGGCACCTTTGATCAACAGGACAAATCCGATGATTAATATAATGAGTGATTTTAATAATTGCATGTGATTCTCCTTTTTTCCGTCTTTAAACAGATATTAACAGCCGGCAGAGGCTGTTTCCTTGTAATTGTACCATAAAATCAAACAAAGAGGAAATAAGTGCCAGTGTTAATGTATATAAGTTATTCTTTCCAAATGCATGGATTTACTGTATATTTATATGGAAAATAAAACAAGAAGGAGAAATACAAGTATGTTAAGTATGGTCATTGACAGCATCAGTTCATTCATGTACAGTAAACTGCTGGTCATCATGTTAATTGGAACTGGTGTGTATTTTACGATCCGGACGAGATTTCCGCAGGTGCGGCTGTTTCGCAGCGCCTGCAAAGCGGTAATGGAGAAACCGGATGATGAAGATGCAGTCTCTTCCTTTCAGGCACTGATGGTCTCCACTGCATCGAGAGTTGGAACAGGAAATATCGTAGGCGTATCGTCTGCAATCTGTATCGGAGGATTTGGAGCAGTATTCTGGATGTGGGTGATCGCAATTATTGGAAGTGCATCTGCGTTCGTGGAGAGTACACTGGCGCAGATCTATAAGAAAAAGGGTGAGGACGGAACATGTTACGGGGGACCGGCGTATTACATAGAGGGTGCACTTCAGTGCAGACCGCTGGCAATCGCATTCTGTATTGCCATGATCGCGACATATGCATTTGGATTTAACAAAATATAGCAAGAATTCTCCTTCCTCTACAGGTGGGAGATGAATTGCAGAAAAGCATGAAGAACACTTGTTCGATGCGCGAAAATATGATATAATATAATCAGTCGAAAACACAGAAGGGATTGATTATATGGAAAATATGGATCATAATGCACATTCAGTATATTTGATGTATTACCATTTGATCATGGTAGTGAAATATCGAAGAAAAGTAATCAATGATTCTATCTCGGAAAGAGCAAAGGAAATCTGGTAACATATTGCTCCATCGTATGGGATTACATTGGAAGAATAGAATCATGATATTGATCATGTTCATGTAATGTTCCGGGCACAGCCAAAATCCGAACTAAGTAAATTTATCAACGCTTATAAGAGTGCAAACAGCAGGCTCCTGAAAAAAGAATATCCAGAGATTCGGGCGAAACTTTGGAAAGGTGCATTCTGGAGTCAGAGCTTTTGTCTGCTGACAGCAGGCGGCGCACCGGTAGAAGTAATCCGTCAATATATCGAGATGCAAGGGGAGAAAAAGTATTGAATATAGCATATCACTTTCGAATTTATCCAACAGAAAAACAGAAAATTCTGCTGGCCAAGACATTTGGATGTTGCCGTTTCCTGTATAATCAGATGCTGAATGATAAAATACAGGAATATGAGAAGACAAAAAAGATGATTAAGAATACACCGGCAATGTATAAGAAAGAATATCCATTCTTGAAAGAAGTGGATTCCCTTGCGTTATCAAATGTGCAACTGCATTTGGAAAAAGCATATCAGAACTTTTTCAGAGATCCAAAGATTGGATTCCCAAAATTCAAGTCCAAACATCGGACCAGAAAGAGTTATACAACGAATGTGGTAAATGGTAATATCCGGTTGGAAGAGTGCCGAATCAGACTTCCAAAATTAAAATGGCTCCATATAAAAAAGCATAGAGAGATTCCAGATGAATATCGGTTAAAATCGGTAACTGTCAGTATGGAACCGTCCGGAAAATATTTTGCAAGTCTTTTGTATGAACGATCTGTCAGTGAAAACCAAACAACAGAGAAGGAATACAGAACTGCAAGGATCTTAGGAATCGATTATGCAATGAAAGGAATGGCCGTATTTTCAGATGATATAGGGGAACAAAATATTGGATACTTTAGAAGAAGTGAACAGAGGCTTGCCAGAGAGCAAAGAAAACTGTCGCGATGTGTGAAAGGGAGTCATAATTATCAGCGGCAAAAAAAGAAAGTTGCGATATGTCATGAAAAGATACGGAATCAAAGAAAAGATTTTCAGCATAAACTGAGCAGAAGGATAGCTGATCAATACGATGTGGTAGCAGTCGAAGATATTGATATGAAAGCAATGAGCCAGTGTCTGAATTTTGGAAAGAGCGTATCAGATAATGGATATGGAAAATTCAGGGAAATGCTGGAATATAAGTTAGGATGGCAAGGGAAAGAACTGGTGAAAGTAGACCGTTTTTTTCCATCTAGTAAGAAATGTTGTAAGTGCGGAAAAGTAAAGAAAGAACTGAAATTATCCGAAAGGATCTATTGTTGTGAATGTGGAAATGAGATGGAGCGGGATCGGAATGCAGCCATCAATATCCGTGAAGAAGCAAGAAGAATGCTGATAGCATAGAAATAAATGTCCGTATATGGACAAAAAAGGAGCCCATAACTGGGCAAAAAAATCGCGGGACACGCGAGGATAGCTTGTAGATACTTGGCTCAAAAGAGCCATTGAGCAAGAAGCCCCCACTTCAAAATCTATGATTTAAGTGGTGGGAGCATGTCACATGTCATATAAAGAATATTAAGTATTCTTAATTTATCGCCACACTTTATCCACTGTAAAATCAAAAATGCAACAAATTTCGTAAAAAAATATCACCAAAATTTAGACTGTATTCCAAACATTTATTTTAACAAAATTACCTCTTTCATTTTCGCCTGTTATAGAGTATCATATTACTTGCACAATATCTTGTGCGGAAATGATGTTGAAAAAACAATATTTAGTAGTATTTGAGGGTGAGCACATACTACATCGGCAATAAAAACAAGAGAGGGATAAACATGAACGCAGAAATAAAGACGAACGTAATTAAGAGAAACGGCGAAGAGGTAGCCTTCGACCTGGAGAAGATCATTAATGCGATCAAGGGTGCAAACAAGGACGTCGACAAACTGCATCGGATGAATGAATATCAGATCATGGCAGTGGCGGACAACGTTGCAAAGAAAATTGAGGAATCCACTCATGCTGTCAATGTAGAAGATATACAGGATATGGTAGAAACCGGAATTATGGAACTGCGCGGTTATGAAGTTGCGCAAAAATATGTGCGTTACCGCTATAAAAGAGAACTGATGAGGAAGACGAATACAACAGATAACGGAATCCTTGCACTTCTGGATCATATGAATGAAGAGGTGAATCAGGAGAATTCAAATAAGAATCCTGTGATCAACTCTACGCAGCGTGATTATATGGCGGGAGAGGTAACTAAGGACTTGTCTAGACGTGTTCTTCTTCCGGAAGAGGTTGTACGTGCACATGAAGCGGGAATCATTCATTTCCATGATTCCGACTATTTCGCACAGAAAGAGCATAACTGTGACCTGATCAACCTTCAGGATATGCTTCAGAACGGAACTGTCATCAGTGAGACGATGATCGAGAAGCCGCACAGTTTCTTTACAGCATGTAATGTAACGACACAGATCGTTGCACAGGTTGCAAGTAACCAGTACGGCGGACAGTCATTTACACTGGCACATCTGGCACCATTTGTAGATATCAGCCGTAAGAAGATCCGCAGAAATGTGATCGCAGAGCGCGAAGAGTGCGGAGAAAACTTAGACGAGACAATTATTAATAAAGTAACGGAACGCCGTTTGAGAGAAGAAGTAAAGAGCGGTATCCAGACGATTCAGTATCAGCTGATCACATTGATGACATGTAACGGACAGGCTCCGTTTGTTACAATGTTCATGTATCTGGATGAGGTAGAAGAAGGAAGAACCCGTGATGACCTGGCTATGATCATCGAAGAAGTGATGATCCAGAGAATGCAGGGTGTAAAGAATGAAAAAGGCGTATGGATCACACCGGCATTCCCGAAACTGATCTATGTACTGGATGAGGATAATATTACAGAAGATTCCAAATACTGGCATCTGACAGAACTGGCAGCAAAATGTACCGCAAAACGTATGGTGCCGGATTACATCTCTGCCAAGATTATGAAAGAGATGAAGAATGGAGAAGTATATCCTTGTATGGGCTGCCGTTCATTCCTTACTGTAGAAGACAGCCAGAGAAATCCGGACGGAAGCCATAAGTTCTATGGACGTTTTAACCAGGGAGTTGTAACGATCAACTTAGTTGATGTTGCATGTTCATCAGAAGGAGATATGGAGAAATTCTGGAAGATCCTGGATGAGCGTCTGGAATTATGTCACAGAGCACTGAGATGCAGACATGAACGTCTCCTGGGAACGATTTCCGATGTTGCTCCGATCCTGTGGCAGAACGGTGCACTTGCAAGACTGAAGAAGGGTGAGACGATCGATAAATTATTATTTAATGGTTACTCCACTATTTCGCTTGGATATGCAGGACTTTATGAGATGTGTGTACGTATGCTTGGCAAATCACATACCGATCCGGCAGCAAGACCATTTGCAATGCAGGTAATGCAGAAGTTAAATGATAAATGTGAAGAGTGGAAAAAAGCAGAGAACATCAGCTATTCTGTATACGGAACACCGATGGAATCTACCACATACAAATTTGCAAAATGTCTGCAGAAGCGTTTTGGAATCATCAAGGGTGTAACAGATAAGAATTATATTACGAACAGCTATCATGTACATGTATCAGAGAAGATTGATGCATTCAAGAAGCTGAAATTCGAAGCCGATTTCCAGAAGCTTTCACCGGGTGGAGCAATCAGTTACATCGAAGTACCGAATATGCAGAACAATATTCCGGCAGTACTTTCTGTTATGCAGTATATTTACAATAACATTATGTATGCAGAGCTGAATACAAAGAGTGATTACTGTGAATGCTGTGGATATGACGGAGAGATCCAGATCAAAGAAGATGAGAATGGAAAGCTGATCTGGGAATGCCCGAACTGTGGTAATCAGGATCAGGATAAGTTATTTGTGGCAAGAAGAACCTGCGGATATATCGGAACACAGTTCTGGAATCAAGGACGTACGCAGGAGATTAAGGACAGAGTATTGCATCTGTAAAACTGCAAGATATAAAGACAGTAAAAAAGGTCTTTTAAGAAGTGAGAAAGCTTTTTGAAAGGCCTTTTTATATCGTATAAAGATAGCTTTTCAAAAGGGCATGCGTTATAATAAAAAAATATGGGGAAAAGAAAATGTCGACAGGAGGATTAAAAAATGACAAAAGATAATGAAAAGTATCAGGCATATGTTCAGATTTTAAATGAAGAGCTGATTCCTGCAATGGGGTGTACGGAACCGATCGCGCTGGCTTATGCGGCTGCAAAGGCAAGAGAAGTACTGGGATGTCTGCCGGACAGAGTCTGTATCGGAGCAAGCGGAAGTATCATTAAGAATGTAAAGAGTGTAATTGTGCCGAATACAAATCATTTAAAAGGAATACCGGCGGCAGCAGCAGCGGGGATTGTTGCAGGAAATGCAGAAAAAGAACTGGAAGTTATCTCCGAGGTAACAGAAGAAGAGACAAAAGAAATCGCAGAATTTCTTGAACATACAGAGATTACGGTAGAACATATCAATAACGGATGTGTATTTGATATTATTGTGGAGGTATTTCACGGGGAAGATAAGGCAAAAGTAAGAATTGCCAACTATCATACGAATATTGTAAGAATAGAAAAGAATGGAGAGATCCTGCTTAATGTACCGGTCGCAGGAGAAAGCGAAGAAGGACTGACAGACAGAAGTCTTCTGGATATGAAATCTATCTGGGATTTTGCAAATACAGTGGACATAGAAGATATCCGGGAAGTGATCGGACGTCAGATAGAATATAATTCTGCAATTGCGGATGAAGGATTGAAAGGAAATTACGGAGCGAACATCGGAAGTGTTCTTCTGGATACTTATGGAAACGATGTACGTACCAGAGCAAAAGCACGTGCGGCGGCAGGTTCCGATGCGCGTATGAACGGATGTGAGCTTCCGGTTGTGATCAATGCGGGAAGCGGTAATCAGGGAATGACCTGTTCTCTTCCGGTTCTGGAATATGCAGATGAATTACAATCCGGAGAGGAAAAGACATACCGCGCACTGGTTCTTTCGAATCTGGTCGCAATTCACCAGAAGACGGGAATCGGGCGACTGTCGGCATATTGTGGTGCAGTAAGTGCGGGTGCGGCAGCCGGAGCCGGAATAGCATATCTTTGTGGCGGTGGTTATGAAGAAGTGATCCATACAGTGGTAAATGCTCTGGCAATTGTATCCGGTATGGTATGTGATGGTGCAAAAGCATCCTGTGCTGCGAAAATCGCTTCATCTGTAGATGCCGGGATTCTTGGATATAATATGTATTTAAGAGGGCAGCAGTTCTATGCCGGTGACGGAATCGTTACAAAAGGAGTAGAGGCAACGATCCAGAATATTGGTCGTCTCGGAAAAGATGGTATGAAAGAGACTAATGAAGAGATCATCAAGATGATGATCAGTGACTAGGGAGAGTATACAGATTATGAATTACGGAAATATCAAAGAGTGTGATATTGCAGACGGACCCGGCGTAAGAGTTAGTTTGTTCGTATCAGGCTGCAGACATCACTGCAAAGGCTGCTTTAATGCAGAGACATGGGATTTCGGATTCGGCCAGCGCTATACAGAAGAGACAGAAGCAGAAATATTAAGATTGCTGGGGGCTGGTTTTGTCCAGGGATTTACGCTTCTGGGTGGTGAACCGTTCGAACCGGAGAACCAGGTGGAACTGGTAAAGCTCCTTAAGAAGATAAGAGAAACTTATCCGCAGAAAGATATCTGGTGTTACAGTGGGTATCTTTTTGACTGTGATATGGTTCCGGGAGGATGTGTCCATACAGATGTGACAGAGGAGATGCTGTCGTATATTGATGTACTGGTAGACGGAGAATTCAAGGAAGAATTAAAAGATGTAACACTGGTGTTCAGAGGAAGCCAGAATCAGAGAATCATTGATGTACAGGAAAGCCGGAATCAGGGAACGGTTGTGCTTAAGGATTTTTAACAAAATATAGAAATCTACAGGACCTGCCACTGGCAGCTCATTACGGATGCTTTGGCCACTGGCAGGTCCTCTTGCATACTTGGGGATAAAAAGGGCAGGAGATTATTTCTCCTGCCAAATGCGTAACATCTTGATGATCTTTTCTTTTTCTGTTACAGAAAAACCACGGAATACATTCAGCATCTCATCATTTAACTGATGCTCTTTCTCATCCAGAGGAGGAATATCTCTTCCGGCATCCAGAATAGTATCCACGGATACGTTGCAGAGCTTAGAGTAATAAAGAAGAACTCTTAAATTAAGCTTTGCTCGATTGTTTTCGACATTACTGACGAAAGGAACAGTACAGTTCAGATCTTTGGCAACCTGTTCCTGAGTGATTCCACGCTCACTCCTTAATTGTTTCATTTTTAATCCCACTTTTGAAAAATCCACTTCGTTCATTGCAAGGCTCCTTTTAATATGTAATGTATAACGAATTTATATAAGTATATATTATTATAAATCTTGGCAATAATCAATACAGAAAAATTTACTTTTTGAATTAAAGATAGTATAATTAAACCAACTTATACAAAAGACAGGATGATAAGACAGAAAAAAGGAGGCAAAATTATGTTAACATGTATTTATGTAGTCGAGAAGATTGATGGTGATTACGCAGAACTCAGACGTGTCGATGCACTTAAGCATGATCCGGAAGAAACCAAGACGATGGCAAGAGCATTGTTGCCGGGAGATATCATGGAAGGAAATAAGCTTTTATATGAGAATCTGCAGTACCGGATCATCGCCGATTAAAAGAATAAAATACCAAAGAGAACGGATATATCAATTTTGAATGATGATACATATAAAATTGAGATACAAAATTAAATAACGAAAAAAGGAGTGTAACGGCTAAAAAAAGTTGTTACACTCCTTTTTTGTTGCTATGTGTTCAAAAGAAGTGGCAGGTAGCAGGTTTTCTATACTATAGGTGCATAAAGAGCCGCTATTTACGGAGACTGCAATATACAATTAATATAAAATGTCGTTTTTTGGAGATGAGAAATGAGGACATTTTATCAAGAAGAAAATTGAAGAAAAATATCGTTTTGTAGAAAAAGACGGGAAATGAAAAATAAAAATTGTGCATTTTCCTTGTGAAAAAATAAATGGAAATTGGAACTACCATTTCGGCGTGGAAATTTGATGAGAAAAATAAAAAAATTAAGAGAAATAAAAGTAAAAATACACAAAAAAATAATGAAAAATTATGCAAAATAGACAGC
>ERZ1026903.213-NODE-213-length-30726-cov-4.772815_pt1 | contig 30726 bp, 30 predicted proteins | sample MGYA00380180_ERZ1026903 | MGnify/ENA primary metagenome ERZ1026903 (study PRJEB33269, sample SAMEA4719816) | human gut metagenome | biome: human-associated habitat; feature: organic feature; material: feces | place: Cameroon | collected 2013-10 ... | reverse complement strand
GACGGGCTGCCTGCTCGGACTGTCTCTTTGCTTCTTCTAATGCACGTTCCTTTTCTAACTGATTCTCCAGATGCATATATTCCGGTACCTTGTCCCATGAAACGTTAAATCCTGCACCATGGGAACAGAATACGGAACCGGTCGGGTTCTCAATGTCACGTTCCGGATCATAACCAATCTCTTCGATCACTGCTTCTGCGTTCTGGCAAGGTTCATAGCCACGGAATGTACAGGTCAGATGTCCCTGCCCTCTTGTATAGGAATTCACTTCCATCTGATAATCCCGCATACCTGCAACCGGTGCATAGCCTTCGATCGTCGTCATCTCTCCTTCTGTCTGCGGCGTACCGGCCTCCCCATTCATCCGCTGGATATCTGTAAGTGCCCGTCCGATCATTCCTGACGGGACCTCCAGTTGGAAATCATAATACGGTTCCAACAGTACACTCTCTGCCTGCATCAGTCCCTGACGCACCGCACGGTAAGTTGCCTGCCGGAAATCTCCTCCCTCGGTATGTTTCAGATGCGCCCTTCCTGCCGTCAACGTAATCTTCATATCTGTGATCACAGAACCGGTCAGCACACCTCTATGTTCTTTCTCCAGAAGATGGGTAAGGATCAGACGCTGCCAGTTCTTATCTAGCATATCTTCACTGCAGTCTGTTCCAATCACAATACCGCTGCCTCTTTCTCCCGGTTCCATCTTCAGATGTACTTCCGCATAATGCCGGAGCGGCTCAAAATGTCCCACACCTTCCACGGTATTCTGTATAGTCTCTTTATATACGATATTACCGGTGTCAAATTCTACTTCTACGCCGAACCTGTCTTTGATCAGGCTTTTTAATATCTCAATCTGGACTGCTCCCATGAGTTTTGCATGAATCTCTCCCAGTTCTTCATTCCACACGATCTTAAGCATCGGATCTTCTTCTTCGAGTATCCGTAAGTTTCCAAGCATTTTGTGAACGTCACAACCTTCCGGGAGTTCGATTTTGTAACTTAAGACAGGTTCCAGTGCCGGTGCTTCGGAATCGCATTCTATGCCGAGGCCTTCCCCCGGATAAGTGTAATTCAGTCCGGTTACCGCACAGATCCTGCCGGATCCTGCTTCCTGTACCATCTCATATTTTTCTCCAGAATAGATCCGGATCTGGTTGACCTTTTCTTCCCAGCCGTTCATAACTGTCTCGGATGTATCTTGTGTACGGTCAGATTCGTTCTTGCTCTGCTGCCTTCCTGTCGTTCCCGTCAATGTATCTTTTACCTTCAGAGTTCCGGATATCACTTTCAGATGCGTCAGTCGGCTGCCGGATGGGTCTCTCGATATCTTGAAAACTTTTGCACCAAAATCACATGTACCAGTGTCTGTATTATTTATCTGCTCATTTCGTTCTATATAAGCAGACATCCCGTCCATAAATTCCTGCACACCTTCAATCTTTAGCGCCGAACCGAAATAACACGGATACACCTTTCTGCTTCCGATCATCTCCGCGATCGTATCCTCTTCCACTTTCTCCGATTCCAGATACTCTTCCATCGCTTTCTCATCACACATGGCAATGCTGTCATATGTTTCTTCCGACATTTCCGAAAAATCAATGCATCCTTCATCCAGCCGGTTCTGCAGATCCGCCAGTACCTTTGCCTTATCCGTTCCTACCTGATCCATCTTATTGATGAATAAGAACGTCGGTATCTGATATCTTTTCAGCAGGCTCCAAAGTGTACGTGTGTGTCCCTGCACCCCGTCAGCTCCGTTGATCACCAGGATCGCATAATCCAGTACCTGTAAGGTGCGTTCCATTTCTGCCGAGAAATCCACATGTCCCGGTGTATCCAGAAGCGTTATCCCCAGATTTCCCATCTTTAATTCTGCCTGTTTGGAAAAGATCGTGATTCCTCTTTCCCGTTCCAGTTCGTATGTATCTAAGAATGCATCTTTATGGTCGACTCTTCCAAGCTTTCTAATCTGCCCGCTTAAGTAGAGCATGCATTCCGATAATGTCGTTTTCCCGGCATCCACATGCGCCAGAATTCCAATTGTAATATGTCTCATAATTTTATTCCTTACTGCCTTTTATTTTTTCTTTCTTTTGTCTTTTTTCTGCTTCATATTTTCACTGATTTTCCGCTTATTACCTGTCGTTATCAGTCACTATTACCATTACTTATCAGTATTCTTTTTTACGATATTGTTATTATACAACATAATTTATATTTTGTACTTTTTTTCGAAATTTTGCAATTTACTATTGTTTTTTTCCGCAAAATCTGTTTGACTATTAGTGAGGACATATTAAAAAAAATAATAAATAAGCGAGGTATTGTTATGAAACCAATAAAAGAAGGTAAAGTCCGTGAAATTTATGATAACGGAGACAGCCTGATTATGGTTGCCACTGATCGTATCAGTTGTTTTGACGTAATTCTTAAGAACGTTGTTTCCAAGAAAGGAACCGTTCTGACACAGATGTCTAAATTCTGGTTCGACCTGACAAAAGACATTCTTCCAAACCACATGATCTCTACTGATGTGAAAGATATGCCTGAATTCTTCCAAAAACCAGAATATGACGGAAACAGCATGATGTGCAAAAAGCTCGAGATGCTTCCGATCGAATGTATCGTACGTGGTTACATTACAGGAAGCGGATGGAAGAGCTATAAAGAAAATGGCACTGTATGCGGCATCAAACTTCCGGAAGGATTAAAAGAATCCGACAAGCTTCCAGAGCCAATCTACACACCATCCACAAAAGCTGAGATCGGAGATCATGACGAAAATATTTCTTATGAGCAGAGTATTGCCCACCTTGAGAAATATTTCCCTGGCAAAGGAGAAGAATACGCAGCCAAACTTCGTGACTGTACAATCGCTCTCTATAAAAAATGTGCAGACTACGCATTAAGCCGTGGTATTATCATCGCCGATACAAAATTCGAATTCGGTCTTGATGAGAATGGTAACATGGTGATCGGTGATGAGATGCTGACACCGGACAGCTCCCGTTTCTGGCCTGTAGAAGGTTATGAACCGGGACATGGACAGCCGTCATTCGACAAACAGTTTGCACGTGACTGGCTGACTTCTCACCCGGATAACGACTGGACTCTTCCGGATGACGTAGTTCAGAAAACAATCGACAAATATCTTCAGTGCTACAAGATGATCACAGGCGAAGAACTTGCTTAATTTTCCTGTATCCAGAGAATCAAACTCCTTGCGGTTCTCTCAGATATCTGATTAGGTAGCGATACATACTCCCGTCGGCAACTGTCTCATTGACAGTTTCTGACGGGAGTTTTATTATATTTACAGAACTTGCCATCGACAACGTCTCTTGTATATTTGGATATCTACAGGATCTGCCGATGACAGTTTTTACATTTTTATACAAAATTCTATAGAAAGAAGTGGCTTTATATATGCAAAAAACATATTTTTACCGTGGACTTTTCTATCTCATGGGACTTCTTATTCTCGCTCTGGGAATCACGCTGAACACAAAAACCGGCCTCGGTGTATCTCCTATCATCTCAGTGTCATTCAGTATCTCTACGATCTGGCATTTTAATTTTGGAAATACTACACTGGTTCTTTATGCTCTTTTTGTTGTCGTAGAGATGATCCTACATACGATCCGAAGTCTCCATGCCAGACAATCGGAAGGTCTTCCTCTGGAACACGCTAATCAGATGAACCTGAAACTGGTCCTTTTTATGGACATTTTACAATTCCCGCTAAGCCTGATCTTCACCCGGTTCCTGAATATATTTTCCGGTATGATCCCTGATCTTTGGACAACTTATCCGGATTCTTTTGCCGGAAGTTTTCCCGGAAGGATCCTCTTTCTGATCATTGCCATCATTCTGACAGGCGTCGGTGCCGCCATGTCTTTGAACATGCGTATCATCCCCAATCCCGGAGATGGAATTGTTCAGGCAATCTCCGATTTCATCCACAAAAGCGTAGGATTTACCAAAAATTGTTTCGACCTTTTTAATATCTGTCTGACAATCTCTGTTGGTCTCATCTTTGCGCATCACCTGGTAGGCATCGGAATCGGAACGGGCCTTGCAGTGATCGGGGTCGGACGTGCTATCGCCGCATTTAATCATTTCTTCAAACAGCCGATGGCAGTACTTTCCGGTATGAACGAATCTTAATGATCTCTTAATCCGGGTTCACAGCTATTTCTTCATCTTTGGCTCAAAGATCAGGGACGCCAGATAGCCAAAGATGAGAGCCGCTGATATACCTACTGCACTGGCTTTAAATCCTCCCATAAAGATTCCGATAAATCCTTCTTTTTCTACGGCTTCTTTTACACCTTTCCACAGAAGATTTCCAAACCCCAGTAACGGTACACTGGCTCCGGCTCCGGCAAAATCCTGAATAACCGGATATATCTTAAATGCTCCCAGTACAGAACCGCTGCAGACCAGAAGCACCATGATTCTTCCGGGCATCAGCTTCGTCCTGTCCAGCAGTATCTGCGTCAGAGCACAGATCAGTCCCCCTACCCAGAATGCATTGATATAATCCATAATCTTTTCCTCCTAGCAATGTTCTAAGACAATTCCATGTGCGATCCCCGGTACACTGGCTCCTTCATTATAACTGACGGTTGACATAAGCGCTCCCGTCGGTACAAAGAGTACACGTTTCCACTCTCCTCTTGATATCTTTGGCAGGATATAAGCGGATAATGTTGCGGCCGCACAACCACAGCCACTTCCTCCGGCATGTGTATCCTGCAGATTCTGATCAAAGATTGTCATTCCGCAATCCATATGATTTATCTTGATATCATGTTCTTTTCCCCTCATAAGGTCGAATAAAATACTCTGCCCCACATAGCCAAGATCTCCGGTAATGATCCTGTCGTAATCTGTTTCTTTTCTTTCAAAATCCTCCAGATTCTGAATGATCGTATCACATGCGGCCGGAGCCATACATGCTCCCATATTCTGTGAGTCTTTCAGACCGTAATCCACAATTTTTCCTACTGTCACCCCGGTTATCCTCACATGACTTCTATTTTTCCCCACGATAAATGCTCCGCTTCCGGTCACTGTCCAGTGTGCCGATAATGGTCTCTGATTCGCATATCCGAGAGGAAAACGGAATTCTTTCTCAGCACTTCCGAAATGACTGGATGTTACCGCCAGCATCCGTTCTCCATATCCCGCAGCTACACTCATCGAAGCCAGGGCAAGTGCTTCTCCGGAAGTCGAACATGCTCCATATAATCCGAACATCGGGATCTGAAGGGTCTCTACTCCCATTGAAGTTGCCACTCCCTGCCTTAACAGATCTCCACCGAACAGATAACGGATACTCTCCGGTGCCAAATGTGCTTTACCAAGAGCCAGAAGACATGCTTCCTTCTGCATGGTGCTTTCTGCTTCTTCCCAGGTATTCTCCCCGAAAAGATCTTCCTCTGCCACCATATCGAACATACCGCCCAAAGGTCCTTCTCCTTCTTTTTTCCCAACAACCGAAGCACTCTCTTCAAGGTACGGAGATACCTCAAAGGCTATACTTTGCTTTCCCTTTATCATTCATCTTATCCTTTCCCGACATATTTACATATCTGAGATCCTCTGCCGTCATAATACTCCGACAATTCTTAACAGCCAGTAGAACAGTCCCAGAACCCAGCTTGTAAAGATTCCATACAGAATCACCGGACCTGCAATCGTAAATATCTTGCAGCCGATTCCCATAACCTGTCCTTCTTTTTTGTATTCGATCGCCGGTGCTGCCACCGAATTGGCAAATCCGGTGATCGGAACCAGCGCTCCGGCTCCGCCCCATTTTGCAATCCTTGGATAGACATTGAATCCCGTCAGTACTACACTCAGAAATACCAGAAGCATAGAACACCAGCCGCCACTTATATCTTTATCTAATCCCACCTTCTCACAGATATTCAAAATCCCCTGTCCCAGCACGCAGATTGCGCCTCCCGTTACGAATGCTTTTGTCATATTAGCAGGCAGATTATGCACCGGTGTTTTTTGCTTTACATAATTTTCATAAGCCTGCTGCTGTCTTTTTTTATCCATTTTTTACCACCTTTTCCAAAAAAACAGTAATGCTCCTAATCCTTTTCCAAAAGCGATTCCTATAATGATCGCTCCAATCCCTCTCACAAGCCGGATTCTCCTGATGAAGATTGGGAAGAGATCCAGCATCTCAGTAAGAGCCATCGCCCAGCATCCTACAAAGATTCCACCGAAAAGTCCCGCCAGCGGAACCAGCCAGCTTCCGTATGGTATCGTGGGATGATAGACAGAGAGGATTGCTCCGATACTGCCGCCCACTGCAATGGCATCTTCATAGAGCATAACATGCTCACCTGTATGTGTCCTGTCCGCAAAATCCGACACCACCCCCAGTCCGATAATAAAAGAAAATAAACCTCCGGCCGCCGTAATTCCGGCACTAAGTCCCAGAATTGCCAGGAATATGTTTTTCATCCACATCCAATTCTTTCTCCTTTCTGGAGTACGTTTCCACAAGCGTCGTCTGTATATCATTTTCATACAGTCGCATCTCTACCTCCATTGGTGTCGGATCTACCGACAGCCGTTTTTTACCGAAATGATTAAAGAATGTCAGAATTCCGATGATAATACCAATACAATACATAAATTCCAGAATCGTAAATCCATTCGACTTTGTTCCGGTCAGAAGTTCGTATATCTGTCCGAACATTTTTGTCACGCCTACATCATTATTGAATGCCATTGTTGAAAATGCCGCTCCGAAAAAACTGATCAGCACCACCATGACAATCTTCGCCACGTGAATAACTCCGCCTTTCCCATCCTGTTCTTCATATGTCACGATGAAATCCGTCTCCCCGATATTTTCCACAGAAGCCTCCGGATAGATTTCATGGATCTTCTGTATCACTTTTAAGACCGACATGACCACTCGTCTTTCCCTTTTATTATCCGGGTGATGAAATGTCAGAAGATGCGTACTTCTGATTCTGGCCAGCATTGCAGGATTGACGCATTCAATCTTCAATACATCTCCAAGCGTTACCGACTTTTTTGCGACCTCTATATTCCGGTCTGCTTTTATATATATATCATCAGAATTCACGGTCATCTTCTTCACCTCCTGTTTATCTCATCATTTTTTGCAGTTATTTCCATTCTTTTTATCAGTGTTCCTTCATTGACTCCGTGATTGCCTCTTACATCATGGAAGTAATAAATCAGCCCGATGATCACTGCCAATGTCACAACAAAGATCAGGCACATCCTGATCTTTCTTCTGGCATCCTCCATCTTACTCACCCTTTCCATCCAAGTTTCATGAGTTAGTATGGCTGATTTTCCAGAATATATTCATGATGTGCCTGTCAGATACGTTCTCTTAGATTTTTTAATATTTTCTTTTCCATTCTGGAAACCTGAACCTGGGAAATTCCCATTTCCTTTCCTACCTGAGTCTGTGTCTTTTCGGCAAAATATCGCAGATAGATCAGTTTTCTTTCTTCTTTATCCAGACTTGTCAGAAGCTCTTTTAACAGCAGATGATCCAGTACTCTTTCTTCCGCACCGTCCTCCTTTCCTACTTTTTCCATCAGTGAAATCTCCTGTCCTTCTTTTTTGTATACCGGCCGGTGTAGTGATTCCACATCCGTACATGCATCCATCGCCATCGTAAGTTCTTCCGGTGACACATCAAGATACTCTGCAAGTTCTGTGACCGACGGCTCCCTTCCAAGCTTTCTTCCGAGTACTTCCTGGGCCTGATATCCTTTATAAGACAGTTCTTTTAACGACCGGCTTACCTTTATCATCCCATCATCTCTTAAGAAGCGCTTGATTTCTCCACTGATCATCGGAACAGCATAAGTTGAGAATTTCACTTCATAACCCAGATCAAACTTGTCGATTGCTTTCAGTAATCCAATCGTTCCGATCTGAAACAGATCTTCCAGCTCTGTTCCCCTTCCCGTAAATCTTCTTACAATACACCAGACCAGTCCTGTATTTTCCTCCACAATCTGAGCTCTTGCTTCTTCATCCCCTTCGTGAGATTTCTGAATTAAAGCGATTGTGTGGTCCATACCTTTCGTCCTTTTCCAATTGTTTTCTGCATTTTCACAATAGTTCCTTTTCCCGGCTTTGAACTTACTTCTACCTGATCCATGAAAGCTTCCATAAAAGAAAATCCCATCCCGGACCGGTCAAGCTCCGGTCTTGTAGTAAATAACGGTTCCATCGCCTTCTTTACATCTTCCATTCCATTTCCATGATCTTCTATCTCGATATGCAAAGTATCCCCGCATGTCTTACAGCGAAGCGTGATCTTCTCTATCCGGCTTTCATATCCGTGGATAATCGCATTGGTTACAGCCTCTGATACCGCAGTCTTTACATCTGCTACTTCCTCCACTGTCGGATTCAGCGATGTCATAAATGCAGCAACCGCCACTCTTGCAAATGCTTCATTGGATGAATAACTGTCAAAAATAATCGTCATTTCATTGGTATTTTCCATTTATTTCTCCTCCTCATAAATCTGCATAATCTTTGTTACCCCTGACATCATAAGAATCTTCCTGATCCTCTCACTTGTATGTACCGCACACACTTCACCACCCAGCATATAGACCTTTCTGTAACGCCCCATGATCACTCCGATTCCGGAACTGTCACAGAATTTTGTATCCGCAAAGTCAAAGATCACATAACGTATGTGATTGTGTTCAATCAGATGATCTGATTCTTTTCGTATCTCTTCTGCATTATGATGATCCAGCTCCCCCGGTAAAAATATAGTAAGACAATTTTCCTGTACCTGATATTTCATGTTACATACTCCCCTTGCATACTTAAGTATAAAATAAAAGGACATACACTTTGCTGTGTATATCCTTTTCTTTCGTACATTTTCTAATTATTGTTGTCTTTGGTCTTTTTGGCATTTTGTGCATCAAGAGCATTCTGTGCCTCTGTTGCTGCTTCTGTCCCGTTATATTTTTCGATGATCTTCTGATAATACGTATTCGCCTTATCCTGCTCACCCTGTTTTTCATAGGACTGCGCAAGAAGAAGCATAGCCGCACCATCCTGATATCCTTCGTCCATCTGTACGACCTGCTCCAGATTCGTCACTGCCGTATCATAATTTGCCACCTGATAATTCTTCTGTGATGTTGCATACAGACTCTCGCAGACTCTTGGATATATCTTTCCTGTCAGTGTATCATACTCTTCTTTTCCCGACGCTCCAAGTGTCTCTGAATTAATCTTCAGAAGTTCCTCCGCCAGTGCCGAATTACTCATATCTCCGGTTGAATAATGAGATATAACGGTCATCAGTGATTCATAGCTTGTCTTTGTGACCTCTGCTGTCTGCTGCTGATTCTCTGCTTCTTTACTGCTGCTTCGGTAATTATCCAGCTCTTTTTTCAGTGCACTGATCTGTGATTTCTGAGTTGCGATCTGATCACTGAACTTAACGGTCTGCTTATTCAGCTTACTCTGTCTTGACGCAGACACAGCCGGCATGATTAAGAATCCCATAACTGCCACACCTACAATAACACCGATTGCAATATTAACCATTGTATGCAGCCCGACATTATCTTTTAATCCTGAAGCAACCGGTTGAATGATCGTCTCATTTCCGATATTATAAGTAACTGTCTGTCTGCCCTTTTTCTTCTTTCCGGTATCTTTATCGTCTATCAGACGGATGTTTCTTGACTTGCGTACCTGATTCAGCTCATGCATGTAACGCATCGTGATATCGTCGGTCTTATCCAGTTTGTGAGCGATCCGGATATTCTTTCTCGCTTCTGCATACTGTTCTTCCATAATGTAAAGAAGCGCCAGAAGCTGGTATGCTTTCACATAAGTCGGATGCATCTCGATTGCTTTCTTAAGCTGCATAACTGCCAGATCTTCACATCTCTGATAACAGTAATCCAAAGCCTGATTATATCTTTTTATAGCCTGATTGATTCTGTCCAGATCATCTCTTTTTTCTTTTACTTTCTGGATATAATAATTCGCAATATTCTCCTTAGGCTGAAGATTCTTGCTTAAGACCCATTCTGTCAGCGCTTCTACCACATCGCCTCGTCCATAATAAACAAGTCCCAGAAGATTTCTTGACGCAATATTATCTCTGTTATATTGTAAACTCTTCTTAAGCGATGTAATGGCACCGGTCAGATCCCGGATATTCGCTTTGTTAAGTCCGTCATTATACCAGTAATTCGACTGATACGCCAGTTTTGTTGTGTAATCCATATACTTCCCTCTATATTCTCTCTACCGCAGTTTACTGTGGATCATCCTGCTTTGTCTGTTCGATTACTTCTCTTAAAAGATCTGTCATGTCTGTCAGATCATCCTGGTAAATCGCATCTCCCAGTTCCTCTACTTCCAGACTTGGCTGGAACTTCTTTAATTCTTCTTCAAAATCAAGCATCTATGGCACCTCCTGCCAGTAACTTCTTCATCATTCCTACGAGGTACAAAGAGCCAAGACAGTATATCTCTCCCGTCTTTCCCCGTTCATTCATTGCCGTTCTCACGGCATCTTCTAATCGTTCTTTACAGTACACCGGTCTGTCTGTGTATCTTCGGAAGACATCAGCAAGTTCCTCTGCCGGAACACCTCTTTCGTCCTCGATCTGTGTGACAACATAAGCTTTCACATCCAGATTCTCACACAGATATTCTATCATCTGATCGTACTTTTTATCCGATACTGCTGAAAATAGTAATACCATTTCTCCGCGTTCGGACTCATCCAGTGCTTTTACGCTTTCTACAAACGCTTCCATTGCGCCCGGGTTATGTGCACCGTCTACGGTAATATGTGCTCCTACCCGTTCCATTCTTCCTTCCCAGTGAAGTTCTGCAAGTGCTTCCTTCCACCGGTCCATATGTATCTCTTCTCCCGCGAGCAGATATTCCGACGCCTCCAGTGCAAGCTCTGCATTCATCGCCTGGTAACATCCGCACATCGGTACCTGAAAGATAACATCTTTATCATACGCACTCCGTCTGGAAAATGCAATATATTTGCGGTGAACTTCCTGAATTTCATACGCATTTTTCGTAACTTCTCTACAAGATACGCCCAGTTCCGAAGCTTTTGCCTTAATGACTTCCGCTGCTTTTTTACTGCTTCCGTCAAAGAACACCGGAACACCCGGCTTAATAATTCCGGCTTTCTCACCCGCAATCTTCTCGATCGTATCACCGAGGATCGCCGTATGATCCAGACTGATTGATGTTATGATGGCAAGTGCCGGATTGTCTATTGCGTTTGTCGCATCCAGCCGTCCGCCAAGTCCCGTCTCCAGAATGATATATTCTACATCTGTCTCTGCAAATGCTGTCATACCCATTCCAAATAGAAATTCGAAATACGAAGGATGTTCGATCCCGTCTTCCACCATCTGACGTACTATCTTTAAAACTTTTCGAAACACCTTCAGAAATGTCTCATTATCAATCTGTATATTATCTACCCGTATCCTCTCATTTACAGATACAAGATGAGGGGATGTAAAGAACCCTGTTCTCTTCCCCTCTGCCATAAGTATGGCCTGTAAGTATGCACATACAGACCCTTTTCCATTTGTACCGGCGACGTGGACAATTTTTCTGTCCGCCGCCGGATTACCCAATCTTTTTAAAAACGCTTTTGTGTGCTCCAGCGTATGTTTCTTTGTAAATTTCGGAATTTCCTCGATATACGCTGCTGCCTCTTCATATGTGAACGTTTCCGGTTCTTTTTTAGTTAACATCATAATCCTGATCCACCCAAGATTTGCTCTTATCGGTTGCTGTGCCTTCCTGTTTTACAAGCTGTCCGTTCTGATATGTGTACTTATCCGACATCCGGAATATCGTATCACTGGAACCAACCTGTCCAACCTGAATCACATCACCGTCTTTTAATTCTGTCTCCGACAGATTAATACGCGTATTATTCAGGAAGCTGCTCTTCTGCTTTTCACCATTGACATATACGCGGCTGTATTTTGTGAAGTTCTCACCGTACAGACTATATCCACTGTTCAACTGCGGAACAATACTGCTCAGTGACACATTACGGATTCCCATCACCATATGACCTTCGGTGATTGGTGCTTTTCCGTTATATACATACTGCTTTCCATACAGGATATCATACTGCAGGAGTTCCAGATCTGAAAGGTAATTCTTTGTTCCCTTTCTCTGCTGATGATAATTGAATACGGTACCGGAATGGATATCCAGTCTGTTCAGTACCTCTGACATCAGCTGATATGCCGGGATATTCTTATCATGCTTCTGAAGTCCGATATTATCCCAGATTACATAGTTCGTATTATATAAGTAACGGCTCTTTAAGTCTTCTGCCTTCAGTCCCATAGTCGGAAGATGATCTCCGTAGAATACGACAACAGATGGTTCATTTCTTTCTTCCACTGCCTTGATCAGATCACCTACAAACTGATCCATCTCATAGACCTGGTTAACATAATATTCCCATTTATTTTTCAGCGCTTCGTCTTCGATTCCTTCAACCTTGATCTTCGGATTCTCGATCACCTGTGTCTCCGGATAGTTTCCATGTCCCTGTACACTGACAGTAAATACAAAATCTTCCTGTTTTGTTGTATCCATGGCTTCCATAATATGCTGTGTCAGGATCTCATCTTTTGCCCATCCATTCTCTGTCGTCTGCAGGACATTCATAAACTCCTTACTGGTAAATGTATCAAATCCCATGTTATTAAATACATTGGCACGGCTGTAGAAATTTCCTGTGTTATCATGTAATGCATGTGTTCCGTATCCAAGAGAGGCAAGCGCTGTCGCCGCACTCTCCGTCGGATGTTTTTTTGAATAGGTCTTATACGGATATTCTCCAGGTCCGAAATAACGAAGGTTCATACCTGTCAGCACTTCAAACTCTGTATTTGCCGTACCTGCTCCTACAGACGGTACTTTAAAATATCCATTTGAATAATTCTGATATAAATTGTGCAGATTCGGGCATGCATCTTCAGATGTGGTGAAAAACTCTGCGTTTGCAACGTCAAAATATGACTCCAGCTGCACAACAATGATATTCGGAAGTTCATCAGAAGAACGGCTCGTAGCCGTCTGATTTAATTCTCCGTCCTTGTCAATCTTTGCCATTGCTTTCTTCGTATATCCATTTGGTTCACTGATTCCCGTGTTAAAAAGACTTGCCGAGAAGCAGTATGGAAGACCATAATCCTCATAAGCAAATGCAATATTTCCAAAATAAGTAGATACCACTCGTTTATCTATTGCTATATTCGTTACAAAAGTGTAAAGAACGCCGCATACAATAATTCCGATCAGTGCTGCAATATGATGTATCTTACCTGCATACTGCCCACCGCGTCTCCACATAGATATCAGCCAGATCAGAAGTGCTACCGCTCCGACAGCGATCACAACCACTTCAAATCCATTACAGTAATTATTGATCAGCGCAATTCCATCCCCTGCGATCTTAAGATCCTGTGCATTGAACGGTGTAACTCTCTTTAACAGGATATAACCATTCGCGATTCCAAGAATCACCCAGATCGCACCGATGATCATACGGACAAATATCCTTCGTTTGAACAGATATACAATCGAAAATGTCACAAAGATCATAAATGCATTGTATAAGAATACCAGCGGTGTTCCTGTCATATAGTCCCAGGCTGCAACAACGGAGTGTCTGGAAATTGCTTCTATTACAAAGTTAATGATGCATGCAAGCAACGCATGAAATATCAAAGAGAATCTATTCATGAATGCATAGACCGGCTGCATCTTCTTTGCAAATGCACTGTTGCGTCTTGCTTCCAGTATTCTCTCACGTCGTTCATGTCTGCCTTTCCAGTATGCAATGACATCCTCTTTCTTCAAATTTTTTATTTTGCGGATTTTACCCTTGATATCCGGTTTTTTTAACTGAAGTTTTTTCATATAATCCCCTTTGATATCTAATCCGCAGTTATCCTGTTACCGATAACTGCGGAAATGTATTGTTTATGACTGTTTTGCTTTTAATCCTTCCAGTCTTTCTTTTACCTGTGCCATCATCTGCTGGTAGGTCTCCAGTTTGTCTCTTTCTTCCTGAACCTTTGCAGCAGGTGCTTTACTTACGAATTTCTCGTTATTTAACATACCGTTAGAACGTGCGATTTCTTTGGTAAGTCTTGCCTCTTCTTTTGTCAGACGCTCGATCTCCTGTTCAAAGTCGATCAGCTCTTCCAGTGGAAGGTATACGGTTGCATCCGGAACTACGATAGATACTGCATCGTCTGCAATACCGCTCTTGTCTTTCTGGATTACCAGTTCGTTCAGAGCTGCCATGTTCTGTGCAGCATGTCCAAGAAGTGCAAGTCCTGCTCCCAGTTCTTCATCCTCACATACAACGAATGCTGTAGCTTTTCTTGAATTTGGAACGTTCATCTCGGCACGTACGTTACGGATTCCGCGGATGATCTCTTTGTAGTGGTCTACAATGTTCTCATCTACTGGGAAGTTCCACTCTTCTTCATATACCGGCCAGTCAGACATCATCAGTGATTCTTCTTCCGGTACTAACTTGCTGTAGATCTCTTCTGTAACGAACGGCATATATGGATGCAGCAGTTTCAGTGATTTCTTCAGGACTTCTCTTAATGTCCACAGTGCCGCATTGGCTGCTTCCGGATCTTCATCTGCATGATAGATCGGATATTTTGCCATCTCAATGTACCAGTCACAGAACTCATCCCACATAAAGTCGTAAATCTTGGAAAGTGCGATACCAAGTTCGAACTTATCCATATTTTCTGTAACATCTTTTACAAGGCTGTTGCATTTTGACATGATCCAGTAGTCTGCAGGACGTTTTTCAAAGTTCGCCGGTTTCTTCAATTCTTTTTCATCCAGGTTCATCATGATAAATCTGGAAGCATTCCATACTTTATTGGCAAAGTTACGGCTTGCCTCTACACGTTCGTTATAGAAACGCATATCGTTACCAGGTGCATTACCTGTCATCAGTGTCATACGAAGTGCATCTGCACCATACTGATCAATGATCTCCAGTGGATCGATACCATTTCCAAGAGATTTACTCATCTTACGTCCCTGAGAGTCACGGACCAGACCGTGGATAAATACGGTGTGGAACGGTGCCTTTCCGGTATGCGCGTATCCTGAGAATACCATACGGATTACCCAGAAGAAGATGATGTCGTAGCCTGTTACCAGCACATCTGTCGGATAGAAGTAATCCAGATCTTCTGTCTGATCCGGCCATCCAAGTGTTGAGAATGGCCACAGCGCAGAACTGAACCATGTATCCAGTGTATCTTCATCCTGTGTAAAGTGTGTGCATCCACATTTCGGGCATTTCTCCGGTGCGCCGTGTCCAACGACTACTTCACCGCACTCATCACAGTAGTAAGCCGGGATTCTATGTCCCCACCAGATCTGACGGGAAATACACCAGTCACGGATATTCTCAAGCCAGTGCAGGTAGATCTTGTTGAAACGTTCCGGTACGAATCTTAAATCGCCGTTCTTGATTGCTTCGATGGCTGGTTTTGCCAGTTCTTCCATCTTAACAAACCACTGCTGCTTGATCATTGGCTCTACAGTTGTATGGCAGCGGTCATGTGTTCCTACGTTATGAGAATGTGGAACAACTTTTACCAGGTATCCCTGCTCTTCCAGGTCAGCTACCATTGCTTTTCTTGCTTCGTAGCGGTCCATTCCGGCATATTTTCCACCATACTGCTCATTGATCGTTGCATCATCGTTCATGATGTTGATCTCCGGCAGGTTGTGACGTTTTCCGACTTCAAAGTCGTTAGGGTCATGTGCCGGTGTGATCTTAACCGCACCTGTTCCGAATTCTTTGTCTACATAGTAGTCGGCAACGATCGGAATCTCTCTGTCTGTCAGAGGCAGTTTACACATTTTTCCTACGATGTCTTTGTATCTTTCATCATCCGGGTGAACTGCGATTGCAGTATCTCCAAGTAATGTCTCCGGACGTGTGGTTGCGATTTCCAGATAATCATCTGTTCCAACAATTGGATATTTGATGTGCCAGAAGAATCCATCCTGTTCCTCATGTTCAACTTCTGCATCGGAAAGAGAAGTCTTACATACCGGACACCAGTTGATGATTCTGGATCCTTTGTAAATATATCCTTCGTTGTATAATTTGATGAATACTTCTTCTACGGCTTTGGAACATCCTTCGTCCATTGTGAAACGTTCTCTGTCCCAGTCACAGGATACACCTAATTTCTTTAACTGTCCTTCGATAGTTCCGGCGTATTCTTCTTTCCACTGCCATGTTCTTTCCAGGAATTTCTCTCTTCCTAATTCTTTCTTGTCAATTCCTTCTTCTTTTAACTGATTTGTAACCTTAACCTCAGTAGAGATAGCCGCATGGTCTGTTCCCGGAATCCAGAGTGCATTGTATCCCTGCATTCTCTTATAACGGATCAGGATGTCCTGCAGTGTATTATCCAGAGCATGTCCCATGTGAAGCTTACCTGTAATGTTCGGTGGCGGCATTACTGTAGTAAATGGTTTCTTGCTTCTGTCTACTTCGGCGTGGAAATATTTGTTATCACACCATTTTTCATATAATTTTGCTTCAATCGCTTTGGGATTGTAAGTCTTTTCCAGGTTTTCGCTCATAGTTTCCTCCTCATTTCACACATTTTTCACATTTTTTTATTAAATGAAAAAACCCTTTACATCGACGTAAAGGGCGATTGTAGTCGCGGTACCACCTTCATTATATAGGAAGAAATCCTTCGCTATATATCTCATCTTATTCTTTAACGGGAACGACTCCGGGATGAACTACTGGTGCTTTATCCTAAGTATCTGGTTCATTCATCCGGCTCCAAAGCTACCTTCCGACGTCTCGTATTCCTTAAGTGTCTCTCAGCCGATGGATCACTCTCTCTGGTATGGACGAACCTACGCGTACTCCTCTTCTTCAATGCCTTTACGTATAAACTACTGAATATGATAGCCATCGAATCCCCATTTGTCAAGGATTTTAGGGATTTTTCAGAAACTCTTAAGGGTTACACCAATCCGAAACACTTCATGATATAGAGCCATCCGGTCAACGTAAATGCGCTGCACATCGTCGTCAGCATAACTACGCTCGAAGACAGGACTCCCTCATGTCCCATATTTTTTGCCATGACAAAACTGCTGACTGTCGTTGCAGACCCAAGCATGATCAAAATTGCGATCAGTTTTTCTTTTCGGAATCCGATCACAACTGCAAGCGGCATAAACACTGCAACAAATCCGACCAGTTTTATAAATGCTGCAATAACTGTCGGTTTTATCTTTCCAAATGCTTTCTTAATATCAAATGTAGCTCCCATTGCCATCAGCCCCATAGGTGTTGCCACACCTGCCACACTGCTGACGGCCTTATGTAAGATCACCGGCATCGGAAGTTTCAGTGCCGACCATAACAGACCTGCCACAATACCGATGATGATTGGATTCGTAATGATACCGATCATTGTCTTCTTGATCAGTGCTTTATCCATGCCTTTTTGTCCCGGCTTGAAAAATGACAGTACAACCACCGCCATAATATTATAAAGCGGCACACTTCCAATGATCATAAGCGGTGCCTGACCGGAATTACCATAGATATTCTGGATAAATGCGATCCCCAGAAGTGCCGCACTGCTTCTGTACGCTCCCTGGATAAATTCTCCCTGAATACTTCTGTCTTTCAACAGGCAGGAGATTCCGATTGCGATCGTGATACTGATCAATGTAATAATAAAACAGAAGATTACAAATTTCGTATCCCACGCCTCTTTAATGTCTACAACTGCCAGATCACCAAATAATAATACCGGAAGCGGAACACGGAACACGAATTTGTTCATCTTATTAGCAAATTCCTCATCCATCCACCCGATCTTATTGAAGAACAGTCCCAGTATCATCATTAAGAAAATGGGGACTGTTGCATTTAAACTGAATACCAGATTGTCCATTTCTTTATTTCCTCTCTTGTTCCTTTACTCTTATGCAAATATCTTCTTATATATATTATAGTCCTCTTCTTTAAATACGTTGAAAATCACTCTTTCCAGTTTTGAAGAAGACAGATACTTGTCCACCGTCTTCACCGCAATCTCTGCCGCCAGTTTATTCGGGAAATGGAATTCTCCCGTTGAGATACAGCAAAATGCAATCGACTTAAGTCCTTCTTTTTCCGCCAGTTTCATACAATTCAGATAACACGACTTTAATTCTTCTTCCTGCTTTTCTGTCACCTGCATGCCAACAATCGGACCTACTGTATGGATGACATGTTTCGCCGGGAGATTATATCCTTTTGTAATCTTCGCTTTTCCGGTCGGTTCTTCATGTCCTTGTGCTTCCATAATCTGTGCACATTCATTACGAAGCTGGATACCTGCTGCCGAATGGATCGCATTGTCGATGCATCCATGACACGGCACAAAACATCCAAGCATCTGGCTGTTCGCCGCATTTACGATCGCATCTACGGAAAGTCTTGTAATATCTCCCCGCCAGAGAGATATCTTATCCACATTCTTGATCGTCTCACATGGGAATTGTCCACCGATAGTCGGAAGTTGTCCCCATTCTACGATTCCTTTCTGTTCTGCTTCTTCCTTTAGCAGTTCATCCTGGATCCTGGTATACTCCGGATCTGCCTCGCCCGGCCAGCGGACATTCATAAGACTTCTTAGAAGTCTTCTTCTCCCGGTATAATCTACCGGATCTGCAAGTGATGCATAACCTGTATTTTCTTTTTTCAGATAGTCGATCAGTATTCTTACTCGTTCTTCCCGGTTCATATGGCCTAATACGCCTTCTTTCTTGATTCTTACTTATTTAGAAATCTTATTTATTTTCATCGTTGTTATATATATTTCTTAATTTCAGAATATGCCTCGAACAACTGCTCATACGATGTTCTGCAGTTCGCCGGACTCGTAGACGGCAATCCAATTGCCATAATCCCAGTCTTAGGATAGCAAAATTTCTTATATAATTGAAATGCTTTCGTTCCTGTCGTAAAAATGGCCTTAATATCTGCACATTCAAGGATCCGGCTCAGATCATTCGGCTGTGGATTACGGATACTGCTGTCATCTGCTCCTTTAATATCACACCCCGCCAGCACATCCCAGACTGCAATACCATTTCTTAATGCAAATGCGATCTTGCCTTCTCTCGTCTCCGGATACGCTTCGCCACAGACATCGGATACAACTTTCCAGAATCTGTTTCTTGGGTGTCCATAGTAGAATCCGACTTCTCTGGATTTCGGCGATGGCATAGTTCCGAGCATCAGAATCTTAGAATGTTCATTATAGATTGGCTCAAAATTGTGGATAATGTGTTGTGTTTCCATGTCTGAATTAACTCCTCTGTTTTCTATTGTATTCCATACATCTACGGAAAAAGACATTACTTTTATGATAGCATGCCCCATATAATATTTCCAGTATGCTATCCGTATGTAATGTAAAACACCTATAATCAATCCGATTACTGCTCTAAAAGATACAGGATGTAAAATATAACCTTTCTCATACCTGTTACATTTACATCCTGTTCATTCACTCTGTTACACTTCTATATCTTCTGTATCAAATGTTCCGAATACTTCATTATAAAAATCTGTTACTCATTTACATCTATCCTTTTTTGGTCTTTCCACTTTATTATAAATCCCGCAAGCAGGAATATCACACCCGCCCCGGCAAATATACAGCCCATCCAGAAATATGACTTTAACCCTATATCTACCGTACGCCCCAGCATCTTGTCCGATAAGAAGCCCATAGTCCGGCTTCCCATAACTCCTATAAGTCCGGCAAAAATTCCTCCACAAATCAAACTTTCCACTCCGAGTGAAAATAATCCTCTGTATCTTGGATACCCAAGCAATACCGTCAGGATTGCACAGAGCAGAACTACTGCTCCCGATACGGCCCGGCAGGTCGTTGATACCAGCGTCGTATATAATCTGGCAACTTTCCCCTGTATCGTACTGGTATCTTTCATATTACCATACAGATTAGATGCATAACTATTCAGTACATCCTGAACGTCATCCATCTCATCTTTTAACTGCTGCTTCATAAGTTTCAGCATATCTTCCGTTAACTCTGGATTTGAATCCTTAATTTCTTTCATGCTGTCTTCCAGTAACTGATTCAGTTCTTTGGAAATATCTACATCCTTATAGTCCGTTCCTTTTGAAAGATCATTCACCATTTCATCCATGACCTTTTCTGTAATTTTCTGTACTTCCTCGTTCTTCTCAATCTTGTTCTGTATCTTCGCAATCCACTGTGTATCATCTGCTCCTGCATAGCCAAATACTGCATCCATCATTCTGTGAGAGATTGCCGTATCAATCCCTGCCTGACTGATTGCTTTGACAAGTACCTGCTTTGCAAGCAGACTTCCTCCAAGTACCGACACACTTATAATGAAGAGGATACCGATCAGTACACTTAATATTCTTTTACCAATTCCCATGATTTCTTCCTTTCTTTATGATTCATTAATTCGCCGTAACTAATCTGTATACTTCTATTAAAAACGCATCTGCATGAATTGTCAATTTATATTTTTTAATATATTTATCTTATTTTTCTATTTCTGCATATCACTTCTTTCTTTACATTGTTCGGCAAGTAATTGTTTGTTATAATAATGTGAGATATTATGATCAATAACATACGGGCAAAGGAATGATTTTCATGAATGAAACGAACTTATCTTTAAAATATCTGATCGATCAATTGCATAAAGAACAGACCCTGACCAAAGAAGAATGGATCACACTGATCGAGGGACGCACTCCGGAACTTTCCGAATATCTCTTTTCCCTGGCCCGTGAAGAACGCCACCGTTATTATGGACACGATGTCTACGTCCGCGGTCTGATCGAATTTACCAATTATTGTAAAAACGACTGTCTGTACTGCGGTATACGGAAAAGCAACGGCAACGCACACCGGTACCGCCTGTCAGAAGCCGATATCCTAAAGTGCTGTAAGGAAGGTTATGAACTTGGATTCCGCACCTTTGTCCTGCAGGGCGGCGAAGACGGATATTATACAGATGAACGCATCATCCATTTGATCCAGATAATTAAAGAACGCTATCCCGACTGTGCCATTACACTTTCCATCGGGGAAAAATCCAAAGATAGCTATCAGGCTTACTATGATGCCGGCGCCGACCGCTATCTTCTGCGGCATGAAACTTATAACCACGAACATTACAGAAAGCTTCATCCACCGAACCTTAGTCCTGAACACAGGCAGCAATGTCTGCGGGATTTAAATGACATCGGTTATCAGATTGGCTGCGGATTCATGGTTGGCTCTCCTTACCAGACTTCGGAACACCTTGCAGAAGACATGCTCTTCATGAAAGAACTGAATCCACACATGATCGGAATCGGTCCGTTTATCCCACATCATGACACTCCGTTTGCCGGAGAATCTGCGGGAACACTGGAACTTACTTTATATATGCTCGGCCTGATCCGGCTGATGATCCCGAAGGTTTTACTTCCTGCCACAACCGCACTTGGAACCATCCACCCAAAGGGGCGTGAACTTGGAATCCTGGCAGGCGCCAATGTCGTAATGCCGAACCTTTCACCAACGGAAGTACGGAAAGATTATCTTCTATATGATAATAAGATCTGTACCGGTGATGAATCCGCCCAGTGCAGACACTGTCTGGAAATGCGGATGAAATCCATAGGCTATCAGGTTGTAACAGACCGTGGCGATTCTTTGAATATTTAGGTAACATCAACTTTTTATACAGTCAGCTTTTATATACAGCTGTCAGAAAGTGAGGAACATATCATGAGTTTAAACAGCACACCTTCTTCAGAACGTATACATATCGGGATCTTCGGCAGACGCAATGCCGGAAAATCAAGTCTTATTAATGCTCTCACCGGGCAGAATCTTGCGATCGTATCCGATGTGCGCGGAACAACGACCGATCCTGTATTCAAATCCATGGAGCTGCTTCCACTGGGCCCTATCGTCATGATCGACACTCCGGGGCTCGACGATGAAGGCGAACTTGGAAAACTCCGCATTCAGAAAGCTTATCAGGTCCTGAACAAGACCGACATCGCTGTGCTCGTGATCGATGGCACCTCAGGAATTACGCCGCAGGACAATGCGATCCTTACACGCATACAGGATAAGAATATTCCCCTCTTACTCGTCCTTAATAAAGCCGATCTGGTATCGGAACATACACATCAGGAAATGATCGTGTCCACTCATCTGAAATATAAGATTCCTTTAGAGCATATCCTGTGGACCAATACAACTGAAAATCTTCATATTCATGAGTTGAAAGAACGTCTCGGAACTTTAGTCCCTGCGGAAGAATCTTCCAGATACATCGTCCGGGATCTTGTAACCCCCGGAGATTTCATTGTACTTGTTGTTCCGATCGATTCTGCCGCGCCAAAGGGAAGGCTGATTCTCCCACAGCAGCAGACGATCCGCGATCTTCTGGATGCCGGAACTACTGCAATCGTTGTAAAGGAAACAGAACTCAAAAGTACGCTGGATTCACTCGGGAAAAAGCCTGCACTGGTGATTACCGACAGTCAGGCATTTAAAGAAGTTGACAAAGATACTCCTTCCGATATCCCGCTTACTTCTTTCTCCATTCTTTTTGCAAGATATAAGGGGAATCTGGGAACCGTCGTCCACGGCGCAAGAGCACTGGACACGCTGGAAGACGGAGATACGATCCTGATCAGCGAAGGCTGTACACACCACCGCCAGTGTGACGATATCGGTACTGTCAAGCTGCCACGCTGGATTCGTGAATATACGGGAAAAGATATAGATTTTGAATTTACCAGTGGAACTGAATTTCCACTGAAGCTGAACCATTATAAAATGATCATTCACTGCGGTGGCTGTATGCTGAATGAACGCGAAATGAAATACCGCCTGAAATGCGCCGGTGACGCCTCTGTACCAATCACCAATTACGGAACTGCGATTGCTTATATGAAAGGGATACTTGAACGCAGTATTGAGATATTCCCACAGTTACGAAAATAAACAAAGTAATGAATAACAAAAGGAGATTTTTATGCAGATCAAAAAAGCGACAATGAATGACCTTCCGGACATCCTTGCAATCTATGCTTATGCCCGGAAATATATGAAAGAACACGGCAATCCGGACCAGTGGCGGGACAGTTATCCTCCGGTTTCACTTACCACACAGGATATCCAGTCCGACTGCTTATATGTCTGCATCATTCAGATAGAAGAAGATAAGCAAATCGGAGGCGTATTCTATTTTCACAGGGAAGAAGACCCTGATTACCAGACAATTGACGGTTCCTGGTTAAATGACAGACCCTATACCGTTGTTCACAGAGTTGCCACGGCACCTGGTACAAAGGGCGTAGCTACCTTCTGTCTGAACTGGGCTTATGAACAGTTCCCAAATATTAAAATTGATACACACGATGATAATATTCCCATGCAGCATCTGCTCGCCAAATTAGGCTTCACCTGCTGCGGGCATACTACACTGCAAAACGGTGATATCCGCCTGATCTATCAAAAAGCTGACTAAATAGAACCCGGCTGCCGGAGATATTATACATTCTATGCAACATCCCCGGCTGCCAGATTTTTATCTATTCTTCTAATGCTTCCACATTCAATCCCCTTGGCTCAACCGGTGTAGAGAATACAATCTGTGTCTGTGTCTTTCCGAAATGCTGGAGCTGTCCGATGAATCCATCCAACTCAATCGTACTCGGGAATGCCACCTTCATAAGCATAGAATAATTGCCCGTCACACAATTGCACTCAATCACATTCGGAATGCTTTCTATAAACGGATAAAACTCCGGCTTCTGCACCGGTTCTAATTCCATATTGATAAATGCTGTGATATGGAACCCCAGTTTCAACGGATCGATCCTAACTCCATATCCTTTTATGATTCCTTCTTTTTCCATTTTTCGATTCTGGCTGATACTGCCGGAGTGGATAAATATACTTCTTTTGCCAGATCCTTCAAGGACATTCTTGCGTTTTTCTGCAATAAATAAATCAAATGTTCATCGATACGGTCCATATTCATACGCCCTTTCCTGTATTTCTCTTCATTTTCCGTATTACTTTTTTGTTTTTCTTCTGATTTTTCTATAATTGCATTTTCTCACTCTGCGCTTAATAAGTATACGTTTGTACTTATAAAAACACAATTTTCTTTCTATTATCACTTAAAAAAAATAAAGTCAGACTCCTCATCTTTTAAAAATGAAAAGTCAAACCTGCAAAATTTGAATTTATTTTCACACTCTTGCTTCTTCTATTTACAAAATTTTTTAACGGGTGTAACCTAAGCACCATAATTCAGACAGCGATCACAAAGCAAGTAAAAACAACATGAAAATGTAGTCGCTGATAACAACATTTTAACAACAGGCAGGAGGATGTAATTATGATGAAAACAAGAACAGAAGCAGATTCAATTGGTGTAATGGAAGTTCCTGAAGAAGCCTACTACGGAGTACAGGCTTTAAGAGCAAAAGAGAATTTTCCGATTACACACCAGCAGTTACATCCTGAATTCATAAAGAGCATGGCAAAGATAAAAAAAGCCGCAGCCATCACCAACCGTGATGCCGGACTTCTCCCACTGAATATCGCCTCAGCGATCATGAAAGCATGCGACGATCTGATCGCAGGAAAATTCACCGACGCATTTATTGTAGACGCTATACAGGGCGGCGCCGGAACCTCTGCAAACATGAACGCAAATGAAGTCATTGCCAACCGTGCAATTGAAATCCTTGGTGGAACGAAAGGTGATTATTCCCTGGTTCATCCAAACGACCACGTCAACATGGCTCAGTCCACCAACGATGTTATTCCAAGTGCAGGAAAACTTACTGCCATTACTTTACTCACTGATACTGTCAAGGAACTGAATCGTCTCTACGAAGCACTTATGGATAAAGCTGAAGAATTTGATTCAGTCTTAAAGATGGGACGTACACAGTTACAGGATGCTGTTCCGATGCGTCTCGGACAATCGTTTCATGCATATGCCTCTGTCCTTCACAGAGATCTTTTAAGACTGGAAGATGCAAAACACACACTGGAAATGCTGAATATGGGTGGTACCGCCATCGGCTCTTCCATCAACGTAAGTCCTTTGTATCTCAAGAACATCTGCAAAAATCTAAATAAAATCACAAAAGGAAACTTTTATCTTGCTGATGATCTGTTTGATGCCACGCAGAACCTGGATGGTTTCGTGTCCGTATCCGGTGTCTTAAAGACCTGCGCCGTTAATCTTTCCAAGATGTGCAATGATCTGCGTCTCTTAAGCAGCGGTCCAAAGACCGGTATCGGCGAGATCAATCTTCCAGCAAGACAGAACGGTTCCTCCATTATGCCTGGAAAGATCAATCCGGTTATTCCGGAAGTAGTATCTCAGGTTGCTTTCAATATCATCGGACATGATTACACGATCACAATGGCCGCAGAAGCCGGACAGTTAGAACTCAATGCATTTGAGCCGGTGATCTTCTATACCTTATTCGAGTCCATCGAAACGCTTGGTCACTCCGCACAAACTCTGACCGACAACTGTATTCTTGGAATTACTGCCAATGAAAAACACTGCAAAGATCTGGTAAATGCAAGTGCCGGTATTGCAACTGCACTTTGCCCGTCTATCGGATATGCTGCCTCTGCCGCACTCGCCAAAGAATCCCTCAAGACCAATGTACCAGTCCGTACACTCGCAGTTACAAAAGGTTATGTAACAGAAGCTAAAGCTGACAAACTTCTGGATCCATATACTATGACGGGCAAAAGATTAGAAAAATCTTCTTGTTATAACTACAAGAAGGCGGCAACACTTGGAATTTAATGCACCCTTCCAAGTATCTCCCCAATCGGTGCCGCTATCGTAAGCTTTGCACCTACTTCTCTGGCTGTTGCACTCTTATTGATCACCACAAGATGTTTCCCGCGGAAATAATCAATAAATCCTGCCGCGGGATACACAACCAGAGACGTGCCTCCTATGATTAGCGTATCTGCTTCACTGATTGCTTTGATACTCCTGCTGATCACATCCGAATCCAGTCCTTCCTCATAGAGTACTACATCCGGTTTGATCATTCCGCCACAAGTGCATCTTGGAATTCCGGATGCATTTTTTACATATGCCGCATCATAGAATTTGTGGCATTTCATACAATAGTTCCGGTGAATACTTCCGTGCAGTTCCAGTACATTCTTACTTCCGGCCGCCTGATGAAGTCCGTCAATATTCTGTGTAATCACAGCCGTTAATTTACCCGCCTCTTCCAATTCTGCAAGCTTCAAGTGTGCAGCATTCGGTTTGGCATCCAGAAACATCATCTTCTCCTTATAAAATTCATAAAACCCTTCTGGGTTCCGTACAAAGAAACTATGACTTACGATCTGCTCCGGCGAATATTTATACTTTTGTTGATATAACCCGTCTGCACTTCGGAAATCCGGAATATTGCTCTCTGTAGAAACCCCTGCGCCTCCGAAGAATACGATTCTTTTGCTGTCATCAATAATGTTCTGTAATTGTTCTACTTCTTTCTCGTACATATCTGTTCCTCCTGAATCTTTATATTTATTCTGTGCATACTTTGATATACATAAAACGCATAGCAATGCAAAAAAACTGCCCACAACCCCCAAAGGCTGCATGACAGTCATTTTCCTTCTTACTTTTTATTCTCTTTCCTGATCCATGCAGCCACTTCATGCAAGTCCGCCAGTTCTGCCGTGATTCCTTCTTTTGCCTCTTTTGACACAACTGCTATGTCCGGCACATAGATCGTATATCCGCCCGCTGCCTTTCCTGCCAGAAGTCCCGGTGCACTGTCCTCCAGTACCAGGCATTCCTTTGGATCCTGCCCAATCAGCTCTGCTGCTTTCAGGAAAATGTCCGGCTCCGGCTTCCCTTTCTCAATCATATCTCCGTAAATCGCATTTGAAATCAGATGTTCTATACCGGACACATGTATCAGCCTGCTCGCACGCTTTCTTTCTGTAGATGTCGCAACCACAGCCGGAATCTCATGTTCTTTTAAATATTCTAATAAGTCCTGCAGTCCTTCTTTATGCGGAACAGATTCTTTTGTCACTTCGTCGAAATACTCATGCTTTATTGCACGCGCTGTATCGTAATCCAGTCTGTCTCCAAAATATGCTGCAAATTTTTTTCGGATTGCCTGTGGATTTCTTCCCCGGAAAGAATCTGTCAATGCTACCGGAATATCCACGCCCAGCTTTTTACCTGCATAAATCCATCCTTTGGTAGAAAGACGTTCTGTATCGAACATCGTTCCATCCATATCAAAGATTACACCTTTTACCATATACTTTATGACTCCTTATTCTCACTGTAACCGGTAAAGAATTCGGATAACGCATCCAATGTCTTCACAAGCACCGGAAGCTCGGTATCATCTAATTTATCCAGTATGGCCTGTGTCATCTGTCTGTGATAATCTTCATGATGATGGTAAGCCTTCACACCTTTTTCTGTCAGCTTGACAAGAACGACTCTTCTGTCTTCTTCGCTGCGATGACGCTCTACATATCTTTTGTTCACCAGACTGTTCATGGCAGTCGTAAGGGATCCTACGGTAATATTAAGCTTTCTGGCAATCGAAGACATATTATTCCCGTCGCCAAGTCCAACTGCCTCGATCACATGCATATCATTGTTCGTAAGATCTTTGAACTCATCCGTAATGATTGCCTTTTCTTCCAGTTCCCATATTTCATTGATCAGACTGACCAGCGTCTGATTGATCATCTTGTATGCGTCATCCATTCCCATCTTCTGTAATTTCCTTCATTTTAACTCTTCATTCTTTACTCTTATTTTTTATTATACCCTTTCTGGTATCAGAGAATCAATAACTTCTTTCACAGTTTCCAGATGAGTTGCCTGATATGCATACGCTCCACAGAAAAGTAACGCATCATCTATCTTTCCTTTTGCCGCATTAATCAGTGCCTGAGTGATACAATACGGCGTGGTTCCCGGATTACAATGCTTCAGACACTGAAAGCAATGCGTCGGTGCGATACGACCCAGTTCTTTTACTTTTTTCATAAATGGATTTAAGATTGCACGTCCCGGCATTCCCACCGGACTTTTTACGATCATGATGTCTTCTTTTCTTGCATTCAGGTAGGCTTCTTTATAGCGGATATCTGCATCGCATTCTTCTGTTGTAACGAATCTTGTCGCCGCCTGTATGGCATCTGCTCCGAGGGAAAATGCACGCGCTGCGCTTTCACTGTCATGAATTCCTCCCCCAATCGCAACAGGAATCTTTTTTCCATATTTTTCCGAAAATGTATGAATGACCTGCATGATGGCTATGATTTCTTTTTCATAGGAAGTTCGGCATTTTATATCGTCTTCTGCCCCAACATCTATACCATACGCTTCCAGCTGCTCTTCATGAAATCCCAGATGTCCTCCGGCGAGCGGTCCCTCGATCACAACCAGGTCCGGGATTCTGTGGTATTTTTTGTCCCAATATTTTAATATCACATTTGCCGATTTTGCAGTCGATACGATCGGTGCGAGTAAGATGTCGGACTCACCCACATATTTCGGAAGATCCGTCGGAAGTCCCGCTCCTGATACGATCAGATCTGCTCCTGCTTCTACCACCGCATGCACATATTCTTTATAGTGTTCCATGGCTACCATCAGATTGAATCCGATGATTCCGTCCGGTGCGATCTTTCTTGCTTTCTCATACTCTGATTTTATCGCTCTTAAATTCGCTTTTAATGGATCTTTTATAAAATCTTCTTCTCTAAAACCTGGCTGAGCGGCAGAGATGATCCCTATGCCGCCCTCCTTTGCAACTGCTCCAGCAAGATTTCCAAGGCTGATACCAACTCCCATACCGCCTTGAATGACTGGAACTTTTGCTGTCTTTGTTCCTATTCTCAGTGGTTGTATTTTCATATATTTTCCTCACTCTATTATAGAATCTGTTCGTCCATAAACATTGCCTGTAAAATACATCGTTTTCTTATGATATATAGCAGTGCTTTGCTCTGCTCCATATTACATATTCCTGAAACGCTCATATCTATGTTCTATTAACTCCTGCTCTGACAAACTTTTATATTTCATCAGAAATTCTTCGATTGCCTCATCCATCTGCATGATCACAACATCCATATTCTGAACGATATATTCCTCCGGCTCTGCAAAGACACGCTCTACAATTCCCTGTGCCTTCAGATTCTCTGCCGTCAATTTCATCACTTCTGCTGCTTCTTTGGCCCTGGAGCTGTCTTTCCAGAGGATACTTGCGAATCCTTCTGGTGAGAGGATGGAATAGATGGAATTTTCCAACATCCATACTTCATCTGAAGTGGCCATCGCAAGTGCTCCGCCACTTCCGCCTTCTCCAATGATGATTGAAACAACCGGAACCCTTAATCCGGACATCTCATAGATATTTCTGGCAATGGCTTCTCCCTGTCCGCGTTCTTCTGCTTCGAGTCCACAGAATGCTCCCGGTGTATCAACCAGACAGATGACCGGACGAGAGAATTTCTCTGCCTGTTTCATAAGTCTTAAGGCTTTTCTGTATCCCTCCGGCTGTGGCATACCAAAGTTTCTTTCGATATTTTCCTTCGTATTTCTTCCCTTTGCCTGTGCAATCACTGTTACCGGCGTGCCATGGAATCTTGCAACGCCACCGATGATAGCTTTGTCATCTGCGAAATACCGGTCTCCGTGGAATTCTACAAAATCTGTAAAGAGTGCGTCAATGTAATCACTGCCTACCGGCCGGTCTTTACGTCTGGAAAGTTCTACTCTCTGCCATGCGGTCATATTCATCTTGCTGCCTGATGTCAGTTCCACATCACATTTTTTTCTATTAAATCCTGTTCCTTCTCCTACCTCATGAAGTGCCAGAATCTTAGAAAGTGTCTCTTTCATCTGAGGACGCTCCACAATGGCATCCAGAAATCCATGTTCCAGTAAAAACTCTGCTCTCTGGAAACCATCCGGAAGCTTCTGTCCGATGGTCTGCTCGATCACTCTTGGGCCTGCGAACCCGATCAGAGCTTTTGGCTCTGCCAGGATCACGTCACCGAGCATCGCAAAGCTTGCGGTTACTCCGCCAGTCGTGGGATCGGTCAGTACGCTGATGTAAAGAAGTCCGGCATCACTGTGGCGCTTCAGTGCTGCGGATGTCTTTGCCATCTGCATCAGAGAGACGATTCCCTCCTGCATGCGGGCCCCTCCGGAGCAGGCAAATAAGATGACCGGAAGTCTTTCTTTCGTTGCCCGTTCTACCGCCCTTGCTATCTTCTCTCCAACTGCCTCTCCCATGCTGGCCATCAGGAATCTTCCATCACAGACTCCGATAGCCGCCTCGCGGCCGTCAATCTTTGCTTTTCCTGTTACGACTGCTTCTGAAAGCCCTGTCTTTTCCTGTAATTTCTTCAGTTTTTCTTCGTATCCTTTGTATTCCAGAGGATTTCCCCCCTGAAGATCCTGTTCTCTTATACACATCTCCGAGCCCACGAGACA
>ERZ1026903.209-NODE-209-length-31058-cov-48.553430_pt1 | contig 31058 bp, 22 predicted proteins | sample MGYA00380180_ERZ1026903 | MGnify/ENA primary metagenome ERZ1026903 (study PRJEB33269, sample SAMEA4719816) | human gut metagenome | biome: human-associated habitat; feature: organic feature; material: feces | place: Cameroon | collected 2013-10 ... | reverse complement strand
AGCAGGCGCTTCTGATCGACCCGCTGGCCGCGCAGGTGCGCAAAAGCATCATGCCCGCCTTCGCCGAGGGGTTGGAGCTGAAGGCCGCCGCCCTCCAGAACGACGCCGGGCTTGTCGGCGCAGTGTATTATTTTAAGCAGCAGTAAGACGGACGGCCCGGGTCGCCGAGGGCGCCGCCTCCCTACAGCTCCACCATGAAAATCCCCCCGCCGCACCCCGGCGGCGGGGATTTTTTTTTGCGGAAATACAGTATGTAAAATTTGGAACGCAAAAGCGCAAAAAATGTGCGAACGACGGCCTTTTGTGGGCTCTGGACAAAAATATTGACTTTGAACCGATGGTTTTGGCACGGCGCAGACGGGCGTAAATTGTTGCAATTACAGAGCGTGTGTGTTATACTCTTCATTATGAATCAGTGTGTAAAATTGCCCAAACGAGGCAGAGCGCACGGGACAAAAACCGGTCGTCGACGGACTGACCGGCTCACAAAACAATAAAGGAGCGCACTATGAAAGTAGTAATTCTGGCTGGCGGCCTTGGCACGCGCATCAGCGAAGAAAGCGTCTACAAGCCCAAGCCGATGATCGAAATCGGCAACATGCCCATCCTGTGGCATATCATGAAGGAATATTCCTACTACGGCTTTCACGACTTTGTCATCTGCGCGGGCTACAAGCAGCACATGATCAAGGAGTGGTTCGCGGATTACTTCCTGCATACCAGCGATATTACGTTTGATTTTACCCGCGGCCAGAACGAGATGATCGTCCACAACCACCACACCGAGCCGTGGAAGGTCACCGTTGTGGACACCGGCCTCAACACGATGACCGGTGGGCGCATCAAACGCATTCGACCCTACATCGGCAATGAGACCTTCATGATGACCTACGGCGACGGCGTCTGCGATGTGGACATTGCCAAGCTGGTGGCATTCCACCGCGAGAACGGCAAGATCGCCACGCTGACCGCCGTTCAGCAGGAGCAGCAGAAGGGTGTTCTGGATATTGCCGAGGATAATTCTGTCCGTTCTTTCCGTGAAAAGAAGGCCAGCGACGGCGCGCTTATCAACGCGGGCTATATGGTGCTGGAGCCGCAGATTTTCGACTATCTGGACGGCGACGCCTGCGTCTTTGAGCAGAAGCCGCTGCAGAAGCTGGCCGAGGAGGGTCAGCTGATGAGCTATATCCACAAGGGCTTCTGGCAGTGCATGGACACCGCCCGCGAGAAGCAGGTCCTGGAGAAAATGCTTGCCACCGGCAACGCGCCCTGGAAGAAGTGGGAGGATTGATGATGGTACATTACGATCCTGAATTTTACCGCGGCAAGCGGGTGTTCGTCACCGGTCACACCGGCTTCAAGGGCAGCTGGCTCTGCAAGATGCTGCTGATGGCCGGGGCCGAGGTCACGGGCTACAGCCTGCAGCCGCCGACGCAGCCGAACCTTTTCTCCATCGCCGGCGTCGAGGGCAAGATGCACAGCGTCATCGGCGACATCCGCGACTTTGACGCGCTGAAGGCCGCTTTTGACGCGGCGCAGCCCGACATTGTACTGCACCTGGCCGCGCAGCCCATCGTGCGCGACAGCTACAAGGACCCGCGCTACACCTATGAGACGAACGTTATGGGTACGGTCAACCTGCTGGAATGTGTGCGGCTGGCCCGGCAGCAGGGCAGAGCGCCCCGCTCGGTGCTGAACGTCACCACCGACAAGGTCTACCACAACAACGAGTGGGCCTGGGGCTACCGCGAGAACGAGCCGTTGGACGGTTTCGACCCCTACTCCAACAGCAAGAGCTGCTCGGAGTTGGCGACGCACTCCTACATCAACAGCTTTTTTGCCGATAAGACCGTGGCCGTCTCGACGGCCCGCGCGGGCAATGTCATCGGCGGCGGCGACTTTGCCAATGACCGCATCATCCCCGACTGCGTCCGCGCCATGGCCGCGGGCCGTAAGATCGGCGTGCGCAACCCCTACTCGACCCGCCCGTACCAGCATGTGCTGGAGCCGCTGGCGGCCTACCTGCTGATCGCCCAGCGCCAGTACGAGGACAGCCGCTTTGCGGGCTACTATAATGTAGGCCCCGACGACTGCGACTGCGTCACCACCGGCACGCTGGTGGATCTGTTCTGCCGGGCCTGGGGCGGCGACGCCGCCTGGGAGAATCAGGCCGAGGCCAATGCCCCGCACGAGGCCAACTTCCTGAAGCTGGACTGCAGCAAGCTGAAAACGACCTTCGGCTGGACGCCGCGCTGGCACATGGCCGAGTGCATGGAAAAGACCGTCGCCTTCAGCAAGATCTGGCTTGCCAACGGCGACGTCCCGGCGGAGATGGAAAAGGAAATCAATATTTTTTTGGAGGAGCAATAATTATGTGGAAGAACGAGGCAGAAGCCCGCGAGCAGATCAAGGCGATGGTCGCCGAGTATTATCACGACTTCAAGGAGAAAAAGACCACCTATCAGGAGGGTGACCGCATCACCTACGCTGCCCGCGTCTTTGACGAGAAGGAAATGTGTGCCCTGACTGACGCCACGCTGGACTTCTGGCTGACGACGGGCCGCTTTGCCGACCAGTTCGAGAAGGAATTTGCCAAGTGGATTGGCGTTAAGTTTGCCCATCTGGTCAACAGCGGTTCCTCCGCCAACCTGATCGCCTTCATGGCGCTGACCGCCCCCGAGTTGGGTGACCGCCAGATCAGGAAGGGCGACGAGATCATCACCGTGGCCTGCGGCTTCCCCACCACCGTGACCCCGGCCATCCAGTACGGCGCGGTGCCCGTGTTTGTGGATGTGACCGTGCCCCAGTACAACATCGACGTCACCAAGCTCGAGGCCGCCCTCTCCCCCAAGACGAAGGCTGTCATGATCGCCCACACGCTGGGCAATCCGTTTGACCTGTCCGCTGTCAAGGCGTTCTGCGATGCACATAATCTGTGGTTGGTCGAGGACAACTGCGATGCGCTGGGCACCCAGTACACCATCAACGGCGAGACCCGCTTTACCGGTACCTGGGGCGACATCGGCACGTCCAGCTTCTACCCGCCGCACCACATGACGATGGGCGAGGGCGGCTGCGTCTACACCAACAATCCGCTGCTGAACCGCCTGATCCTCTCCTTCCGCGACTGGGGCCGCGACTGCATCTGCCCCTCCGGCCAGGATAACTTCTGCGGCCACCGCTTTGACGGTCAGTTCGGCGAGCTGCCCAAGGGCTACGACCACAAGTACGTCTACAGCCACTTTGGCTATAACCTCAAGGTCACCGACATGCAGGCCGCCATCGGCTGCGAGCAGCTGAAGAAGTTCCCCACCTTCATCGAGCGCCGCCGCCACAACTGGGACCGCCTGCGCGCCGCGCTGGAGCCCGCCGCCGACAAGCTGATCCTGCCGGAACCGGCTGCCAACAGCCGCCCGTCCTGGTTCGGCTTCCTGATCTCTGTCAAGCCGGAGAGCGGTCTGGACCGCAACGCCGTGACCCGCTATGTGGAGAGCCACAACGTGCAGACCCGTCTGCTGTTCAGCGGCAACCTCATCAAGCACCCCTGCTTTGACCAGATCCGCGGCACCGACGCCTACCGCGTGGCGGGCGAGCTGACCAACACCGACTTTATCATGAACAATACCTTCTGGGTCGGCGTTTACCCCGGCATGACCGACGAGATGATCGACTACATGGCCAAGACGATTATCGAGGCTGTGAATCAGTAAGACAGAAAGGCCGAACCATAGGACAAAAAGCAAAGCCGTGCTGCGCGGAAGCATCAAGACCGACTTTGCTTTTTGATTGTTCATAAGAAAATAAAAAGGAATGGACCCATGCAGAAATTGTTAGCCCTGTTGGGCGCGAAAAGCAAAGAGGAATTTTTGGCGCTGCTTGCCCAGTTTATCAAGTTTGGCCTTGTAGGCGTGAGCAACACGGCGGTATCCATGGCGGTATACTATATCTTTTTGTGGATCGACCCGGGCCTGTACATGGTAGGCAGCATATTGGGCACGATTTTGAGCATTGCCAATGCCTTTTTTTGGAACGATAAGTTTGTGTTTACCGGAAATGCAAACGACTGGCGCAGCAAGCTGAAGCGGTTAGGCAAGACCTATGTCAGCTACGGCGGTACATCGATCCTTTCCAATGTTTTGCTTTGGATAGAGGTTACCTTCTTCGGCGTGAGCAAAACGATTGCACCGATTGTGAATTTGCTGGTTACGATTCCGCTGAATTTCATTATCAATAAGATGTGGACATTTAAGGAGATCTGAATCAATGATATTAGAAAAGAAAAGGCTGGCGGTAAGGTGGTACAGTATTTGCTTGATTATTCTTGCAACGGTGGCACTTGCCTATTTGGCAATATCCAATGGGCAGGCAATCCAATACATGACATGGACATACGACACGGCAGGAATTTATCCGGATTTGTTCGAGTCAATCCGTGATGCGGCAGATTTACATCCATATGAGGGGAAATCGATCTATCCACCGCTGACATATCTGATATTGTGGATCTTTTCAAAAATGGTTCCGGGAGATTACAGTGCAGGCTTCGCATTTGGTGAAGCATCTGTAACGCCGAATGGGGTTCTTGTCGGGACGATGTTCTTTCTAGTGTCAACAGGCGTTGTCTGTGCCATGGCAGCAAACAAGTTGTCACTGAAAGGCATTGATGTAGTACTTTACAGTGTGGCCTTTGTATCTTCTCCGGCGTATGTATTTATGCTGGAACGCGGGAATATTGTCATTCTGTCATTACTTTTTCTGATGTTTTTTGTGTTCAATTACAACAGTGAAAATACGGTAATAAGAAATTTGGCATTGCTATCGCTGGCAATTGCAACAGGTCTGAAGCTATATCCGGTGTTTTTTGGTCTTTTACTTTTGAACAAAAAGCATAAAGAGGATGCAGTAAAGGCTATTGTATACGGTGTGGCACTTTTTATCCTTCCATTTGCAGGTACGGGTGGGATTCAGAACATTGCCAAAATGCTTCAAAATATTACTGATATATCAGCGGATACGATCAATAATGCCAAAGGATTTGGATATGGCTTTAAGGTTAATATTTCCAATATCTGTCAAGCGTTTGGCGAAAAGATGAAAGTACAGTCTTCAACGACGGATTGGATTGCCGGAGTGTTGATGCTGATATTGCTATGCATGGTAATTTTTGTTGTTTTTATATCCCGGCAAGAATGGGAAAAAGCTTATGCACTGTGCATGATCTTGACGCTTATTCCGACATTTTCTTGGATATATAACGAGATTTATTTATTGATACCCATTACATTACTTCTTTATGAAAGACCGGAACTTAAGAAAAACACGGTTTTGCCGCTTATACTAATGATGCTGATTATGGGGGAGTTCCCATACATAAGTCTTTTTAATAGCCTTGAAGGATATCATAAAATCAGTCTTTCAACAATGCTGGGAAATGCATCGATGTGGGTATTGATGATTTATCTCGTTGCAGAAAATTTTGGAAAGTTGAAAATGTGGAGCAAAACCAAGGAAGGAATGTGAAGACTAATGCAGGGAGCTGTGCTGCCAAAAGCGCAGGAAATGCCAGTACCTAAAATAAGTACCATAAAAAATGTACTGTCGATTGGAATCTTCTTGGCGGTGGTATGTTATTCAGCAATTTATGCGAACAATACGTTCCCCATCAGTGAAGGGTGGAACGTTAATTATGTGGAGCTGATCTGGCACGGCAAGGTGCCGTACCGGGACTTCTACTATTATCTGCCCCCGCTGAATCTGCTGATCGATGCAGTGCTGTGGAAGCTCTCGTTTGGGAGCCTCTTGCTGTATCGCCTCTGGTGGCTGTTGCAGCGCGCTGCTATTTTTACGCTGCTGTTCCGGCTGATCTCGCGCTATATCAATGTGGTCAGCACATTTGTGGCGTGTCTGTTTTCGGTCATGCTCTGCGCGTCGTCTGTCTATGACCTGCTGGGCGACTATAACCAAACGGTTGCTCTTCTTTCGATTCTGCTTCTGTATTGCGTTATCGGCTTTCAGGAGGCGGACACAAGCAAGCAGAGGTACACCAAAATTTTTGGGGCCGGCTTTATGCTGGGATTGGTTTTTCTGAATAAGCAGACGATTTTTCTGGCGTCGGGCATCGTGTATTTTGCAGCGCTGGCGTTTTACTGCATCCGCAAAAAGGATGCTCGCTTTGGCTGGTACTGCCTTTTTGTAGTCGCGGGTGCGGTGATTCCGCTGGCCGTGGCCGCGGCCTATCTGCTGGCGAACGGTGCATTCTTCCCATTTGTGGAGCAGGTGTTCATGCACACGGGCGGCAAGGGCAGCATCTTTACGATTCTGTTTGGCGGTCTTTCCATGGCCCTGCTCAAGGTGCAGAACTGGCTGATCGCTGTGGCCGCGGTGCTGCTTGCAGTAAATACGGGCGTGTCAGCGTCCCGGGAAAAGGCGCTCCGCGCCCAGTCGCTGCTGTTCCCGCTGCTGTTGCTCCTGCTCTATGTCAATTTTGAGAAGGAGATTTCCTCCTTCCTGGAGCTGCTGGGCAAGAGTCCGGAGATGCAGGCAATTCTGCTGATCGACGCGGTGCTGACGGCGTTGCTGTTGTATCTCTGCGTAAAGCGCAAGGTCCGCGGCAGCCGCGTGATGCTCCCGGCGGGCAGCATCCTTCTGCTGCTGTTTACGTGGGCGGCGACCTTTGTTTTTTGCGGCGGGGCAAACTCCGGCAACAGTGACTTCCTGCATGATCTCTACCGCGGCACAGACGTTTGGCAGGCGGTACAGGGGAAGTTCTACGTTGTGGTCCTGCTGTTGACAATTTTGCAGTTGGTCCGCTATGGTGCAAGGGTTGGCAGTCAGGGAGAGAACAGTCAGGCAGAGGGAATGTTCTGGCTGTTCTGTGCAGCGCTGGCTACGATGTACTCCGGTATTATGTCGTCCGGCACCAGCAGCATCCCGTACTTCTGCACGATGGTTGCAGTCCCGGCGGTACTGGCGACGGTGCTTTCCTTCTGCGGTATAGATACTTGGATTGAGCTGGCTGTCCGGGGCATTGCCATCGTTGGTTGTATTGTACTGTCGATCACCTGCATGGCGCAGAAAGTCATCTGCTCCTATGCGTGGTGGGGCACTGAAGAAAAACCCCGAAATTACAAGACGTACAGCACGGACATCCCGGCACTGAAGGGCTTCAAATTTTCCAAAGAGGACAAGGAGATGTTTGAAGGCATCACGCAGCTGATCGAGGAAAGCATGACGGAGGATTCCGTCATCTTCGGTTACCCCTACGTCAAAATTTTCAATATTTTGACGGACAACTACAATATGAACACATTCGTCCCAGTTCTGTTCTACGACGTAGTGGATGATAAGTACGTGCAGGAGGAAAAGGCGCTGCTGGAGGAAAATCTGCCGGATATTGTGGTCTGGAAGGACATCCCGGAATGCAAGGAGATCCATGAGCGGGCGTTCCGCGACGGAAAGCCGTTGGAGCAGCGCAAGATCGAGGACATGTTTGCCGAACTGCTGCCGACGCAGTATGAGCAGCTTGGAGAGTTCGACGACGTGACCGTGTATAAGCTGCGGGACAAGGCCAGCCAGATTGAATTTGCATTGGACGGCGAGGGAACCTATGAGGACCCGTATCGCATTGAGAACGCCGCAGACCTGCTGCATTTTGCAGAGCTTGTCAGCGATGGCATGACCTTTAAGGGCCAGTACGTCGAGCAGACCGCTGATATTGATCTGGATGGGCAGAATATGCAGCCTATCGGTGATGCGGAGAATGAGCACTGTTTCTATGGCGTGTACAACGGTGCCGGGCATGTCATCCGCAACCTGAATCTGAAGCAGAGTAACAGCGAAAACGTGGGCCTGTTCAGCTGCCTGGGCGGTCAGGTGTACAACTTGGGCCTTGAGGGCGGCACTATCCGCGGCAAATATGCCGGTGCGATTGCGGGCGGCTCTGTGGGCAAGGAGGCAAGGATCGTGAACTGCTACACAGATGTAGCCGTTACGGCCACCCGCGCGGGCGGTATTGCAAACGACTTCGATGGCCGAATCTTCAACTGTGTCAGCGTGGGAACGCTGACGGGCCAGCAGAGTGCTGCGGCCATCAGCGGCAGCGAGAATGCCTGGGAAGAAGAAATCTACCAGCTACAGGGCAGCGGAAAGAGCGCCTTTGAGACGCCGTCCCAGCAGGGGCAGGACATTGCCTACGGTGATGCGGAGGCCATCAACGGTGACTATCTGGTCAGACAGCTTTCCGACAATGCCAAAGAGGAAAACAAAAAAAATCGAGATGAAGATGAAGTGACCCACCTGCTCACATGGCAGAAGGGTAACGATGGGCATCCGGTTTTCAAGAAAACAAAGTAAGAAGGAGCAACCCAATGAAACAGCGTTTAGCGGATTATGTGGCGGATTTTCTGGCGGCGCGCGGCGTGACGGATGTTTTCTCCGTCGTGGGCGGCGGCGCCATGCACCTGAACGACGCGCTGGGCCATAACCCCCGGCTGCACGTGACCTACAACCACCATGAGCAGGCCTGCGCCATTGCGGCGGAGGCCTACGCCCGCCTGGAAAACAAGATTGCGGCGGTCTGCGTGACCACCGGCCCCGGCGGCACCAACGCACTGACCGGCGTCGTGGGAGGCTGGCTGGACTCCATCCCCATGTTCATCGTCTCCGGCCAGGTGCGCTATGACACCACGGCCCGGTATGCCCTGCAGTACACCGGCACGCCGCTGCGCGCCATGGGCGACCAGGAGTACGACATCACCAAGTCCGTCCAGTACATGACGAAGTTCGCCGCCATGCTGGAGGACCCCAAAGACATTCGCTACCTGCTGGAAAAGGCGTGGCATCTGGCTACAACGGGCCGCCCCGGCCCGGTCTGGCTGGACATCCCGGTCAACTTCCAGGGCGGCTACATCGAGACCGACGAGCTGCGCGGCTACGACCCCGCCGAGGATGACGCCCAGCTGCCCCCGCCGGTGGACGACGCCACGATCCGGACGATTCTGGAAAAGATCAAGAACGCCAAGCGGCCTGTGTTCCACGCGGGCTACGGCATCCGCCTGTCCGGCGGGTATGCGGCGTTCCGCTCCGTGGCGGAAAAGCTCAACATCCCCATCGTCACCTACTGGAACGCCGTGGACCTCATCGAGGACGAGAACCCGCTGTACTGCGGGCGTGCCGGCAACATGGGTGACCGCCCGGGCAACTGGGCCATCCAGAACGCAGACCTGATCCTGGCCGTAGGCACGCGCATTTCTATCCGCCAGGTCGGCTACAACTGGAAGACCTGGGCCCGCGCGGCAGAGGTCATCATGGTGGACATTGACCAGGCCGAGCTGAAAAAGCCGACCCTGCACGTCGAAATGCCGGTCTGGGCCGACGCAAAGGACTTTTTGACCAAGCTGGATAAGGCCGCCGCGGCCCCCGTGAACGCGGGCGGCGAGTGGCTGGCCACCTGCCAGCGCTGGAAACGCGACTACCCCGCCGTGTTGCCCCGCCAGTGGGAGGAAAACGGCGAGACTGCCAACGTCTACGCCTTTGTGCGCTATTTAAGCAGTCGCCTGCCGGAAAACAGCCTGACCGCGGTCTCCAACGGTGCGTGCTGTGTCGTCGGCAACCAGGCGTATGTCATCCAGAAGGGCAGCCGCATGGCGAACAACAGCGCCATTGCCAGCATGGGCTACGGTCTGCCCGCAGCCATCGGCACCTGCATCGGCGGCGGACGCCGCCAGACGATCTGCCTCGAGGGCGACGGCTCCATCATGATGAACCTGCAGGAACTGCAGACCATTCTGACGAACAAGCTGCCGATCAAAATCTTCCTCATCAACAACAACGGTTACCACTCCATCCGCCTGACGCAGAACAACCTTTTCAAGGAGCACTGCAAGGTCGGCATCGGCCCCGAGAGCGGCGATTTGTCCTTCCCGGAGTTTGAAAAGCTGGCCAAGGCGTTCGGCTACCCCTACTACAGCGCCCACAGCAACGCCGAGATGAAGCAGGCCGTGGACACGGTGCTGGCGCTGGACGGTCCGGTATTCTGCGAGATTTTCACCGACACGAAACAGGTCTGGGAGCCCAAGAGCAGCACCAAGCGCCTGCCCGACGGCACGCTGGTCAGCCCTCCGCTGGAGGATCTGGCCCCCTTCCTGCCGCGTGAGGAGCTGGAAAAGCAGATGTTCATCCCGCTGATGCCGGAAGTGTAAGGGAGCGCGTGATTCAAAAATGGCAAGCATTCAAAGACAAATCCGCACCGCCATCATCACCGGCCCTACGGGGGCAATCGGGATGGCGCTGTGTGCAAAGCTGCTGGCGGAGGGCGTGACGGTCTACGCGGTCACCCACCCGGGCAGCGCGCGGGCGGCGCTGCTGCCGCAGGACGCGCGGCTTCATGTGGTGCCCTGCGACGCGGCGGAGCTGGCCGCGCTGCCGGAAAGAATCCCGGAAAAGGCCGATGCGTTCTTCCACTTTGCGTGGGCGCACACGATCGGCCCGGGCCGCAACGACATGCCGGCGCAGATCGAGAACATCCGCTACACCATTGCGGCCTGCCGCGCCGCGGCGCAGCTGGGCTGCCAGGTCTTTATCGGGGCCGGCAGCCAGGCCGAGTATGGCCGCGTGGAGGGCGTGCTGACCGCGCAGACGCCCTGCTTCCCGGAAAACGGCTACGGCATGGCCAAGCTGTGCGCCGGCCAGATGAGCCGCGTCGAGTGCCAGACGCTGGGCGTGGCCCACATCTGGACGCGCATTTTGAGCGTCTACGGCCCGCACGACGGCCCGGCCACGATGATCAGCGGCACCATCCGCAAGCTGCTGCACGGCGAGAAGCCCGCCCTGACCGCGGGCATCCAGCAGTGGGACTACCTGTACGCCGCCGACGCGGCAGCTGCGTTCTACGCGCTGGCCGTCAGCGGGCAGGACGGCAGGGTCTACCCGCTGGGCAGCGGCACGGCCCGCCCGCTGAAGGACTACATCGAGGCGCTGCGCGACGCCATCGACCCGGCGCTGCCGCTGGGCCTGGGGGAGGTCCCCTACGGCCCGCTGCAGGTCATGCACCTGCAGGCGGACACGTCGGCCCTGCAGGCGGACACCGTCTGGCGGCCCGCGACCCCGTTTGAAGAAGGAATCCGCGAAACCATTGAGTGGGTAAGGAAAGAGACAAAATGAGTGAGAAAAAGACGATTTCGGTAATGATCCCCTGCTACAACGAGGAGCAGAACGCCCGCCCCATCTATGAGGCTGTGCGCGATGAGCTCATCAAGAGCTGCCCGAACTACGACTACGAGATTTTGTTCATCGACAATAAGAGCGAGGACGGCACCCGTGCCATCATCCGGCAGATCTGCGCCGAGGACAAGCACGTCAAGGCCATCTTCAACGTCAAGAACTTCGGTCAGTTCAACAGCCCGTACTACGGAATGATCCACACCTCCGGCGATTGCACGATCACGATGTGCGCCGACTTCCAGGACCCTGTGGAGATGATCCCCAGGTTTGTGGCCGAGTGGGAAAAGGGCTACAAAATCGTCATTGGCCGCAAGACCCAGAGCAAGGAAAACCCGGTCATGTACTGGCTGCGCGGCTGCTACTACAAGCTCATCAAGAAGATGAGCAGCTGCGAGCAGATCGAGCAGTTCACCGGCTTTGGCCTGTACGACAAGAGCTTTATCCAGACGCTGCGCAACCTGAAGGACCCGACGCCCTTCATCCGCGGCATCGTGGCCGAGTTGGGCCCCGAGCGCAAGGAAATCGAGTACACCCAACCCCAGCGCCGCGCGGGCAAGACCCACAACAACTGGTACAGCCTGTACGACGCCGCTATGCTGAGCTTTACCAGCTACACCAAGGCCGGTATGCGCATTGCAACGTTCGGGGGCTTCCTGGTGGCGGGGCTGAGCTTTCTGGTCGGCCTGTTCTATCTGATTGCCAAGCTGCTGTTCTGGCAGAGCTTCCGCGCCGGGTACGCGCCGACGATGATCGCCATCTTCTTTATGGGCGGTATTCAGCTGGCGTTCCTGGGCTTTTTGGGCGAGTACGTCATGGCTATGAACACCCGCATCATGAACCGCCCGCTCGTTGTGGAGGAAGAACGCCTCAACTTTGGGCTGGACGACCAGTGACCGGCATGAAGCAGGAGTTTGGTTATTTCCTGAAAAACGCGAAATTCCGCGCGGCGCTGGGGCTGACCCTGCTGCTCAGCTACGGCTATGCCATCGCCACGACACGAGTCAGCATTGACTCGCTGGAAGGGGACCGCTACATCGGCACGGGCGGCGTTATGCTGTCCACCGGACGGTTCGGCATGAACCTCTGGGCCGCGGTGCTGGGCTACGGCAGGGCCGAGCCGAGCTATGCCTTTGGCATTGACCTGCTGGCGGCGCTGCTGCTGGCGCTGGCGGCGGTGAGCTTCTGTGCGCTGCTGCGCAAGGCCGCGCAGGACCGCATCAGCATGTTCGGCTATGGGCTGTTTGCCTGCCTGTTTGTCTCCTACCCGCTGATGAACGAAATTTGGGAGTACAGCGGCGCGAATGTCTGCGTCTGCGGCGGCTATTTGCTGGACGCCGCTGCGCTGAATCTGCTGTGGGACGCGCGCCAGCCCGGCGTGCCGTGGCGCGGCAGGGCTCTGCGCATGGGCGCGGCGGCGCTCTGCCTGATGGTGGTCTGCTCGTCCTATGAGTCACTGGCGGCGGTGTTTGTGCTGGCTGTCTTTGCGCTTTTAACGCTGGAGCAGCTGCTGGCCGCCGAGCGCCCGCGGCTTGCGGCGGTCCTGACCGAGGGACTGTGGTACGCGGCGGCGTTGGTCGGCGGGCTCTGCCTGCGCGTGCTGGTGACGTCGGGCATCCATCTTGTGCTGCCGCAGGCTGCGGCCAACGGCGCCACCGAAATTTTGTGGGCGTTCTACCCATTTGTCTATCTTGCAAAGCTGCTTGTCAAGGGCATTCTGATTAACTACGCACTGCGCGGCTGTTTCTACCTGCCCATTGCTGAATTGGCGGTGGCGGTGCCGGTGTTTGTCGCTCTGGTCATCGTGCTGGCGGTGCGCAAAAAGCGGCCCCTGCTGCTGCTCACCGGCGCGGGGACGTTGTTCTCACTGGTGCTGCTGTCGTTTGTGCAGGGGCGGTACTCGCCCTACCGCACCTGCCAGGTGTTTGCGCTGTTTGTGGCGCTGGCGGGGCTGGCCGTGTATGAGCTGCTGCGCCGCGCTGCGGCCCGGCGGGCTGTGCTGCTGGGCAGCGTGCAGCTGCTGGCGGTGCTGCTCTGTCTGCACCAGGCCATGTACCTGAACCATCTGCTGGCCGTCGATTACCAGCGCTCCGAGCAGGAGGCCGCCGTGGTGCGCACTCTGGGCACCGAGCTTGTGCGCGACTACGGCACCGACAAGCCCGTGGTGCTGGTGGGCCGTTACACGCTGGGGGAGAATATCACCCGGTACACGACGGCTGACCCGATGCAGCACCCACTGTACCGCTTCTTCCGTGAGCACACGAGCTGGGAGAGCGGCGACACCGTCAAGTACGTCGACACCAACTGCAACTCGGTGCTGAACTGGTCGGTCACGGCCTTCTCCGAGGTGGACGACGTCTACGGTCAGGCAGCGGAGCACCTGTTCCGCTACTATGGCTTTGCTTTGGACATGACCCACAGCGCTGCCCTGCATGAGCAGGCGCAGACCTACGCCGACGCCCACGACCTGCCGGGATACCCCCGGGCGGGGGCGATTGTCGATTGCGGGGACTATGTGCTGGTAAATCTGCAATAAGAATACCGCGGAAAAGTTTGCACTTCTCCGCGGTTTTTGCTTTCTTTCTGTATTTTGCCGATGTTTTCAGCCGGTCACAGTCTCAAAGGACTTCGTCAGGTGCTCGTTCCTGTCGGCCTCGCAGGCGCGGCGGGCCTACTTCAAATACTCCACCAAAAACGCCACTGTCGTCTCCCGCAGCGCTTTGTCCAGCGCGGCGGCGGTGGCGGCGTCCTCGGATAGGTAGTTGTGGTTCCCCTCGGCAAACGGCTCCAGCACGACCCTGCCGTCGGGCAGGCTCTCGACGGCGGCTATCGTCTCGGCCTGGGTCGTGTCGCTCAAAATGCCCTCATGGCCGGTGTAGGTCAAAAGTGTCGGCAGGGCGCTCTCCCGCAGGGCGGCGTTCGGGTCGGAATCGCGCATCTCGGTGAACAGCGTTCCGCTGACATCGACGCCCCAGGTGCTGATGCTGCCGCCCGCCTCGGCCTCAGCGGCCAGCGCTTCCACGGCGGAAAAGTCGTCGATGTTCAAAAACTCCATGCCGCGCAGGCCCGCGCCGTTGGCGGGGCTCCACAGCGCCAGCGCCGTGATGCCGCCCCTGCGCTGCGGGTAGAGGCTGGCCAGCCGTCCGCCCATGCTGTGACCCACCAGCGCTGTGCGGCCCGTGCCGTAGGTCTGCTGCATGTAGGTGATGGCGCTCTCGACGTCGTCGGTCATGTTGGACAGCGTGTAGGCCGTGAACGGCTCGGTGCTGTTGCCGCAGCCGGGAAAATCCAGCCGCACCGTCGCAATGCCCTGGGCGGCCAGATCGTCGGCCAGCGGCGCAAAGTGGCCGTCGCCGCTGCGGCTGCCGGTAAAGCCGTGGCAGAGCACGACGAGCGGCAGCTCCTCCCCGCGGGCCAGCTTGCCGGGCAGCTGTACCGTGGCGTAAATGTCCCCGCGCGTGCCGGGTATGGTGACGTCCTGCGCTTTCGGTGCGGGCGTCAGCAGAAAAAGCGATGCCGCCACGCAGAGCGCCAGCGCGGCAATGCAGCCTGCAAGGGTATAAAAAGCGCGTTTATGCGTTTGTTTGTGCATAGAATTACCTCCGTAATGCCTCTATTAAAGCCTATGCGGGGCAAAAAGTCAAGACGCACAGAATACACACAAAAAAACAGGTGACAAACCCGGGGCGGATGTGGTATACTAAAGATTACAAATTGGTTAAAAAGTCAGACCCGGGGCGCAGGCGCAGCCTTGCCCCGGCTTTTGTCCTGTTTTACCGGAGGTGCTTGACTACGAATTCTATAGCGAACCGTATGCCCCGCCTGCTGGCTATGCTGTTTGTGCTGCTGGGGCTGTTCTGCGCGGCGGCACTGCCTGCCCATGCGGAGGACTACGACACGGTGCTGGACCGCCTGTCCCGCCTGCAGGCGCTGGCGCAGGAGTACTCGGCCAGTCAGGCCGACACGCCCGACCCGATCGAGCTGACGCTGGCCTACACCCGCACGGGGGAGTACAACACCACGATCTGGCAGCTGACCGCCGGTGTGCGCGACGCCGGGTTTGAGAGCTGCGTCAACAGCAGCGACCCCGAGCTGGCGTCGCTGCAGAATATGGGCACCGTCGTCCTGCCCAACGGAGAGAGCATCGACTTTGGGCACCTGCTGGCGTCGATGAACCTTGTCTACAACGGCATACCCATCACGGGCAGCTGGGGCGGCGACTGTGAGGAGCTGGCCAGGCAGTATTACGGCCAGGCCGACGATGCCGCGGGCTACGCCGAGGCAATGCGCGCTTCCTTTAATATAGACGATGACGGCACGCTGAGCCGCTTCAGCAACGGGGACCTGCGGGCGGACCTCGACTCCGTCGTCGTCGGCTCCAAGGTGACAAAGGACACCGACCTGGCCGAGGCGCTGCGCAGCTACTACGCGAATCTGACCGAGTATGACCGCGTCAAGGAGTTCATCTCACTGAGCTTCGGCACGGTGGATACCTCGAGCACGGCCTTTGCGGATGCCGTGTACAGCGCTCTGCTGGAGGATTCCGGTATGCAGCTGCTGTTCTACATGAACGGTATGTGGACCGTCAAGGGCTGGCAGATCAAGGACGACTACGCCCCCGCCGTGCGCGGCGCAACAGACCTGTTTGCCGACTACCTGGCCAACGCGGTCAATCACGAGAAGATCAAGAGCGAGACGAATGACCGTCTGGTTGCCATGGGCGGGCAGGCACTGGCCGACGCGCTGGAGGCGTTGGGCGACACCGACGCCGCCCAGGCCGCACTGACCGCCGCCGAGGAGATGGCCAATAACGCCCAATCGACGGTTTCCTCCGGCTCGGATGTGGTCTCCGCTGCGCGGGAGAATTTGCAGACAAATTTTAACGTGAAGGTCTTCCAGCTGATTTTGCTGATTGCGGCAGGGCTGGCAGCGTTTATGCTGGTGTTCAGCATGGTGATGTTTGTGGTGCACCGAAAAGAAAATTGAGTTTGGACTGCGTGCCGCTCTCTTGTGGGAAAGAGAGCGGCACGCTTTTTTGGTTGGGCGTGGGGCAGGCGGGCAGGCCGCTTTTTCTGTTCACACCCCGTTCACATTCCGTATATTCACCCCGAGTTATCCACGGCGTATAACGGTTATCCACCGTGGAAATGTTGAAAACTCCGTGGAAAGCGTGGAAAACTCTGCCGCCCGGACCCGTTCAAAAGCGGAAAACCGGGAAAATCTACGTAGAAAAAACGTTTATTTTCCACATTTTCCACAGCGGCGCTGTTGAAAACTGTGGAAAGCCGGGGAAAACGCGAATTGCACTTTTTGCAACACAAAATACACATTTTGTAAATAAGGGCTTGCGCTCGCCGCGCGACAGCGCTATAATAAACCTAACCATCACCCGCACTGCTGTGCGGCGGTGCGCTTGAATATAAAAGGGAGAGTGTGAAATTATGTTGGACATTAAAGTCACCAAAACGACCCATCCGAAGGAAAAGCCGCAGGACGAGTCGAAGCTCGGCTTCGGCAAGAAGTTCAGCGACCACATGTTCCTGATGGACTATACCGCTGGCGAGGGCTGGCATGACGCCCGCATCGTCCCCTATGGCCCGTGGGAGATGGACCCGGCTACCACCGTGTTCCACTACGCACAGGAAATTTTTGAGGGCATGAAGGCCTACCGCACCGCGGACGGCAAGATCCAGCTGTTCCGCCCCGACTGCAACGCGAACCGTTTCAACGATTCCGCGGACCGTCTCGGTATGCCCCCCATCCCGCCGGAGGATTTCGTGCAGGCTGTCAAGGCGCTGGTCGATGTGGACCGCGACTGGGTGCCCCACTCCGACGGTGCGTCCCTGTACATCCGCCCGTTCTGCATCGCTACCGATGTGGGCCTGGGCGTTCATGCCGCCAAGCATTACCGCTTTGCCATCATCTGTGCACCCTCCGGTGCCTACTACGCCGAGGGCCTCGACCCCGTCCGCATCTATGTTGAGGATGAGTACATCCGCGCCGCCCCGGGCCTGACCGGCTTTACGAAGTGCGGCGGCAACTACGCCGCGTCCATCAAGGCCGGCGAGCTGGCCGAGGAGCGCGGCTTCTCCCAGGTGCTGTGGCTGGACGGCGTTGAGAAGAAGTACGTCGAGGAAGTCGGCTCCATGAACATCATGTTCAAGATCGACGGCGAGATCTACACCGCCCCCTGCGTGGGCACCGTTCTGCCCGGCGTCACCCGCCGCTCCATCATCGAGCTGCTGAAGGACTGGGGCTACAAGGTGCATGAGGAGCGTGTTGCCATTGCCGACATCATGAAGGCTGCCGACGAGGGCAAGCTGGAGGAAGTCTTTGGCACCGGCACGGCTGCCGTTGTCTCCCCTGTCAAGGAGCTGGATTGGGAGGGCAAGGTTGCCCACATCAGCGGCGGCCACATCGGCGAGCTGACCCAGAAGCTGTATGACACGCTGACCGGCATCCAGTGGGGCAAGCTGCCCGACACCAAGGGCTGGATCGTTCCTGTGGAATAAGCGGAGAAATCCCGCTTTTCCGGTCTGAAAACAGCATATTTCTTGCGCCCGGGGCTTTGAACGCTCCGGGCGCTATTTGTATGAATTATCCGTGAACGATTGTGCAAACTATACAAAACAAGGTGGGGTAAATGTAGCATGTTGTGCAAGTACGCATCTTGCAAATTCGACAAAAATAGTGTACTATAAGTACATCGAAAGCGAGAGCTTCCGAGCGACAGCTAAAGAGGAAGAATACCAGAGCGCCCTGCCGAATCCGTAGGGAGGGTATCACTTGTAGAGGGGTGGTTCCGTTCGCATTCAGGCGCCGGCGAGACGTTCTGTTTTTCTCCTTCTTTTTAAGAAAAAACGAGACGGGGCAGTGGCCGTCTCGTTTTTTTGTTTTTGTGGGGCTGAACGGGAGAGGCAGCCACCCGCGCGCCCCTTTCGTGCGCGACCCGTTCACAGTAGTCCGTAGGGGCCGGGCATGCCCGGCCCGCAGCCTTGCCATTGTATCCCCTTTATCTTTTGTATCGTAGGGAGGGGTCTTGATCCCTCCGGGGGCGTCGGGGACGCCGCCTCCTACAACAATCCGCAGGGCTTCTCATTACCGCAAACGTCCGCGGCGGCCTGGGGGCAGGCCGCCCCCTACATCCTTGGCCGCGAACTTTCCGCCAACCGTAGGGGGATTCATCTCTCCCGTTTCCTCGCCCGCATTGCCTTAACTTTCTTCTTTACATTCCCCGTAAAATACGCTACAATATAAATGTATATTTATAAAAACAAAGAGAAGGAGAGATCGCTTTGTTTACTATCATCAAACGGCGGGAGCTGAACCCCACCGTGACCGAACTTTGCATCCATGCGCCGCTCATTGCCAAGAAGGCAAAGGCCGGCCAGTTTATCATTGTCCGCGCAAAGGAGGACTCCGAGCGCATCCCCCTGACCATCGCCGGGTTTGACCGCGAAGCCGGCACCGTTTCTATCATTTTCCAGGTTGTCGGCGCAGGTACCATGCAGCTCAACTCCCTCAAAGAGGGCGAGGCCGTGCATGACTTTGTGGGACCCTTGGGCAAGGCAACCGAGATCGAGGGGCTGAAAAACGTCTGCGTTGTCGGCGGCGGCGTAGGCTGCGCCATTGCGCTGCCCATTGCCCAGGCACTGCACGAGCAGGGCACCAAGGTCACCGGCATTGTCGGTTTCCGCAACAAGGATCTGGTCATTCTGGAGGACGAGTTCCGCGCCTGCTGCGATGAGTTTATCATTATGACCGATGACGGCTCCTACGGCGAGAAGGGCGTTGTCACCGCCCCGCTGGAGCAGCGCATTGTGGACGGCGCAAACTTTGACGAGGTCATTACCATCGGACCCCTGATCATGATGAAATTCGTCGTCAAGACGACCAAGCCCCACAATGTCAAGACTGTCGTCTCGATGAACCCCATCATGGTCGATGGCACCGGTATGTGCGGCGGCTGCCGCCTGACCGTGGGCGGGCAGACCAAGTTTGCCTGCGTGGACGGCCCCGATTTTGACGGCTTTGAGGTCGATTTTGACGAGGCTATGCACCGCGGCACGATGTACAAGCCCTTTGAGGCACACGCCCGCGAGGCCGAGTGCAATTTGCTGAAGCAGGAGGTGCAGTAATTATGCCGAACATGGACCCGAAAAAGTGCCCCATGCCCAGCCAGGAGCCGAACGTCCGCAACAAGAACTTTAAAGAGGTCGCCCTCGGCTACACCGAGGAGATGGCCGTGAACGAGGCCAAGCGCTGCCTGCAGTGCAAGAACCACCCCTGCCGCAGCGGCTGCCCCGTTGAAATTGATATTCCCGGCTTCATCAAGCATGTGGCCGAGGGTGATTTTGAGGCTGCTTACCACGTGATCGCACAGTCCAGCGCGCTGCCCGCCGTCTGCGGCCGTGTCTGCCCGCAGGAGCACCAGTGCGAAGGCAAGTGCGTCCGCGGCATCAAGGGCGAGGCCGTCGGCATTGGCCGCCTCGAGCGCTTTGTTGCCGACTGGTACCGCAACAACGTACATACCAAGCCCACCGCCCCCGCGCCCAACGGCCACAAGGTCGCTGTCATCGGTGCCGGTCCGTCCGGCCTGACCGTCGCGGGCGATCTGGCCAAGCTGGGCTACAAGGTCACCGTCTACGAAGCCCTGCACGTTGCGGGCGGCGTGTTGATGTACGGCATCCCCGAGTTCCGTCTGCCCAAGGACATCGTCCAGCACGAGGTCGAGGGCCTGAAGGAGCTGGGCGTTGACATTGAAACCAATATGGTCATCGGCAAGGTCCTGACCATCGACGAGCTGATGAACGACTACGGCTTTGAGGCTGTCTATGTCGCGTCCGGTGCCGGTCTGCCCCGCTTTATGGGCATCCCCGGCGAGAGCTTGAACGGCGTCTACTCCGCCAACGAGTACCTGACCCGCGTCAATTTGATGAAGGCGTACAAGGAGGATTCCCGCACGCCCATCATGAAGAGCAAGTCCGTTGCCGTTGTCGGCGGCGGCAACGTCGCCATGGACGCTGCCCGCTGCGCCAAGCGTCTGGGTGCCGAGAATGTCTACATCGTCTACCGCCGCGGCATGGCCGAGCTGCCTGCCCGTAAGGAGGAGGTCGAGCACGCCGAGGAGGAGGGCATCGTCTTTAAGACGCTGACGAACCCGACGGAAGTGCTGGGCGACGAGAACGGCTGGGTCAAGGGTATGACCTGCGTCGAGATGGAACTGGGTGAGCCGGACGCCTCCGGCCGCCGCCGCCCCATCGTCAAGGAGGGCAGCGAGTTCGTTCTGGACGTTGATACGATGATCATGGCGCTGGGCACCAGCCCCAACCCGCTGATCCGCTCCACCACGCCGGGTCTGGACGCCGACAAGCACGGCTGCCTGATCACCAACGGCCCCGACGGCCTGACGAGCCGCCCGATGGTCTACGCCGGCGGCGATGCCGTTACCGGTGCTGCCACGGTCATTCTGGCGATGGGCGCCGGTAAAGAGGCTGCCCGCGCAATTGACGCGGCCATCAAGGCGAAGGAACAGTAAAAATTAAATTTCAGCCCCCGTGCCGCGAGGTGCGGGGCTATTTTTGTTAAAAGGCTTCCCCTGAGGGGGAAGCTGTCGCCGCAGGCGACTGATGAGGGGCAACCTTGCCATATTGTCCCATGTACGGACAATTGCGACAACCTTGCCATACTATCCCGTATACGGGCGATATCCACACGCCTTCCCCTCATCCGTCTGCGGGCGGGGCCGCAGACACCTTCCCCCAAGGGGGGAAGGCACTCTTACCGAACAAAGGCATCAACCATGTATCATCCTTTCTTCCAATTCGTTCTTCCGCGCCTCGGGCAGGTGGCGCTGGATGCTTTGCTGTACCTGAACTTTTTGCAGCTGCCGCCCTTACAGCTGGTGGCCCGGTGGCCGGTGCTGTATTACGGACTGCCGCTTGTGCTGATGGGCGTGCTGGCGTATATCAGCCGCGACCCGCTCGGGCTGGGCATCGTGTTTGCCGGACATCTTGTGACATTCTACTGCATCGGTACTGCCATCGGGCTGGCGCTGCGGCGCATCGGCGGTACGCCGCTGACTGTTTGGCATATTATATGGCTGGACGGCATAACACCGTGGCTGTTGACGGGCCTTATCATGTGGTGGGGGCGGCGGCGTGCGCTGCGGCTCTGTACGACAAAATACAGCCTGACAACGCGGAAAAATCTGCCGAACGGCAGGCTGACCATCGTGCAGGTCAGTGATGTCCACCCGCGCGCCTGTGCGGCGATGGATCACACCCGTATCCCGGAGCTGAAAGCAAAAATCGAGGCGTGCCGTCCCGACCTGCTTGTGCTGACCGGCGACATTTTCGACGAGTTCACCGAGCCGGAGGAACTGGACGCCTTCTGCAAGCTGTTTGGCGAGCTGGACGCGCCGCTGGGCAAGTATTACGTCCTCGGCAACCACGACCTGTTCCACCACTGGCGGGAGCCGAGCTTTGGCCGCGCGGATCTGGAGCGCGGGTTCGCCGCCGCGGGCGTGCGCATCCTGGAGGACACGTCCGTCCTGCTGCCCTGCGGTGTGCGCGTCGTGGGCCGCAAGGATTATCTGTACACGAACGGCAGCCGCTTCACGGCGGCGCAGCTTATGCCCGGCGGCCCCGACGACCACTACACGGTCTGGCTCGACCATGAGCCGCGGGACTTTAAGAACGCCGCCGCGGCGGGGGCGGACCTGATTTTGAGCGGCCACACCCACGGCGGGCAGGTCTGGCCTGCGGGTGCGGTGGGCATGGTTGCCAAAAATGAGCGCAACTACGGCAGAAAGCACATTGCAGACCATTGCGATGCCATCGTCAGCGGTGGCACGGGCACCTGGGGCTACAAGTTCCGCACCCAGGGCCGCACGGAAATTGTCTGCGCGGAAATCACTACCGAAAGGGAAAACTGATTTATGAACGAACGCGAACGCCTGAGCAGCCGCTTGGGCTTTATCATGCTGTCGGCGGGGTGCGCCATCGGCTGCGGCAACGTCTGGAAATTCCCCTGGATGTGCGGCCAGAACGGCGGCGGCAGCTTTATGCTGCTCTACATCCTCTGCCTGCTGGTGCTGGGCCTGCCCGTCATGGTCATGGAGTTTGCCGTGGGCCGCGCCGCCCAGGCCAGCCCTGTTACCATGTACCAGCGCCTGGAAAAGCCCGGCCATAAGTGGGGCGTATTCGGTGTCGTCAGCCTCATCGGCAACATTGCCATCATGGCGTTCTACACGGTGGTCACGGGTTGGATCTTGTACTATTTTGTCAAGTTCCTGACCGGGCAGAACGCGGATTTCGGCTTTGCGCAGATGATCGCCGACCCCGAGCTGAACGTGACCTACCTGCTTGTGGTCCTTATAGCGGCGTTTGTGCTGCTGAGCTTTAATTTGCAGGGCGGGCTGGAGCGCGTGACCAAATACATGATGAGCGCGCTGCTGGTGCTGATGCTGGTGCTGGCCGTGCACAGCCTGACGTTTGCCGGTGCGGCGGAGGGGCTGCGGTTCTACCTTGTGCCGGATTTCTCAGCCATTGACGGCGGGGTCATCGTGGCGGCTATGAACCAGGCGTTTTTCTCGCTGTCCGTCGGCATGGGCGGCATGGCGATCTTCGGCAGCTACATCGGCAAGGATCACGCGCTCATGGGCGAGTCACTGCGGGTCATTTTTCTCGACACGTTCGTGGCCGTGCTGGCGGGCATCGTCATCTTCCCGGCGTGCTTCACCTACGGGCTGGAGGTCACGGCAGGCCCCAGCCTGCTGTTTGACACGATGGCGGGGGTGTTCGGCAATATGGCCGGGGGCCGCTGGTGGGGTGCGCTGTTCTTCCTGTTCATGGTGTTTGCGGCGCTGTCCACCGTGCTGGGCGTCTGCGAGAATATCCTTGCCATGGTGCGTGAGCTGACCGGGTGGAGCCGCCCGAAGGGCTGCGTGGTCTGCGGCGTCGGCATCTTTCTGCTGGCGCTGACGACGGCGCTGGGCTACAGCGTGCTGCACTTCCAGCCGTTTGCGCCGGGCAGCGCGTGGCTGGACTTCTGGGACTTCATCGTCAGCAACAATGTGCTGCCGCTGGGGTCGCTGGTGCTGGCGCTGTTCTGCTGCAACCGCTTTGGCTGGGGCTGGGACAATTTTGTGGCCGAAGCCAACACCGGCAGGGGCCTGAAGGTCCGCCCCTGGATGAAGCCGATTTTTAAGTATTTTGTGCCGGGTGCGATTTTATTTATTTATATTTACGGCATGGTTACGTTTCACTGGCGGTAAAAAGGAAAAAGTCCTGTCTCCGGGAAAGGGAGGCAGGACTTTTCGGTTTTACGCTGGGATGCGCGGGCAAAGCCCCTCCGGCCTCGTTCCACTCGGCCACCTCCCCACTTCGTGAGGAGGCTTTCTCGCGGGCTCTGCCCGCGCAAAGAGCCTCCCCTTACAGGGGAGGTGGGCAAGCGCAGCGATGCCCGGAGGGGCTCTGCCCGTTTGCGGGCGCTACGACACCTTGCGGAAGTAATTTATCAAAATACTCTTGATATAATTATACCGCCGCGCGTAGCTGTTCTCGACGCGGATCAGCTCAAAGCCGTGCTCGCGGCAGATCTGGTCCTTCTTGCGGTCACGGCGCTGGACGGCGGGGTCGTCGCGGTGCTCGCGGCCATCCAGCTCGATGGCTAAAATCGGCATCAGGCGGCGGCCCTCCCGCTGGTAGACGACGAAGTCGAACCGTCCGGTGTAGAAAAGGTCGGCGCAGCCGGGGTTATCCTCAAACACCTGGGCGATGGGTACCTCCTTGCGGACCGTGCAGCGGCTGCCGTCGAGGAAGGCGTTGTCCAGCGCGTGGTTCAGATTTTCCAAAAAGGCATCCTCGGTCTTGGTGCTGTAGGGCTTGATGCCCAGCGCACGGCTGGCGGCGGGCTTCTCGGTCACCTCGGACTGGCCGTTTTTGCGCACGTACTGCACCAGCTCATAAATATCGTCATCGGTGCTGTCGGCGTGCAGGCGGTCCAGCGCGGCCTGGTTCGAGAGGATGACCAGCTGCTCCCGTGCGCGGGAGGTCGCCACGTTGATGAGCTCCTTGTTCGTTTTCAGCCAGTCGTAGGTGCGCGGGCGGGTCTGGTCGGTCAGCGCCAGGGAGAAGATGACCACGTCTTTCTCGTCGCCCTGAAAGGCATGCACCGTGCCGCAGGCGGCGTTCTCAAAGTGCTTCGCACGCAGCATGGCCTCGATGGCGGCGCGCTGCTTCGCAAACGGCGTGATGATGCCCACCTGCTTGTCCGGGTGCGCGGTCAGGTATGCCTCGATGCGGCGCACCTCCTGCGGGGCGGTGTTTTTCTCGTCGGTGGTGTCGTTGGGCACGTCCACATAGACGAGCGGCGTGGGGTCGGTCTCGCGGCTGGCAATGTGCAGCTTGTGGTTGTAGTATTTGCGATTGTTGAACTCGATGATCTTGGGGCTGCACCGGTAGTGGTAGCTCAACAGCGTCTCGTCGCTGACGGCGTCGCAGGCCAGAAAGCATTTGTAGATCGAGTTTTCGATGTAATCGTACTCCTGCGTGACACCGTAGCGGCGGCGCAGCGTGCGGTTGTCGGCGGGGTCCAGCAGAATGACAGGCGAGAGCTGCTGCGGGTCGCCCACAAGCATCAGCGACGCCCCGCGCAGGATGGGCACAAGAGACATGGCCGTGCTGCACTGGCTGGCCTCGTCCATGATGACCATGTCAAAGCTCGGCTCCGGGTCGCCCAGACGGTGGGCGGAGATGCAGGTCGTGGCCACAATGGGAAAGACGCGCAGCAGCTTTTTCAGGTTCTCCGGCTCCGAAATGTACTTGTTGAACTGCGTGACCCGCTCCTTGTCGGTGTCGGGGCTGTGGACGATGCTCATTAAATCGTTGTATTTCGGCTCCTCCAACCGGCGGATGCAGCGGGCCGAGGTGTAGTAGAGGTAGCGCAGCAGCTCGTCCTCGTTACGGTCCAGCAGAGCCAGCGCGTCGGCAGAGTCGATGCTGCCGTAGGCGGCCAGCTCACGGTCCACCTGCGGCAGCTGCCCGGCCTGCAGCTCGTACTGGAAGTTCATCTGGCCGCGGGCGTCCAGCAGGCGCCGGATGGTCTCCCGCCGCTCCCGCAAATCAAGGATGCGCTCATACCGTTCCAGCAGGGCGGTCAGCTGTTTGGCACGGGCCGTGCGGTCCGCGTGGTTTTTGTCCAGCAGCCGCTCCGGCACGGGGATTTTTTTGCACTGCTCAAACAGCTGGTCGATGGTGCGCAGGGCCTCGGCGGTTTTCTCGTTGTTGCCAAGGCGCAGGATCGGGAACGGCACGGTCTGGCCGTGGTAGGTGACGGCCTGCAGCTTTTCCACAACGCCGTCGATGGGATGGTTGTTGTAGCTGGAAAAAAGCACCGTGCGCTCGTTGAAAAACGCCGTCGTCAGCGTGTTGACGATGGTGTTGGTCTTGCCGGTGCCCGGCGGGCCCTGCACGTAGGCCAGCGGATAGCGCATGGCGTTGTTGATGGCCAGCAGTTGGTCCAGATTGACCTTGTTGTTCAGCAGCGCCAGCGGGTAGGACTTGCGGCGGCGCGGCTTGGCGGTCATCTCGCCGAAGAAGGCCCGCAGCGGGGCGGTGGCCGTCTCGCCGGAGGGGTCCTCGAACATAGTAAGGATGCCGCGGTACTCATGCTCCAAGTCCACGGGGCAGTCGCGGCTGATGGCGACGAGGTAGGGCAGGTCATCGACCCGCACCCGCGGGTTGCTGCGGGTGATGCGGTCCTTGATGGTCTCGGCGTGCTTCGTGAACTCGTCCAGCAGCGTATAGTCGTCGGCATCCAGAAATTGATGGATGCTCAGCTTGCTGCCGTTGACGGTGAACTCCCGGCAGATGACCGGCTCCGGCTCGGCCCGCAGGGCGCGCTTTTTCACGTCGAGCCGCAGCGGGCGGTAGGCCAGCACGTACAGCCCCTGCCGGGTGTCAATACTGATAAGGTTCAGCCCCAGCGTGGGCAGGCTGGGGCGGGCGGCGTTCTGACGGCGGTCCTCGACCCGGCGCTGGAACCGGCCTACCAGCTCACGGAACTGGTCGTCGGTCAGCTCCAGCGTGTCCTCCTTATAATCGGCAAAGCAGTCGGCGTCAATTTGATGGATCAGGCTGTAGTTGGACTGGTAGGGCGTGGCGTCCAGCCGGTTGCAGGCGGCCAGATAGTCCAGCACCCGCAGGTTGGCGGCGTTGTCAAACAGCGCCGCGTACCGCCCGGGGTTGTCGCGGATGTCATCGATGAGCGTCTGGTTGACGGGGCACCACGAGCCGTCCACGACCTCGGCGGTCTGGATGCGGTCAATGCTGATATGGTCGAGCGCCTGCACGCTTAATTTGCCCAGATGCAGCCCGTCAACGTTCAGGGTGCGGGTCCTGGGGTTCAGCCCGCGGATAGCGACCCAGTATTTGGTCTGCTGGGTCTGTTGGTTTTTGTATTCAATGCTCAACCACCGCCCCTCATGAATGGCACGGAAAATCGAGCGCGTGATGTTGTTCAATTTTCCGCTCCTTTCGGGTTACTTCGACAAGCGCCGGTATTCCAGCGGGGTCAGGCGGAACTGGTCGTAGAACGCCTGGGCAAAGCGGCCCTGGCTCTCGTAGCCGACCCGGGCGGCGATGTCCTGTACCCGCTGGGGGGTCGTGCGCAGCAGCTCGGCGGCTCTTTCGAGCCGGCGGCGGCGGAAGTAGGCGAGATACCCCTCGCCCAGCACGTTCTGGCAGTACAGCTTGAAGCCGCTCTCGCTCAAACCAAAATGGTCGGCCAGCTCCCGGGCCGGGCGGCGGACCGAGAGGTCCTGCAGAACCAGAGTCTCGGCCTCGCGCACGCATTCGACCTGCCGCGCGGGGCAGCGGGCCGTGTCGGCCTCGTCGGGCAGGCGCAGCAGCTCATACAGCAGCCGCACGGCGGCATAGCGCAGCTCGCCGGGGGCGGCGTAGGCGGCGTCGTCCCAGACCTCGTCCACAATGGCCGTGATGGCGTCGCTCATCGGGCAGCAGTGGACGCCGCCGCGGCAGAAATAATCCGCGATGCCGCCTATTTCCAGCCCCATCAGCGTCAAAAAGCTGTCCGCCTGCACGGCGTCGGGGTCAATGAAAAGCTGCAGCGACTCGTACTGGCTGCCGGGCAGGTAGAAGTCCGCACCGGGCACGGCAAAGCTGACGGCGGCATGACCCTCCGTCACGATGGCATATTGTGCGCCGTCCGGGATGGCGCGTCGTCCGCTGCGGCAGAAATCAAAAACGAGCAGCCGCGGCCAGTCCAGCGGGGGCGGGCAGAGCGGCGCGTCCAGCCGGGTGAAGCAGAGCTGCACGCCGGTTGCAAGCTCCCGCCGGTCAAGCGGGGCTGCGGGGATGAGGTTGTCTGTTTTCATGTTTGGTTATACAGTAACTAAATATTTTGAATTTCCGAAAAACTGTGCGTAAATTTCCGATACTGAAATGCACTGAAACTGCTATACGAGCCGAAATGTGCGGATGAAAAACTGCTAAAAAGGCAAAATGTGCGAAATCGGAAAATTGGCAAAATAAGGGAAATGCGTGCCAAAAACCAAAAAAATCAGTCTGTGACCGGCACATCCAGCCCGAACTCCTGCGGGCGGAACCGCGGGCAGACATTCTCCGAAATGCAGATGACCGATGCGGCCAGGCGGCTGCCGATCTCGCAGGCCTCGGCCAGCGTCTTGCCGTAGGTCAGGCCGATGACCGTCCCGGCGAAGAAAGCATCCCCCGCGCCGGTGGTGTCGATGACATCGACCTTCTTGGCGGGCACCATGCCGCTCTCGCCGTCGGTGCGGGCGTAGACGGCGCCCTGCTCGCCCATCGTCACGACCATGCAGGGAATGTTGGCGCTGCGCACGTTGGCGGCCAGCGTGGCGCACATCTCGTCCGGCGTCAGGTGGCCGTAATCGTCGGAGAACATCAGCCCGGCCTCCTGCTGGTTGCAGACAAAGCAGTCGATCTCTTGCAGGAGGCTGCGGCGCTCCATGGCAATGCTCATGTTGGAGACCGCGGCGTAGACCTTTTTGCGGTACTTTTTGGCGAAGTGCAAAATCTGCTTGACGGTCTCCTTCTCCAGATCAAACTCGATGGCGATGCCGTCGCAGTCGGCAAAGATCTCGTCGCCCTTTTCCTTTAATAATGCGGTCAGCGGCGTCGTGTCGGGCCGCTTCGAGATGGCGGCGCAGACATCGCCGTCGTTGTTGAACACGGCCAGCCAGGTGCCCATGCCGTCCGGCATGCGCTGGATGTAGCGGGTGTTGACCTTGTGCCGGGCCAGCTTGTCAATGACGTCCTGGCCGGAGCCGGTGTCGTCCACCAGACTGACGAAGGTGGGGCGCAGCTCGACATTGGCAATGTCCTCCGCCACGTTGCGGCAGACGCCGCCGTGTACCTGCTCGACCCGGCCCGCGTTGCGCCCGCCCGGGATATAGGTGGACAGCGGATACCCCTTGATGTCCACAAAAACCGCACCGATGACTACAATGCCCATAAGATGGCCCCCAAAAAGCTGATTTTACCTGTATTTTACCATACATTCGACATTTGCGCAAACCCCGCCCGAACGGGCAAAACATGTTGGCGTGATGTACACTTTATGCTTGTAAGAGGGTCGATTCTGGTATAAAAGCTTGAATAATTTCGTACATCTTGTTTACTTGAGGTAGAAGTAATAAATGTTCCAGACAGAACGGGTGCAAAATGTACAAGCTCTTGCAGTGTGGGGTTAATACTAGCTGACAAAAAAACAAGTGATGCTATGGACATTTGAAATATGTCTGCTATAATGAATACACAAGCCGCAGGCTATACCAAAGATTGGTATCCGGCGAGCCAAAACAAACCGCGAAGGGAGCTCTATCGTGAAGCATAAAAAGAATGGCTTTACCCTTGTAGAACTTATTGTAGTATTGGTAATTCTTGCTGTGCTGGCAGCATTGCTTGTACCGGCTTTGACCGGCTATATTGACAAAGCCCGCAAAAGTCAGGTAATTGCCGAAACAAGAATGCTCACACAGGCCGCTCAAACGGAACTATCTTCTCTATACGCAACAAACGAATTCGCTGAGCAGAATAAGTATGCTATATTTACTGTTGCTTCCAAGAACGATGAGCCTTATACCGATGCCAGTTCTAAGCAAGAGCTGACAGGCCTAAAAAAGAGATATGATAATATCGTCAGTTTATCGGAAGTACCAAGTCTTACAGATGGTAAAGGCGACTTTTTCATTATCGCTGACCATTCCGGAAAGATTCAGTTTACGGTTTTCAAGGACAGTAAGAATTATGTAGGCGTCTACTGTGAGGAAGATGGATCTTATGGCGCATATATTGATGGGTCAGAAATCCAATTTGCAAATGGTAATGATTATATAGGAAAGGTAGTAATCAACAATATTTATGACAGAAATGGGACAAAATTTTGGTCTAAGGCAATGGTCTTTGGTTGGCTGGGAATCGAAGAATTTAACCCGGGTCCATAATGTGCTTTTGCGTGTAGGTAAGCAAAATAAATTGCGATAAACATTTCAAACGTATAGAGCACCTGACCTGGCAGACGGACACAAGCCGCCACATCGGACACCGCCTTGCTGGAAGGCAAACAGAAAATCCAAAAGGCCCTGCGCCAATACAAAAATCCGCCCCGGATGCTGAAAGATTCGACATCCGGGGCGGTGGTTGTTTTTGCGCTTTTTAGGGCAGCGGGAGGATCGTATCATCCTTCTCGGTGTAGCTGCCTCCATCCATGCGGGCGCGCACGAATGGCACGCCGTCACGCAGATAGAACGTGTTGTGCTCCAGCAGGGCATCCGGGTTCTGGGAAGGGCTGATCGTGCCGCCGAGGTCGTCGTAGCTGACGTTGCCGCGGAAGGTGTTGTGGATGGCCTCCTCCAAACAGAACATCACGCAGCCGCCCTCGTTCATGCGGCTGTAGTTGTGCTCGTACACCGTGCCGTCGCCGGAGTCTGCCGTGTTGTGCTCGACCAGCCTGAACGGCTTGCGGGCGCATATCCCCGCCGGGGAGGAGCGCCGTGCGTTGGAGGAGGTGCGCGAGATGGCCAAGGTGTTTGGCGATACCGTCTGCAAGGAATTGGACTTGCAGCGCCCGCGCAGTGATTTGCAGCGCACAGGGGAACGCTGACCGCCATGCGCCCGAATAAGGATCGGCAGAACCTCTGGCTTTGGGCTGCCCTGTTGCTGCCGCTGCTCTGGCTGGCAGCAGGGCTGGCGCAAATCACCGAACAGGCGCACGGGCTGTCCGCTTTGGCGTCAGGGCTTACCGCGTTGCTGAACGACCCGCTGCGTTTGCGTTGGTGCAGCAGCACACCGAAATTTCTGCTGGCGGTCTTGGTACTGTACCCGCTGGGGGTGTATTGCTATCTGCTCGATCAGGTGGACCGCCGCCCCGGCGAGGAACACGGCTCTGCCCGTTGGGGCAATGCCAAAGAATTGAACGAACGCTACCGCAACCGCAAGGACCCGTGGCAGGAAATCATTCTTTCCCAGAATGTCCGCCTAAGCAATGATTCCTATCAGCACCAGCGGAATCTGCACGTTGTTGTGATTGGCGGTTCCGGCAGCGGTAAGACCCGCTTCTTTGTAAAACCGAATGCCCTGCAATGCAGCGGCTCCTACTTCTTTTTGGACCCCAAGGGGGAACTGACCTATTCCCTCGGCGGTGCTATGGAGGAAAACGGCGTCACCGTAACGGTCATTGACTTTGTTCATTTCCGCGGACATTATAATCCGGTAGCGTACCTGAAGCTCCGCCAGGACTTTGACTTTACCGCCGGTAAGGAAACGCTTGAAATTCCG
>ERZ1026903.205-NODE-205-length-31414-cov-13.865110_pt1 | contig 31414 bp, 8 predicted proteins | sample MGYA00380180_ERZ1026903 | MGnify/ENA primary metagenome ERZ1026903 (study PRJEB33269, sample SAMEA4719816) | human gut metagenome | biome: human-associated habitat; feature: organic feature; material: feces | place: Cameroon | collected 2013-10 ... | reverse complement strand
TTCTGCCCTCTATGATACACCCCAAACAGCCGTTCTCGGACGGGCTGGGGGGGGGACCTGAAAAAACGATGAAATAATTAACTGGGTTCTGTCTAGAATAGGTTAAAAGTATAAGAAAGTTATGGAATGTATATCAGAAGATACAAATCACGTAACAGATACACATGACGAAAGAGATGCACTGACATCTCATGGTGCTGGACTTGCCTCCAGTGCGCCCTCCGAAACGATGATTCCTTCTCATGAAGGAAAAAATCAAGTAGGGGTGTCCACCAACTATACCCCTTCGGGAATTAACAGAATACAGGAATTCCCTTCCGGAAATAACCATAAACAGAAATCCCAGCATGCCTCTTCCCACTGGTTCGCTCTGCGAACCACCTACGGAAGAGAGAAGAAGGCTTACGACTACCTGGTAAGCAAAGGAGTAAAAGCCTTCTGCCCTACCCTTCGCGTGACCAAAGAGGTGAAAGGCGAAAGAAGAGTGGTCGTGGAATCACGATTGCCGAATATCTTCTTCGCTCATGGCACTGAAGAGGAATTGGAAAAATATGTCTTCGACAATGTCAACCTCCCTTTCCTCCGGTTCTACTATCGCCATTATCACCAGGGATCACGAATCATGAAGACGCCTCTTATCGTGCCCGACTATCAGATTGAAAGTCTCAGAATCATCTGCGAATCAGAAGCCAACGACGTTCTGCTGGTGCCTGAAAACGAACAGAAATTCAAAAACGGACAGAAAGTGAGAGTCATCGACGGCAAGTTTAAAGGCGTAGAGGGCAGAGTGGCTAGATATCACGGACAGCAGCGGGTGGCTGTCATCATCGACGACATCGCCACCATCGCCACCGCCTATCTACCTAGCGCCTTCCTCGAATTCATCGATTGATAAGACATTTAACGAAAAAAGCAAATAAAGTTATTTAGAATAATAGGATAATAAAGTCTGAACGTGCGAAAAGTTTTGATTCTTCTCATAGCAACAATAGGAAATGTGATGGATGTACCTGCCCAGGTGAAAACCACCGACAGTACATTCATAGAGAATTCACGCCCTATTATCTATGTGGTGAACAAGACTGATATCAACGCACAGGACCGAGATTGGATTACCAACTATCTCATTCCGCAACTCGAAGCGCTGGGAGATAGAGGTATCGTACTAGGTCGTGCCACGGCATCGCCAGAAGGTCCTACGCCCAACAACGTTCGACTTGCCCGGAGCCGAAGGGCTTCCATGGATGCCCTGCTCGGCAGATACGGCATCAACATCAATCGCATCAGATATGATGTGGTGCCCGAGGATTATCCGCTCCTCCTCACGCTGATGCAGATGGAGCACGATAAGCAACTGCCTGTGGTGGAAGCCATCGTCAGGAAATACCACGGCAAGGGCGAACCGCTCAAGGCGGCTCTGAAGCGACACGACAGAGGAAGACTCTGGAAATATCTGCTCAAGAAATATTTCCCGCAGTTGCGTGCCGTGAGAATCATGCCGATAGACGAACGGCTCGTGGATACCATCCCGCTGCCCGAAGCAAAGCTCATCCATGCAGAATTGCCGTTTCCAAAGCCCCACATCTATGTGGAATTGCCGCTCCCGGAACCAGCTCCCACCATCGAGGAACGCCGGGAACTGCTGAGCATCAAGACCAATCTGCTCTACGACTTCGCCTATATGCCGGGCTACGACCGCTTCTGCCCCATCCCCAACGTGGGCATCGAGTATTATCCGCTGCACGGACATTTCACCTATGGTGCCAGTTTCGAGGGACCCTGGTGGCAGAACTACAGCAAGCATAAGTATTTCCAGTTGCGCAACTACCAGTTGCACACCCGGTATTACCTGCGGAGCGGCGAAACGGGTTTCAGGGGGTTCTTTGTAAGTGCTTACGCGCACGCGTACCTTTATAATATATGCTTCGGCGAAAAACGGGGCTGGGAAGGCGAAGGCTGGGGAGCCGGAGTGGGCCTGGGATGGGCGATACCGCTGGGACGCTCCAAGCACTGGCGACTCGACATTGGCCTGCAGGCTGGATTCCTCAACACCCGCTACGACCCCTACCAGTGGCTATGCCCCATCGACCCCGACTACGACAAGGAGCAGTATTACTACAAATGGTACGGCGAAGCCAAGGATTTCAGAAAGCGCAAGCATATCTACAACTGGATGGGTCCTACCCGACTGGAGATAAGCCTCAGCTACGACCTGCTCTATCGCCGCAACCACAAGAAGGGCGCAAGCTTCCGCAGCAAGGAAAAAACAAGGAGGGCGTATGAGGAATAACAGGAATAATAGGAATAACTGGAGATACCTTCTGTTCTGCATCCCCCTGCTGGGCATCTTCCTTTCCAGTTGCGAGCGAGAGCCGATGCTCAACCTGCACCAGGGCGGAAAAGATATTACCATGGATATGCCTGTCATCGACCTGAAGCTCGATGTATATTGGGACTACCAGCTGAAATATGATGTGGTATATGACTGGAAGGCGGAATGGTTTTACGGTTGGGATGAGAAAGACAAGGAACTTTTCGGCATCCTGGGTTACTCCGAGCCGACGGCATTCGATATTCGCCGCTATTATACCGGAAGGGTATCGGGCGCACCGCACAGCTCTCCCTATAAGCATTACATCACCAGCCATTCCATTTCGGCGAAATACGATTTCGGATTCTGGGACATTCTGGCTTGGAACGATATCCAGACGCCGGACGGAGTGCAGAGCGTAAGAATCGATGAGGAGAGCACCTACGATTACGTAACGGCGAAAACGGGCGAAACGATGCATCCCGTGAAATACAACGCTCCCCAGTTTCCGAGGGCGTTCTATCAGCCGGAGGAACTCTTTGCCGGATATGAGAAGGGCATCGAGATCAATGAGAACCTGGATGGCTTTACCTTTGATGAGGACAGAAACTGCTGGTACAGGGTGCTCAACCTTCAGCTCCAGCCAGTCACCTACATCTATCTGTTGCAGGTGATATTGCACAACAACAATCGCAACGGTCGCATTGTGACGGCGATAGATGGCAATACCAACCTGAGCGGAATGGCCCGGTCGGTGACGCTGAATACGGGTCATACGGGTACGGATGCCATCACGGTGAACGGCAATCTGAGGATGAAGTTCGACCGGAAGGACAAGAATGGTGAGACGGTGGATATCATCGGCGGAAAGATTCTCACTTTCGGAATGCCGAATATGAATCCGGGCACGCTGAGCCCCAAGGCTTACAAGGAGTCGCTGGAGAAGGTGAAGGGTGCGGATTTGAACAACCGCCATTATCTGGATGTAACGATGCAGTTTTATAATGGCAAGGATTCTACTTTGGTTTTCGACGTGACCGACCAGATACGTCGCCTTTTCCGTGGTGGAGTAATCACCGTAGATGTTGATATGGATCACGTGCCAGTTCCCGTTCGTCCCGGCGGTTCTGGTTTTGATGCGGTGGTAAAGGACTTCGAGGAGAAGGAATGGGAAATTGAAATGTAATTGATAAACATGAATATGAAATCAGGAACATGAGAAAATGAATTCATTCAATCATGAATATAAAATCAGGATATAGAATAATAGAATAACGAATTAAAAATTTTTTAAAATTATATGGATATGAAGAAATATTTATTTATTGCAGCTTCAGCACTCGCACTTGCAAGCTGCTCAAGCGAAGATTTCGTCGGAACAGAAGGCGGAAATGTTGAGAATGGTGCCAATAAGGCGATTAACTTTAGTGGAAATGCCGGCAAGATTACTCGTGCCACATCTAACGAGGGAACTCCAGAGAAGATGCTCGACTACCAGTTCAAGGTTTATGGTGTGAAGAAGATGAGTAAAAACGGGGGAGATAAGTTTGAACCTTCATTCTCTGATTATTATGTTTGGTATGATGAAGCAAAAAACACTACCTCAAATACCAATGGATGGGAGTATGTAGGAAATAAACAAGTAGGAAATAAAGATGTAATTTATGGTTCTGGAAATGTTACACTAAAAGATAACCAATATATTAAGTATTGGGACTACGCAGCTGAAGAGTATCACTTCGTTGCAGGTTCACCAATTTCTGCTTTCACATACAATAAAAATGCAGATATTATTACTGCAGGTATGAGAATTCCATCAGCTACCATAACTGGTCTCGCAGGTCATATCGAAGCCAACAAGGAAGGAACACGTCTCGAGACAAATCCTGTGTATGTAGCAACTCCAATAATAGTTCCCAAGAGTGACTACCAAAAGCCTGTAACATTTGAATTTAATCGTCAGCAGGCTATGGTTCGCGTAGGTATTTATGAGACTATTCCTGGATATTTTATTTCAGAAATAAAATTCTATGAAGCTGATGGCCCAAAAGCTACAAGCAATAACGTCATCCTTACTTCTGCTACACCAGACTACTTTGTAGGTGGAACGGGAATCACAGGTACTGTAAAGTATGATTGGACAACAGCAAAACCTTCATACACCTTCGAATATGGTAATGACAAACTTAAAAAGAGCAAAAACTGGTATGCAGGTTTGTTTGAAGTTAATAGCCCTTTGGCTACAAAGCCAACAGCGACCGTTGAAGAACTCTATGGTACAGACAAAGATATGTCATCAGCCAATGGCTACTTCACTGTACTCCCTACACCTTCTGCTACTACAGCTGCCCCAATCATCATCAAGTGTGACTATACTCTGACTGCAGATGATCGTTCAGGCGAAACTATCAAGGTTACTGGTGCAACAGCAGCTATCCCTGCAGCATTCAGCAAATGGGAAGTAAATACTCGCTATACATACCTCTTCAAGATTTCACAGAACACTAATGGCTATACAGGCGATGATCCTAAAAAAGCGGGTCTCTACCCTATCACTTTCGCTGCAGTTGTGAAAGGATCAACAGACGCTATGCAGGGTACTGTGACAACAGTTTCAACTCCATCTATCACTACTTATCAGGATGGTTCGGTAACTGATAATGGTATTGAGTATAAGTCAGACAAGGCTATCTATGCTACTGCTACTGACGATAAAGGTGAAGAATTTACACTTACAACTAATGGCACAGCAGTTGGTAATGTTCAGGTTTATAAGCTTACGAAGGAAAGAAACGAGGCTGAGCTCCAGGTTTCAGCAGTTGCAACAGCAGAATTCCAGGATACTAACAAGGTTCCAACAACAGTTTCAGCAACTGACACAACAGTTGGTAATGTTACACTTGGAGCTAACAAGTATCTTTCATTCACTCCAAAGGAAGCAGGTTTCTATGCTATCCAATATTTGGTAAAAGCAGCAGAAGAAAAAAGCCCTGCCGTTTACGCCTATAAGGTTGTAGAAGTAAAATAGTAATATTATTATAGTTTAGCAGTTAATTCATTGAATGCATAAACAAGATTTTATTATCATATCATTGGCATTATGCCTGTTGTCCTGCTCCTCTTCGGGGCAGGACGACCCATTTTTACCAGCCCCTACCCCAAAGAGCATTGCTTTTGGTGGAAACAGCGGAAACTGGCAAGATACTACATCCCGAGCAGGAGAGGGAGAAACCGGGTTGGAAACACTCTTCAAATCCTTCCGGGTTTGGGGATACAAAAACTATGCTGCTACTCCCAACTCCCCGCAAGTCATCATGGACGGCTATCGGGTAAACTTTACACAAAGCAGCGCAGGAACCACAGAAAGCAATACCGCCGACTGGGAATACGTCGGACTTACTCATCCTAAATACTCCACTACTCAAACCATCAAATACTGGGATTACTCCGCATCCAACTACCGCTTCTACGCTTATACTCCGGCGGGTGCCCCTATCACCCCAGCCTCATCCACAGGCAACAGTTCTGCTCCATCCACAGGCAGCAGTTCAGCCTCATCGGGAACCCCGACATCCACTCCAGAAGACGTCTTCCAGATTCCATTTGCTTATTCAGAAGACGCCACGGCAATCAGCGTGCCTTACATCAGCGATTTATGGTTCTCCGACAATACAGATGCCACTTCCCTTTACGGCAAGTGCGTAACCCTCCGTTTTTCTCCGCTCATCGCCAAGGTACGATTCAAGTTCACCTATCCGGCGAACACCAAGCGCATCACCATCACCGATATCCTGTTTGGCGACAGCAGATACATCAAGAATCCATCTTCTGCCAATACCCCGCTCAAGGGAACAATCACGGCAACCTATCCCCTTACAGGAACAGAAACCCCAACCAGCTATACTCCTTCTTTTGCGTGGAAAACTTCGGAGAAAACTGGTGCCACAGGATTCCTCGGTCTAACGATACCTTACGAGGAAGAGGGCGATGCCATTCATCTACTGCAAGACAAGACCCAATATAACAAGTGGTATTATGTGCCACCATTTAACATCGCTAAATACACACAGGGCGCTTACACCATCAGCGCCATCATCGACGGAAACAAGACCCTTGCCACCGTTCCGACTGAATACATGCAGTGGAAGGCGGGCTATCAATATACATACATCTTCAAGATAACGGAAACAGGCAGCCTCATCGCCTTCTCGAATCTGGAAGTGGAGAAATGGCTGCCAGGAAAGGAGATAGATAACAACGGCAACGGAACCGGCGGCTGGTAAAACAAAACGAAAAGTTGCCGAAAATAACAGAAAACCAAGCACAAGCAAGAACACGGATATGAAAAAGTTTTTAAACATAGTAACACCATTGATCATTCTCCTCGCAATCCTCACCGCTTGCGAGAGCAACGACATGCCGATTCAGCATGCCGACAACTATGCTTATATCTCCTTCTCGGCAAAAACCGAGAAGACGCTTACCCGAACCAACCCTTACGAGGCTTACGATGCCGCCAAGCATCCAGCCACCATGGGCGTGTTCGGCTACCAGTCAAGCACCAGTCATCCCAAGCTTGATGTTGACAACACCATCTACAGCAACGAATCGGTGAGCTATAATTCCACCACGGAAAACTGGACGGCTACCAACCGCAAGCGCTGGAACGAGTATCTGGGCAAGGCAGTTTCCTTCCATTTCTTCGCCTATATGCCAAAAGTGGATGGCGCCAAGGTGATATCCACCAGCCGCACCTTCACCCTCTCGTTCCCATTCGCCATGAGTACTTCAGCCGAAGACAATTCATCTGAGAATACTTCATCCAATCATACCCCAAGTCCTGTTATATTCGATATCAAAAAAGCCCCCATCATCTGTGCCTTGCCACAAAGCAGGGAGGGAATGGATGCCCAGAAGACAGAATACACCTTCGAACGGGTGGTGAATTTCCAGTTCGACCAAACCCTGACAGGTTATCGCCTTCTCTTCAAGCTCGACACGAAGATGGGAGCCGTAAGACAATTCCGAATCAAGCGCGTAACCCTATCGGGCAAGTTAGCCACCTCGGGCACCGTAAGCCGTTCTTATACCTGGGATGAAAACAAGAAGCAATGGACGACCCAGGGAGCCATCGGATGGAAAGAGGACGACATCACTTATACAACTTTCGATTCATTTGCGATTCCTTACAAGGACAATAAAGACGATACGAATACGACATCATCTGCTTTTGAGAACGCAACGAAAAGCATTCTTCTCGATAATTCGATAAAAGACTACACCCAATGGGGACCGGCATTCTATACCATTCCCGATAAGAATTTCACTCCAACCATCAAGGTAACTTACGATGTGGTGTTCAAGGACGAGAAGCAGCAGGAGGTGATTACCCGAAAGGATGTAACCTCTTCCATCGTACTGAACGAAAAGAATTTCGAAAGTCTGAAACAGGGCGTCACTGCCATGATATATCCCATCCGCATCCTGATTCAACCCCGCTATCTCTATGTATTGGCTGATGAGGATGCCTACACGGGCCATCTGTTGATAGATTAAAACCCTATCACGATTTTTACCAACTAACAAATAAAAAGATACATTGCAATGAGAATACATTCAATATCAACAATATGCAGAAAATGTTTGATGCTGCTGGCTCTGCTGCTGGCGAGCATCCAAATGGTGCATGCCCAGGAGGAAGGCGGCACTACTACCACAGAGACCAAGGTATATGGTGAGGGGGACCTCATCGCTACAAGCTATGCTGGTGGTAAGGGTACAAAGGATAAACCATGGCTTATCAGTAATGACCTGGAGCTGGCGAAGTTGGCACATGATGTAACCTACGGAAATACCAAGGCTATGTTTGCCGGCAAATACTTTAGACTTACCAAAGACATCGACCTGAGCCAAGGAATCTGGACTCCTATCGGCTCTACAAAATGTAATAAAACGGAATCCGACAGATACTTTGCCGGAATTTTTGATGGTGATGGACATGCCATCAAAAATATGCATATACAATGGGATAACAAAAAGGACTATGAGGCTTCATGGGGCTTATTTACAAGACTTTATGGAACCCCGAAAAATACTAAAGACCCAAAACTGGAAGAATATGCAACAGTTACCAATCTGGTAATAGAAAATGCACTGATTGAGAAGAAAAAAGGATATATCCCGCAAGGTAAATCTGTCATCAAAATCGGTATAGTTGCATCCGACCTGACACAATATGCAGAAATCAGCAATATCATCATCAGAAAATCCGTGATTACTGATAACGAAGAAAAATATGCATCTGAAAGCAATTACCGCGTGGGCGGCATCGTGGGATATATAGATAATGGAGGTAACTTCAGAATCTTCAATATCTCTGCCGATACGGAATTGAACATGCACAAGGTCAATACATATTTTACAGGTCAGATGACCATTGCTGGTGGCTTTGGTTTCTCAAGTAACTATGGAACTCATACTACGGCCATCCAGCCAACCCATCTTTATTTCCATGGTCCACAAATCCAGACCAAGACCACTTCCAATAAAATATTCAGAGGTAGCCTCTTTGTTTTTAACGATAAAACAAACAATCCAAAACAATTTTCTGAGAGTATCAAGAACACCTGGTTCTACACCCCGACAAACAAGGTTAGTGGAACCTACAGCTATAACTATGGCGTACAGAAAGAGATTTCTGAAAACGGAGAAGCCTTTGCAAAGCAAAACAATGAATGGCTCAGCGGAAATGGGCTTGACAAGAAAATCTGGACGTTTGCAGACGGAGAGTTTACTTTCAGTACTATCAAGATCAAACTGGACAGAGGCAAGCAAGATGAACTGAAGGTTTATGAAGGAAAGAATACAGAACCTTCTACAGCCAAATTCGACTGGTATGTTTCTGACGACAACAAAAATTGGGAACTGAAGAAGACTGCTAGCAGTACCTATTCGCTACCACGCCAAGACTACAATCAGTATGTTTATGCCACCGATGGAAAATCACGTACTAATTCCATATTGGTAAAGGCTATTCATGTAACAGCATCACTTTCTACCAACAACAACGTATATACCGTCAACGTAACCAATGATACGGAAGAGAATTATAGCAATAAAGCTTTAGGATTGAAAATCACCTACCAGTGGTATAATGGTGATAAGCCACTTTCATCAGAAACATCATCCAGTTATACCCGTCCTGACAACGCAACTTATAACGATAAATACAGCTGTTATATTACCGTTACTTCCGGAAGCAAGATACTTCTCGGAACCTGGGTAAGTGCCACAACGGTAGTTTATCTGAATCCAACATCGGGTGAAGATAAGGACGAAACCAATTGGGGATATACTCAAGATAAACCGATGAAGACCTGGAAGGGAGCCTACAGCAAACTCTCGGAAAAAGGATCATGGGATGAGAATATCATTGTATTGATGGGAGAAAGTAACAAGAAAGTAACAAATAACACCGATAATGGTTTCAACATTACCAGAAACAATACTGGTAATAACATTCTTTCATCAGCCGATTGGAATAAAGCAAAAAAATCTCCACTCTTCCGTAACGCTACCATCACTGGCGAATATGGCACTTACAAAGCAGGAGGCTCCATCGAAATTACAAGTCTCGATATCGGTCTGCCTCTTTGGGGAGATACCCGTTTTGAGTATATCACCTTCAAAAATACCGACACAGGAACTTTAGCTTATAAAAATATCTACTGTCAATACAATAATTTGGAAATGGGTGAAGGTATTAAGATGGTAGGCTTCAACGAAAATGCTATCAACTATGGTACCATCGATGGTGCCGTAACCACCCCTATGCAGATATTCGGCGGTTTCTGCAATGATAGCCGTTTCTATCCCTTAAACCACAAAGACAGCATTACTGCCTTCAACAATTCCATGCCTCATGGCAAAGATGGTTTCAGTATCACCATCAAATCGGGCTTCTATTCTGCTATTTGTGCTGGCGGACGTCAGACTATAGTAGGACAGCAACTGAATGGTGTGATGGGAACTCCAACCCAACCTATTAAGTGTACCATCACCATGGATATCAACAGAAAATGGAACGATGCCAACAATCCTACAAAAACCATTGAAAATACGAAAAGAACAAACGACTACGATGCAGGTATTATCCTAGCCGGAAACCACGAAGGTGCGATGTATGCCGATGTAGATATCATCATCAGGAGTGGAAAGGTGGCGCGTGTGGTAAACGGAACTTTGGGTGCCCAACGTCCATTTACTTTGGAATACGAAGACAAAACATACAATGTTCCATTGAATTCATTTATGGGTAGAGCCAATATTCTTCTAGACCCCCAAAATTCTGAATACAAGAAGAGCGATGGTCTCGAAGACAACGACCGTGTTGTTGTCACCGAACTTTATGGCGGTAGTATGGGACGTGGACACACAGGCGATGTAAAAATCAACAATCCATTCTATGGCTATAGCACCATCACCATCAATGGTGGAACTTTCAAGATTCTGCCTGAAGATAACAAAAAGACAGACCTCATCCTCTGCGGTATCTTTGGTGCAGGAGCAGGCGGTATGAATGGTATCGGTACCGCTGCTCACCATACTCCAGATGCAAGCATTCCGTATTGGAACAGCAGCAAGGACGTGATGCTTTATGGTCCTTACGCAGATGCCAACGGAAAGCTAATTTCCTACCATTGCTGGAATGCAAAGACATATACTTATACCGATGTAGATCCTCTATATACAAATACAAAGATTATCATCAATGGTGGCGTTTTCGGCTCATCCGCTGTAAAGATAGATGGAATTTATGCAGGAGGTAGCGGATATATGAGTCCAGGATTGTGGACTAAGACTTCAGCAATACCAAGTCAATACGGTGGGAATGTTTATGGCCAAAAAGGCGAAACGGTAGCTTCACTTACCATCAATGGCGGTACCTTCTATTGCAAGAAGGGTATCTTTGGCGGCGGTCGTGGCACAAATTATTTCTTCGCTAAAGACAAATATGGTGGAAAAATTGCCAGCGATTACAAGGAATTAGGGCAGACCTATGGAAACGTAGCTCTCAATATCACAGGCGGAACCTTCTTCTGCCCTATCTACGGCGGTGGATATGGTGTGGCGGATACTATAAATTTGGATAACAAAGAAATTGAGACACTTTCCAACATGGCTCGCCTCTATGGTAAATCTACCATCAGCATCAAAGGCGGAACCTTTTATAAAAATGTATATGGAGGTGGCGACATGGCGCAGACAGAAGATACAGAATTGAGTATCAGCGACTATGCTGACATTCGTGGTTCTGTGTTCGCTGGTGGAAATGGAAGAAAGAAGAGAGATAAAACATCTATAGTAATCAAAGACGATACCTGGAATCCAGAGCTTGTTGGTAGAGTTACCGGCTGCACCAGCCTTACCTTCTCCGGCTCATCAGAACTGGCTCCATCTATCTATGGCAACATCTATGGCGGTGGTAACCTGGCACAGGTGGGAGGAGATACAAACATCAATATCTATGGTGCCAACTTCGCAGGAGAAATCTTCGGTGGAGGTAAGGGTAAAATCACAAAGAAAACCGAAGATAAAGATGGCAAAGAAACAGTTACAACAGAAATTACTTCTGCCGATGTAAACGGAAACACGAATATTTATCTGGCACAAGACCCGGGCTTACAGACAAGAGAGAAAGACGGAAATTTGAAAGATAATTTCTCTATCAATGTGATATGGAATAGGTTATGGGATGGAACGAAATTCATCAGCTGGGATGATAACAAGACATTGTTCTATGGTAAAGACAAAGATAAAGATAAAGTTAACAAGTTCCTCAACCCTCATAACATCTATGGCGGCGGTAACCTCGCCTGCACCGTAACAGGAACTGCCACGGTAAATGTACAAAAGGGTATGACCCCTTATTCTCTGCTGAAAACACCGGAATGGAAGGAATCTTATGATGACAACAAGAACCCTCATTTCTCTGTGTTCGGCGGCGGATATGGTGAGAACACCATCGTGGGAAGCACCGATGTTACCGTCAACGTGGAGGGTGAATATGGCGACTACAACGGAGAAGTAGGAGATGACACCGAGCAGCTCGCCCGCCCTCACAGCAGCAGGAGCACGAATAAAGAAATGAATGTCTTCGATAACTCGAAGGGCGTTCCTAACTTCACCATCCTCAGCGTATTGGGTGGTGGCTATGCTGGTACCGTAACAAATGACACCAAGGTAACAGTGGATGGCAATACCTTCCTGCATCGTGTGTATGGTGGCGGATTCGGCGATCCGAATGCCTCTACTGCAGATAACAAAACGGGAAGTATCGCCGGCAACACACAGGTATTCGTTAAGGGTGCCTACATCCATGGTGATGTATTCGGCGGCGGTGCCGGCGTGAATCCAAAGGAAACCAACGGCACTTACACCTACTTCACCAACGTAGCAAAGGTGAAGGGAACCACCCTGGTGGAAATCTCAGAAGATGCCAAGATTTATGGCAACGTATATGGCGGCGGTGATATCGCCAACATCGGCGATAAAATAGAAACACCGGATTACACCATCAAGCCTATCAGCGAATCAATCATCGCACAAGCAGATAAGGACGGACATCAAGCAGGCGAATTCATCAGTTACAACGCCGACAACTACAAGACCTTCGTCAACCTGAAAGGTGGCGATATCTTCGGCGAAGTATTCGGCGGCGGTAAGGGACTCAAGAAGAAGAATGCCCCTGAATATCATAAGGTGGGACGCATCAACGGTAATACCATCGTTCATATCGTCAACACCGATGCTGCAGCTTCTACAGAAATCGACTACCAGAACAACGTGGTTCCATTCGTCTGGAACAACGTATATGGCGGTTGTGCCTATGGTACCGTGGATGGCAACACCCTGGTACACGTGGAAGGCGGAAAACTGGGACAGAATATCTATGGCGGTGGCTATGGAAGTGTACCGGTAGAACTGAAAGACACAAAAACCGAAGCGGAAAAGCAGAAGAAAATACTCCAAACCGTGCTCGGCAAGAAGGATACTGCCAACGAGGGAACCTACGCCAACATTCTGGGTAACACCCAGGTGCAGATAGACGGCGGTACCTGGATATGGAACCGCAAGGCAGATATCAAGGGCAACATCACCACCTGGCTTGCCGCTCAGGCAGACAGCGAGAAAATCTGTGATAACATCGAGGAATTCAAGGAGATAACTGCTGCCATCCTGAAAGCCAATACAGTAGATGAGATTACCAACGGAAAGGCAAAGACTGCCATCGAGCGTATCATAAACGATGAAAACACCCAGCAGTTCTTTGATTTTACCAAAGGCACCATGCACTCGGGTGCCTTCAAGAGCGACCATAATATCTATGGTGGCGGCAACCGTGCCTGCTATGTGGGAACCTATACCAACGATGCCACTGCGGCAACAAAAGGAACCGGCGATGCTATCGTCATCATCAACCACTCGCCGCTTACTGATATCACCATCCTGAATCAGGACCATAGCATCAAGAAACTCAGCCTCTTTGACTACACCTCACTACCTGGCTTGTGCTGGTATATCAGCAGCAAGAACCCAAACGACCCTGAGTTCTCGGTGTTCGGAGCGGGATTCGGTGCCAACACCAAGGTGGGTAGAACTGAGGTATATGCGCAGCCGGGTGCCAAGATTGGCGACAATGATATCGCCACAATCAACGGTATTAAATACCGATATATCAATCAGGTAACAGACCATAAGACCTACTTTGACTTCGAAACAAGTATCTATAACGACTTCCTGAAGGTTTCCAAGGAAGACAAGAAGCTCTATTTCGGTAGTGCAACGGGTCTCAATCCAGGAGAAGAAGGCTTCGACCCGACAACCTTCAGACGCTATCATGCCAGTCGCTGGGCATGGATTCTCGGTTTGCCGGGCTTCACCTTCCAGGCAATCCATGGCGGTGGCTACTCGGGATATGTTACGGGCGATACCTATGTAGAGACCAATGCACAGCCAGTGTGCGAGAACATCTATGGTGCCGGTCTCGGTGCGATGCCTTACGGCGACATTACAAACGGCATTGATTATGACTTCGGCAAGGTGGGCACATCATCCAGAGTATTCATCAAGTCGGGCTTTATCGCTCAGAATGTATATGGCGGTGGTGCCGGTATTGAATCTATCGAAAACAATAATACATGGATTGACTTCCCAAATATGGCCCGTGTTCCAAAGACAGAGGTCCATATCTACGGTAGAAACTTTAATTATACGGTAAACGGAAAAAGACTGGGTGTAATAGACCGTACCATGATATGGGGTAGCGTATATGGCGGTGGCGATGTTGCCAACGTGGGTAATGAAGATCAAAAAGCAGGTCCAGAAGTATTTACCTATGAGCAACACAAGGTTCCTGAGAAATACACCTCGCTGGTCAACATCCGTGGCGGTGCCATCTTCTCTCAGGTATTTGCCGGCGGTAAAGGTCGCCTCGTGTCGGAATGTGAAAGCTATCAGAAGCTGGGTGGCATCTATGGCAATGCCTGCCTGGTCATCGACCGACCAGCTATTTCCTATCCATATATAGACGAAAAGACCAATAAGCCTCTCGACCCTGGGAGCAGTGAAGCCATGGGCCATCCGAAAGATGATGTCAATGCCAATACCATCCCTACCTTCCACGAGCGTATCTACGGCGGATGCCAGAACGGAACGGTATTTGGCAATACCTTTATCAGCATCTTCGATGGTCAGATTGGTCATGGCATCTATGGCGGCGGATGGGGAAATTGTGATTCCAAGACTGTGGATGGAGAAAAGACCACCCATATTACTTCGGCAGATGTAACCGGAAATACCAACATGATTATCATGGGTGGCAGAGCCCTGCTTTCTTCTTACTGGAATCCGGATACCCGTTCATGGCATCCAGCCAGCATCATCAATGGTATCACCTATTCTCCACAATACAACCACGAGACCTTGAAGTTCAAGATAAACCACAATATCTACGGTGGTGGCAACGAGGCCTGCGAAGTGCGCAACAACACCAATATCACCATTGCCAATGGATTCCTGCATAATGATACGGAGGTGAAACCTGGACAGGCCAAGGACTTGCGCTTCTACCAAACCGCCGAATGGAAGGAGATATATTATAAGGTGGGATCTCCACACTTCAGTATCTTCGGTGGCGGATTCGGTAAGGATGCCATTGTTGATGGAAATACCAACATCAACATTGATATGGTGAGCAGAACGAGCTTTCACCACGGCATCGGCATCGAGCAGGACAAGGAATACGAACATTTCTACAATGGCTATTCTTATATGGACATTGTGGGCGGTGGCTATTCGGGAAAGGTAAAAGGCAGCACCAACATCAAGGGAGCCGGCGGCGTATTCTGCCGCCGTGTGTTCGGTGGCGGATTCTACAGTTCCGTGAAGAATACCAACATCACCGTTAAGGCCATCGACTGCCATGATATCTTCGGCGGCGGCTTCATGGGCGATGTGGAGCAATCAACGAATGTCATCATCGGAGAAGACAACAGTAAGAAAACAACTACTACATCGGGTAATAATACCTCAGATGCCCCATCAGGCAAATCTCCTTTTGACAACACCGATATCTATATCCATGGCAACGTATATGGCGGCAACGACGTATCGGGCTATGTGAACATTGTGCTCGACTCCAAGGGTTACTTCAAGGACAATCTGGGCTCAGGCACCAACATCAAGATAAATGGCGGTCATATCTATGGCAACGTATATGGAGCCGGAAACGGTAACTACCTGTATGCCAACGATAGAAACGGAAACACCAAGGTAACCGTAAACGAGCATTATCCGCTGAACCCAGACGACCCTAATTCAGAGAAAGTCGATTTGGTTTATACCGTACCGATGCGTAAAACCATGCCATCCCTCAAGGCAGCAAGCGATGCGGCCAAGATGGTGAACATCAATTCATGGCGACCACTCACCAACAGGGTGAAAATCGATATTTCGGGCAACACCGGCAAGGTGGGCACGGACAATCAAGTCAACAGCCAGGAAGGAATGGTTGTGATTGATGGCGATGTATATGGCGGCGGAAACTCTGCCACCGTACAGAAGGTGTATGATAACAAAGAAGACTCACAAAAAAAGAAGGTGGGCGACATCCAAATCAACATAGGCAGCCATGTCAACATCCGAAGCGTGTTTATGGGAAGTAACGGCGATGAACTCTTTACCGCCACCAAGGACAACGACTTCATGAACATGTTCCAGCGACTGAACGGTAGCGTTGAGGACTATACCAAGGAGCTGAACCTTGCCGATGCTATCGACTGGATCAACGACCCATCCAACAAGGTAATCAGTACCCTCTATCTGCCTACAGAGAATGCAGACCGACCTAAGGTATATCCTCACCTGCTCGACCTGTATTTCCACCCAGTGGAAACAGATATCCAGGGTGAGCTGACCTGGAACGGAAGCGCAACTGGCGAAGGACTCACCGACTGCACCATCGGCACCTTCTGCTGCGGCGGTAACCGTGGCAACATGAATGTTTATCCGAAAACTGCAGCCGACTTCCAGGAATCTGATACCCCAAAGAAGATTGGCAACGTGGTGGATTACATCTTCCCGGAGGGTCTTACCATCACCGACAAGATTGTGGGTGGCTGCAATAATGCCAACTACGAATACAAGGGAAAGGCTACCCACACTGGTGGCTATCTGCTGGGACTTGCCCACTCGGAATATCCTTTCATCAAGCTTACCATCAAGAACAAGTTTGAGCCAAAGACGGATGAAAAGAACAATGCCTACATGGGAGGTAACGTATATGGCGGCTGCTACAAGAGTGGTACCATCAAGGGCGACGTAACCATCGACCTGCAAAGCGATATGCTGGCTGGCAAGGACAAGACGAAGCTGGAGAATTCCAACAACCTGCTGCAAAGTGCCCAATATGCCAGCCTCAACATTTATGGTGCGGGCTATGGTATGGAGAGTTATGTATATGGCAATACCCATATCCTGATGGGCGAGAATATCAAATGCTCTGCTCCGACCATGAATGGCACCCTGTTTAATGCTTGTGGTGTGGTGGATGAAACCAACAACAAGGAAGGCTTGGGCGTATCTGCCAACTTCGTATATGGTGGCGGTCAGCAGGGTAACGTCATCGGTATTACCAATGTAGATATCCTCAACGGTCACGTATTCCGTGCCGTTACGGGTGGTTCCTATTCGGGATATGTATATGGTTCTACCCAGGTAAAGGTGGGTTATCCTAAATATTATAAGGTGAACAAGGCTAACAACAAGGGCGGAAGATACGCATTGAATCGTACCGACCAGAAGAACCTGACCCTGGAAGACTTCGATGGCAAGACGAAATCGCCAACCGTCAAGCAGCACATCTATCTGCTGAGCGATGAGTTGATTACCCAGGGAATCCGTGAAGACATCGTGGCTATCGAAAATAGCAACAGGATAGATATTACGAATGCCAACAGTGACGTTTACTTTACCAAAGTGGAAGCAGCGACACCAACGGTAGGTTGGGCCAACGTACATATCAACATTGATGAAGCGGTATATGGCGGAGGATACTCCCTCGCCCAGGGTTCATCGGTGCTGGCCAACAACACCACCGTGCTGAAATATACCAAGGAATTTAATGTGGATGAGGCATTTACGGATACCAAGGAGCATCTTGATGAGCTTAATGGCTTCCCTGGCGGAACCACTGTAGGCTTCGGCGGCAACACCGTTATCCTGGTGGGCGACAGCAAAAAGGGCGAGCACATCACCATCTCGCATCAGGAAATGCAGGAAATCAAGTTGCCGGAAGGCACCGACCTCTTCGGTTATTACTACAAGCATTATGATGACGATACTGCATATAAGAATGGGAAATACACCTATCGCTACATCTCGCTGCAGGATAAATACTTCTATCATGCAGGGGCTAAACCTAGCCTGGAAGGTATCAAAGATAACGTCTTCTATGAATACGACAGCGAGGGTGGTATCTTTGGCGATGGTCACCTTTCATACGCCGAAGGTTTCCGCAGCACCGATGTCACCGGTTATGGCTTTGCAGCCCATACCATCGACAATCCGAAGATTATCAACACCTTCCAGCGTATAGACATTCTCCGCTTGGAAGACAACTGCTTCACCCTGCTCGGTGCGCGCGACTATACCGTGAACGAGATCAACAAGACTCCATACTCCATCGCCCGTGTGGGTGAGATCAAGATGGTGTCGAACGAGATAGCTTACAATAAAGATGGCTGTCTGCAAGCAGCTCCCAAGCCAACAGATGCATCTAACGAAACTTCAACCTCCTCGTTCAAATACGGCATAAAGGCACGCAACTACATGGGATTATCCAACAATATCCACTATGTAGGTGCCGTGGTTTCAGATGTTCCGTTCAACGACGAGAAGTACAATCCATGGCGAGACAGATATGGTCAGGTGGCAACGAATACTGACAAGGAGAGCAAGGACTTCGTAGGTATGTCATATCAGGGAGTAAAGCAGAAATACATCGACGATTATAATAATGCTAAAAAGAACAATCAGGTTGACGTCAATGCGGGAGATATCTTCGGAACCTTCCAGAAGCGCAACGACGGTACGGCAAGAAACATGATTGGCATCGCATCGGGCTATGCCATGAAGATTCAGCTCTGCCAGGTAACATACGATGAGAATAAACAAAAGGCAGTAGAACAGCAACATTACGGACCGATCTACGGCGTGATAGAAATGAACCTGATTAATGTGCGTGAAGACGAAGGTGGCGGTTATGTATATGCCGACAATAACCACAAGAGAGCGACTGGCGATACACACGCAGAAGACTTCCTGGAAACAACGGGTAACTTCGTGTTCCCATACAAGGCAGGAAGATACATAGTGGATGACTGTTTCCCTAAGGGATACTACAGCAGTAATCCCGATAGTCTGCCGGAAATTCACTATTGGTATGTAACAGGTTTCCACTACTACTACAATGCCCATATCACGGGTTACACCTTCAAGTCGTCTCCTGATAACCCTATCCAATTCAACAGTGACAACAAGGATGGTCTTACCGTGCTTTCGGGCTTAAAGAGCGGACAGACGCTGTACATCCAAAGCTGGAAGATGAGAAGCGGACATCCGGATAACTTCTCCAGCGATTTGGAATATCGCAACTATCTGAAAGAAGGAGATAAAGGTTATAACCCTGACGTTGCCAAAGGCTACCAGCTCTATGTAGGTGGTTCAAAGAATACAACCTTTGAGGGTGCCACATCTAACGAGGATACCGACAAGCAGAAAAAAGGTTTTTCTGCTTTGCTGTCGATGAATGCAAAATCCACAGATGATTATACCACCTTCAATAACGTTCTGCCTTCGGGCTTAACCGAGGATGCCAAGATTTCATTCCAGTTGGTTGACAAGGTTGACAATACGAATGATGCTGAAGCAGATTACTTCAAGAAGCACCTTGCCGAAAAGAGTCTGGCAACCCTGGTTATCAAGGCTCCTGCCTACGAGAAATACGTGAGCGATACCGACAACACGCCTATCTACGCACATACGGGGAAATTATTCAAAAAAGCAGGTAATACTTATGTAGAGATAACATCCGGCACATTGAAGGATACTGACATTATCTATTACCAGCCACAGACTGACGAGTATGTTGAGATAAAGGATCTCTATGTATATGACACTACAAATAAAACATATAGTAAAGTGCAGAAACTTTCTGATGTCAAAACAGATGGTACCAAGTATTTTGTTCCTCGTGAATATACCTACACCATCTATCTCACCATCGAGTATGTGCAGGGACCTACCGTAAGCGGCAACATCAGCATCGAGAACTGTGCCTTGCCGGGAGAGATGATCAGAATCAACAAGAAGCAGGTGAAGATTGATGCCGACGAATCGTTTGCTGCCAACGGCTACTATTGGCACATCGGCAAGATGAAGCGAGACGATAATGGCAATCCTACCAAAGATTTTGAGGATGGTGAGGATGGAAAGAAAGGAAACGCTTGGCTGGAAGATACTGCTATCAAGAATACCTATAAGCAGGGAACAACCATCGATGAGAATAGAACCGACCTCTTTGCCGGAGGCTACTACGACAAGACGGAAGACTATCTGGAGATTCCGGCTTACTACTTCATGAATGGCTACGGCGTGCAGTTAGCTATCTCCATGACGGGATTCGACAAGAAGTTGTTCACCGTTCCGGTGCAGCTATCCGATACATTGGTGGTTCACAACTACCAGGAGATGGATCCGCATTCTGACAAGGTAGATCTGCATATTCCAGAGGCTGTAGCTCGTGCCAAGGCTGAGCCAAAGTACTTTGCGGAGCCTCGCATCTACATCAAGAACCAGCGCGACCTGACGGCTTTCAAGAAATACCTGCAGAATCCAGATAATGATGGCGGTGCCTATGCCCAGTTTATCCTTCAGGACGACTTGAGCATCGGAAAGAATACCGATGGAACAGGTGCCGTGTTCAGGGGAACCTTCCATGGCAATGGTCATGTGCTGAAAGGTTTCAGCAAGGACAAGGCACTCTTCCTGGAGAACCAGGGACAGATTTACAACCTCGGTCTGGAAAACGGCAATATCGCTACCCATGGCTGTAACGAAAAGGGTGCCTACCACTGCTGCTTTGAGTATAATCCTACAGGAAGCTCTACACCTATTATATATAGAATGAATGGAGATGCCTATACGGATTATACATACGATGACTTTAAGTATGGCAGGGTGGCATACGACCTCAACGAGTACTACCTGCGTGCCCGCTACAGCAACGACATGAAGAATGCTGATGACAAGGCGGCACTGAAGTACATCTACGATTACTATGCCAACGGCGACTATCAGTATGCCCACCGCTCGGATGACTATACCGGCAACAACACAGGTATCGTCTATCTGCGTACGGGTGGCAGCAATGCCCAGACTCCGAACTACGGCAAGAGTCTGACTCGTCACGACCAGAAGCATACGATAGACAAGGCACGTGCACAGGGTTACACGGCTGCCACAGAAACGAAGCCAGAATCAAGAACCGGCGATTACCTGCCACTGTTTAACGCCAACCTGACGAAGACAGAGGCTGATGGCACCGGTAAAGACATCGAGATGATGAACGACTTCCTCTTCTGGGGACAGTCGTTGCAGTTGACTCCAGACAACTATCCTACCGAGCTTACTTCCCGACAAGTAGATTACATGACCAACCGTGTATATCGCACTGCGGGGTATTACGGAGACACCCAGCTCGATGCCTTCCATTACAATGCCTACAACAGTACGAAGAGTCAATGGAGTACATACGTGCATGATCCAAAGACTACGGCGATAGACTTTACTTGCCAGAACGACCTCAACAAGGCTTTGGGCATAACCAAGGCGAAAGGCATCTGCGAGCGTGGCATCTTCTACCCACCAATGGACGACAATGCCCAGAAGTTCTACGACCTCTCAATCAAGTCAGAAGTTACCCGAAACCTCCTGGTATATACCGCAGCAAACAGCACAGATGCAGAAAACCAGACAGAGGCTTACGACATTGTAAATAAGGAACTCCACTACGACGAAGAAACGAAAGAAACCCTGATTGATGGTCATCATCTTGTAAAAGATGGAACAGCCGGTGGTTTCACCACCCCTTACTTCCATCTCGTGGAGCGCACACCAGAGGGAAAGAACAGCGAGAATGATGATTGCAGCAACAACGACTTCTGCGCCCCTATCCCATTCACTGTTACCAACCATGCCTGGTATGTGCGCAAGCCGATGTACTATGCCGAGGAAACCACGGGAGCCTGGGAAGGCATCAGCCTGCCATTCACCGTGAATAAGGTAAAGGCGCAGATAAATGGTGAGATTACCCACTTCTATGGCACACCAACGACAGATGACCCAGCCAAGAACACCCACACCCTGCACCATGAGTACTGGCTGCGAGGATTGACTGGGGTTAACACCGAAGGGAACACTGGGAAAACCACCGCTACCTTCCAGCGTCCTGGCAGCAAAAAAGATGGACTCTTCCAGGCAGACAATGCTGCAAGTTGGGCTTACGAATTCGAGAACGACTTCTTTATGACGACCTATGGAAACAAGGATTATAACTATAAGGCTAATCCATATTATAAGGAAGCACATACATATAATGCTTATCTTGCCTTGACAGCAAACATTCCGTATGTGGTCCGCTTCCCGGGTTACCGTTATTATGAATTTGACCTCTCAAGCAAGTTCTATAACGAATACACCCACGGTCTGGGAATCGAGACCCCGGCACAGACGGTTACCTTCCATGCCTACGGCACGGAGTACCAGCCAAAGGACGAAGAAGTAGTAGAAAAGGGTGCCATCGAAATTCCTATCACTGCAACCACGGGAACCCTGGGCGTAGATGGTTATTCACACATGGGAACCTTCAAGGCACAAAAGGTGGCAAACGGCACCATCTATGGCATGAACGATAAGGGTACGGCATTCAGCGATAAATTTGCAGTAACTTCGCCATTTGCCACCGTGATGCCATTCCGCACCTATCTCACACCGGCAGCAACCGCATCGCAGGCTAGTTCAGCGACTACCGCATCTCAGGCTCGCTCATCTGCTGCCCCATCCGTGATTCGCATTGCGGAAACCACGGGCATCGAAAAGATTGAACCTGATGTGAAGGTAAGCGACGACGATGACCCATCGGGCAACTATCTCATCGTGCAGCCTATAGGAGGCAGGAGAATCCGCATAGAGAGTACCTATGCCACCCAGCTCCAGGTATTCTCAACCACCGGTCAGCTTTACCGCATCCTGGATGTTCAGCCGGGCACTGCCACCTACAGTGGCTTCTACCCTAGCATCTACATCTTCGGAAACAAGAAGGTGATTGTAAGATAAAAGTAAAAAAGAAACCAGCAAATATGAATACAAAGCATCAAATATTAACCCGATACCTGTTCCATTCCATCATGATACTGCTCATGATGGGATGGACCGGTGGCGCACGGGCGCAAAGCGGGACAGTAGCCGAAGAGGTGATTTATACCACCGACTTTACGGATTGGACCGAAGAGATTAATAGAAAAGAAGCCAACCAGGTGGTTGTGAACAAGGAAACCGAATTTGGAGAAGCGTTTTCCTTTACCCTGAATGGTGTAGGTATCTATCCTGATGACGCAAATTTCTCGACCATAGGTTACATGCAGACTGCCAAATACCCAAATGAGTATTCGGCAGCCAAACCTAGTGTCGTGACTTCACCGCTCAAAAGCATCACCCAAATCAAACTACACCAGGCTGCTACGGGTGGCGATCGTGGTATCAAGGTTTCCGTGAAAGGAGACGGAGATGCCGACTGGGTGGTGCTCCACGATATTTCCATCGCAAAAAAGGCAGGAGAAGACCTTACCTTGACGGTGAACCGTACCAACTGCCAGATTAAATTCGAGAACTATTCGAAAGGTCTTAATCAAAACGCCTACGTCACCGACCTCACCATCTGGGGAAACGTAGAGCTGAAACCAGAGGTTACGGTTTGGTATTACGACACCCAAGGAAAGGAGATTGGTTCTGAAACCGTTGCCTCCAAGACTCTCTTGAAATACAAATTTAATGAAAACAGTCTGACGCTTCCTGAGAATTACGTATTCCGTGGCTGGTTCAACAACACAGAGGTATCTGCCATCAAGGTGCCAGAGAGAAAAGTGCTCGTTACTGACCTCCATCTCTATGCCAAGGCTACTCCTAAGGAGACCACCCAATATGGCGATGAACATGCTTACGACCTCACCAAGAAATATTTCTATCCGGAAGACCATGACGGATTAATTAAGATAGATGGCGGAGTATGGGTGAATACCACCAACGGCTGGTACTTCAAAAACGGAGGAACCATCCAGCTGCAAGTAGCCGAGTCTGCCAGCATCGACCTGCCCCTATGCAAAGCCAGCAAGGCTGGAACCATCAAGGTTTATCAAGGCAACAATCTGCTGACCAGCTTCAGCAACCGGAGCGCATCGGGCAAAGACGGAGAAATCTATACCATCCGCTACGACGGAGGAACCTCTACCACCCTGACCCTGAAAATACCAAAGGGCACATACATCCGCAGTCTTGATATCCGCAACATCAAGCTCATCATCGTGTCCTTCTTAGGAAAGAGTGTAAAGGGCGACATCCCTTCCAGCATCAAATGCGATGTGGAGGGCAAGGCAAAGATGCCTACCAACGCCCTGTTCTACCAGGAAGGCTACACCTTCCAGTACTGGACCGATGGCGAAAACAACTACGAGGCAGGAAAAACCTATCCCTTCACCAAGGATGTGACTCTCACCCCGAAGATGACGGCAAACAAGCTAGACCTTACCGATACCAACCTGGAGACAACCGTAACATGGCCTTTCGATATCAGCGAAGCACCTGAAATCAGCATGCAGCAAAGTTCGGGCACCAAGGGCTATACAAGCACAGGCAACATTTATGTGGATGCCAACACACTGGTAAAGCAAGACGTAAAGCTGCTGATGGATGCCTCTGCCGCTACGGCAAAGATTGACAACCAGGATGCCCGCATCAATGCCCTGGAAGGAAAGGGTGCCCAGATGAACAACGGAACCATCTTCACCCTGCCTGCCGTATATGGCATGAAGATAACGGTGAAGGCTTCTGCCAAAAAAGATACCGACAACGATCATACGGAGGCTTATTTCAGTCAGGATGCCAATGATGCCCAGGCGGCAAGAATCACGGTGACAGACAACAACAACTACACCGTTCAGGCAAACGATATCGTGATTACAGACAACAAGACCATCACCTTTACCTACAAGGGCGATGCCACCAGTCTGCATATCAACATCATCAAGGCAGGTTCTACCAAAACCTGGGGTTTCTACGAGTCTATCAGTGCCACCTATCCGGTTTTGCCTAACGTGGTAAGCAAGAACAGCATCAGCAATGCCGACTATGCCGACCCTACGAAATTCCCGAACGAGAAGAACGAGAATGCGGGTACCGTTCATATCAGCACCACCTCAACCCATACCAACAGAGGCAACCGCTTTGAGGTGGGCGACGTGGTTACGCTGGAGGCAAAGGCAAACTATGGCTACACAGTAACCGGCTTCAAGGTGGAGGGAAGCGATACCCCATTGCCGATGAAGGAGAATAAGGCGAATACTGAGAATCCAACCATCAGTTATACCATCAGTTATACCATCACCAGCGAAGCACTCACGAAATTCAACAACATCATCCCTATCGTAATATCCTATCAGCGACAGGAGATGCGCAAGGTGACTGCCAAATCTTCGGATGCCAAACTGGGCAGCGTGGAACTTTTGCCAAAACACAGCAACTTCTACAACGAGACCAAGGAAAACGGTAAGGTGGTAGAGGTGGAGAGCTGGTACACCGCAGGCACCCAAGTAACCTGCGCAGGAGAGGCTATCACCGACTATATGATTGATTACTGGCAGGATGAAGCTGATGAAAATAATCAGCAGAAATGGTACACCTATCAGTTTACCATGGGTAAAACCGCAGAAACCTTCATCGACCGCTCCTTCACCGCCCATTTCGCTCTAGGTCACCTGGGAAGCGTATCCTTCGAATATCAGCCAGGAACCCTGGTGGATGGAAAAGACCAGAAGAATATCTATCAGAGTACGGTGCCGGAACTGGAAGAAGCCATCGTAAGCGAACTGCCAAGTGCCATGAAAAATGTACGCTCCTTCACCATTCCTACCAACTACACCCTCTTCAAGAGCGTGAATGATGATGGAACGATGAACAAGAAGTATTATACGTTGGACCACTGGGCGCGCAATAATGACCTCAATCAGATTTACGAACTGGGCAAAACCTATTCGTTCAGTAAGGATGACGAAAAGCTCGTTCTCGTACCTGTATTCAGAGAAAACCCAGCCAGTCAGGACAACCGTACCACTAGTCCTGTGGTCCGCTATGACTTCGGTCGCAAGGTAAAGGAATATCTCGACCCGAATACCGGAAAAACCCGAAAGGTATGCGCACAGGCGGTAAACTTCGAAGAGAATAAGAATGTTTTCTGGACATCAGAAACATTTGTCAACGTACGAGAAAGCGGTATCGACTATCCGCATTGGCGTGCCATCGCCTTGTGGTGCCAGACGGGCAGCAAGGGCTTTATCCGCAACACCGATTTAGACAACTGGTGTGCCTTCGGTCCCGGCACCACCTTCTGGTTTCCTTCTAATGTAGGAACCAAGATTTCCATCCTCTCGTATTCCAAGATAACTTCTACTACCATCAATGGTGTGGTGCCTACCCTCGACGAGGAACGTACCGACATAGAGCGCAAGAAGGCCGGTTTGCCTTTGCTGGTGGAAGAGGAAAATGGTGCCAAAGCACACATGTATGTATATAGCTATACCACGCAGAGTGCCAATACCCGTCCTCGCATCATTATTGGCGATGACTATTCTTACTACCAGTGGATAGAACTGGGTACACAGGCTATCAACAGGGTGAACCTGCATGCCGAAACCGAAGATGCATCCCATGGAAAGATAGACCTGATAGAAACCGTGACGAAGGGAGAAGGACACGAAACCAACGACCTGGCAGACGGCGGCATCGCCTTTAGAAAAGGAGAGCGAGTGAGAATGACCCTCTACAGAAAGAAGGGCTACAAACTGGATAAGATTGTGGATCCTGCCAAGACCGATAAAAACGGAGAACCGCTCGCCGTGCTGAAGATAAAAGACGACGGCACGGTGGATATGGTAAAGATGCAGGATGCATCAACCACAGAGAATGTCGAGAAGAACCCTGATGGAACCTGGGGTATAGCCAGCGGCTCCAAGCAAACTGTATTCGTACTGAAAAAAACAGAATGCTACCGCACAGGCGAAACCACCTATCTGGCAGAAGACAGCATCCGTACAAGATACGAACTGGAGTTTGACATCACCAACCACCGCCACCTGCTGTTTTATTTCAAGGAACAGGATAATACCTACTACGTTACCTACAATGCAGGATCGTATGCCATAGGTACAGCCCCTGAAGCTACCTGGGTGGAGAAAGGCGACAAGTTTACCATCCCTAGAAACACCACCCTCTATTACGAGGGAAACACGCTGAGCTATTGGGTTGACCAATCAAAAAAGGATGAAGCGGGCGCGGATGGCTCAATAGGGGAAGAATTTATATATGGTATAGGCAGACAGTATATCGCTCCGGGACAGAGCATCCGTCTGTATCCGGTGTTCGAAGCTAACAAATTCAATATTCTCAGTCTCCCACAGGCAACCACTGCCACCTGGAAGTTTACCAAGGACCAGGGAGCGCCAACCATCAACCTTCAGAAGACAAAGGGTATTCTCGTTACCCAGCTGAAGATCCAGAAGGCTGGAGATCCAGACCAGGGAACCGTGGGAGGAGAGGAAAGCATTGACCTGAAGATTGACCTCGACGCAACGAATGGTAAGTTCGATAATACCACCGAGAGAACCGAGCGAATACAGATTAATCCGGGTTCCATCATCTCCTTCCCTTCTACCCCAGGCTGCGTAGCCAAACTGGTGGCTACGGAAGGTAATAAAAAGGTAAATATTGCAGGAACGGAGAAAACGCTGGATGATAAATATGTAGCAGAAGCTACCTGTTCGGGTACTACCGCTACGCAAAACCTGGAATTCATAGATGGACCCTACAGCGAGAGTTTCAGCGTAACCTATCAACCACAGAATGAGGCATTGCCTGAGATTGAAAAACTGACTTGTGGGGAAACAACGTACTATAAGAATGAGATTGAAATGCAGTATGGTACACACCAATATGTCAGCTTCACTGTTAATCCATGGAAAAACTCTGATGAAAAGATACCAGAAGTAACGGGTACTGCCACCAATGGGGGCACGGTTTCCGCAACCTCTGCAACGGTAAAAGATCCGGAATGCATCGTAACGGTAAAGAATAAAAAAGGTATCACGGTAACTACCTATCACGTAAAATTCGAGTTCGGAATTCCAGATGATGCCCCAGTCATGGAACAGATTACCATCAATGGCACGATATACCCTATCAAGGACCCAGAAACTCATATCCAAATCGAGGCTTCTGATATGCCTGCCAATGGTATCATCAAATTGAAGTTCAACCGTACGATGCAGGCTGTGAAAAGAGGTCTCTTCCAGACTGAGCGTGCAGAAAGAGAACATTTGTTCAAGTATTGGGATTTGGAGCCAGGAACCGATTTCACCCTTAACTTCTCTGCCACAGAAGCAGAGGGTGGAAATACTGGCGAGGCCATATTCAAGGATATCTATGGCAAGGAGTGCCAGCAGAAGCTGACCATCAAACTGCATATTGCCAAGAAGGAAACCTTTTATCACAAACATGAATTTGACTTCATCGTAGGTACGAATGGTACCATCAACGAGGCTATCACGGCGGCAAACAACAATACCAAGACTGACGGACATCGCTATTACATCTTCGTGCCAGATGGAGAATATCAGTTGACAGGAAATGCCGGCAATGGCGTAACCCAAATCAAAAAGCCAAATATCTCGCTCATCGGACAGAGCAAGGAAGGCGTGAAGATCTACAATATCCCGGAAAAAGGAGGCGTCAGCCAGACTGCTACCCTACAGCTGATGCAAGAGGCTACAGACTTCTATGCAGAAGACCTGACCCTGGAAAACCGGTTCGACTATAAGAATCAGAGTTCAGATGCAGAAAAACAGGCTGCAGCCTTCCATACGAAAGGCAACCGAAGCGTGATGAAGAACGTGAAGCTCCTCAGTTGGCAGGATACCTATTATTCCGACTTTACTCATTCCGACTTCCGTGGCTATCTGGAAGAATGCGACCTTGCGGGCGTGACAGATTGGATTTGCGGCAATGGCAATATCTGGTTTGAGAAATGCAACCTCATCCATCGTGACCGGGCAGGCAACAACATCGTGGCTCCGAATACGGAGGAGATGCAGGAATGGGGCTATGTGTTCAACAACTGTAATATCAAGACAGAAACAGAACAGCTTAGCCTGCTTAAAGACAAGGAATGGACCCTGGCACGCCCTTGGGGTAAATCGCCAGCCTGCACATTCATCAATACCAGGATGTACACGCAGCCTCGCAACTACGGCTGGGGAAAGATGGGTACAGGATTAAAACTGAGATTCCACGAATACAACAGTAGGGATAAATCAGACAACGAGATTCCTCTTGCTACCCGTTCGCTTGCCGCCTGCTCACCAGCCGCCGGCTCTGACGACTGCATCCTCTCAAACATCTCGGATTACAACCTCCGCAATGTATTGGGCGGTTCTGATGCCTTTGAACCACAAGTGCGCTGCAAGCAGATAGATGCAGCATCTGGATTATCTCCTGTTATTAAAGAAGATGAAGTAAACAACGATGTACCCAACCGTCTGGAGTGGAAGGATAACATCGTGCTAAACGATGAGCGCCTGCAATGGCAGTCACAGCAGGAAGCCCTCTGCTACTTCCTCTTCAAATGGGATGAGAAGACAGAAAAGTGGTTGTATCAGGAGAATACAACAGAGTGTGAGATTACTCTTACCGAATCGGGCGTTTATTGCGTACGTGCTGCCAACCAGCAAGGTGGTCTGGGTATAGCTACCAAAGCCATCGAATATACCATACAGCCAGCATATGAACTGGCTATTCCTGCTGTTGGTAACTACAAAGATGAACATTTCGAATACGCTTGCGGTTGGACTACCATCTGTCTGCCTTTCAACGCCAGAGTACCTGCGGGGGTAACAGCGTATGCTGCTACAGCGCACTATCAAGATACAGAAACAGAAAAGACAGAGACTGATCTGGTTACAGACTTCATGATGACGCTGTCACCCGTAGAGGTAATCAATGCCAACAAGGGATATATTGTTTATGGAAGAGCTACTTCAGAAACAACCCCTGTAACGCATTCGTTCTATCCTACTTCCAGTGTAAGCGACAAGCCGACTATCCTCAAGGGCAATGCTACAGACGAAGACATCTCTTCTACCAACATCAACTGTTATGTACTTGCCTACAAGAACACCCTGGGATTGGGCTTCTATAAGTTCACGGGTACAAAACTGAAGGCTCACCGGGCTTGGCTACCACAAGACATGGTAAGTACAAGCAACCAGGAAGGCTTGGCAATGGGCAAACGAGCCATCCACTTCGTCTTTGCCAAGGGTGAGGATACCGCCATCCACAACCCTATCATCTGGCAGAATGATCAGGAAGATGACAAGTACTATAATCTCTCGGGACAACGGGTGGAGACACCTTCAAAACCAGGCATCTACATCTCGAAGAAAAAGGGAAAAAAGATTATCAGATAAACTCCTGTTAAAAAGTAGGGATGAAAACTACATCGTAGAAATAAGATAAAATGCAAAGAGGAGGGTGTGTCAAAAGTCCAAGACACACCCTCTTTTTTGTTGCTTAGGCGTCCCGCCGGATGTAAAACAAAAACGCAAGCCCGCTAGGCCTCCCGCCGGATGTAAAACAAGAACGCAAGCCCGCCAGGCGTCCCGCCGGATGTAAAACAAGAACGCAAGCCCGCCAGGCGTCCCGCCGGATTTGAAATCCGGCGTTAAAAAATGTCCTAACCTATTTAGGCTCTGCGGATTTGAAATCCGCAGCAAGGGAGAATGCATTTCCTTTTGTTGGGGGATTACAAATCCCCCGGTTTAATAGGTCGAACATTTTTTTACGGCGGATTGCAAATCCGCCGGGACGCCTAGCGGGAGACTTTATGGGATGCCTGACGGAGTTCAAATCCGCCGGGACGCCTGGCGGGGATGAAATAAGATAAAACGCAAAGAGGCACGCTTCAAAAAACGAAGCGTGTCTCTTTTTATATTCTTATAGGATAAATTATAAACTATAAATTATAAACTATCCCCCTGCATTACATCATCCCCTCCAACTTCTCCTGCGCCTCCCGCATATCTCTTTCGAAATTCACATGGTCAAGAAGAAATTCCTTCCTGCCTTGCGAAAGAAGCTGATAGAGCTGGGGATTCATCCCCTCTA
>ERZ1026903.202-NODE-202-length-31557-cov-17.028601_pt1 | contig 31557 bp, 29 predicted proteins | sample MGYA00380180_ERZ1026903 | MGnify/ENA primary metagenome ERZ1026903 (study PRJEB33269, sample SAMEA4719816) | human gut metagenome | biome: human-associated habitat; feature: organic feature; material: feces | place: Cameroon | collected 2013-10 ... | reverse complement strand
CAGTTGGGGCCGCCAGCGGTCCCGGGCAGGTTCGACTCCTGTGATCTTCCGCCAATTAACATCTTCTGAACTCCCCCGATGTCAACCACCCCTTCTAATCCCTTGTATATCAGGATTCCTTTGTATCCAGAAGTCAACCGACTTCACCCCGTATCAAGTTGCTTTTGGGGGTACTTTAGGGGGTATTATTTCCTATTGAAATATCAGCACCCCCATAATTGGTAAAATATGATATATAACAACGGCTTTCAACAACATCTTTGTTATACAAGAGGTGCATTGGGGGTATCAGGTTAATTACTGGCAGAAGTCCCCCTCAGGAACATGAATTCATTAAAAGCCGGAGGATGTCATGGCATTAACCGATATTAAAGTGAAAACCGCAAAACCAAAAGAAAAGCCCTATAAACTTGCTGATGGCGGCGGTATGTATCTACTGATTAACACTAATGGTTCTAAATACTGGCGTATGAAGTACCGCTTTGCTGGTAAAGAAAAGATGCTTTCTATTGGCGTATACCCCGATGTAACGCTAGCCGACGCTCGTGAAAAACGCAGCGAAGCCAGAAAAATCCTCGCTGCTGGAGGCGATCCAGGGGTGGCAAAAAAAGAAGAAAAAATCGCGCAACAAATGAGTTTGAAAAATACGTTCGAGGCCATTGCTCGCGAATGGCATCAGTCAAAAGCCGATCGGTGGTCATTACGCTATCGTGATGAAATCATTGATACCTTTGAAAAAGACATTTTTCCCTACATTGGCAAACGCCCTATCGCCGAAATCAAACCAATGGAGTTACTGGAAGCACTGCGTAAAATGGAAAAACGTGGAGCTCTGGAGAAAATGCGCAAAGTCCGCCAGCGCTGTGGTGAAGTGTTCCGCTATGCAATTGTTACTGGTCGGGCAGACTACAACCCTGCTCCCGATCTTGCCTGTGCTTTAGTTACACCGAAAAAAGTACATTTTCCCTTTCTTACTGCTAATGAACTTCCCCACTTCCTCAATGATCTGGCGGGTTATACCGGAAGTATCATCACTAAGACAGCTACTCAGATCATTATGTTAACTGGTGTACGAACACAAGAATTACGTTTCGCACGCTGGGAGGATATCGATTTTGAGACAAAATTATGGGAGATTCCGGCAAAAGTAATGAAGATGAAGCGACCTCATATTGTGCCGCTCTCTGAGCAGGTCATTGCCCTATTTAAGCAACTTGAACCCATCACAAAACATCATCCTCTGGTCTTTATCGGTAGGAACGATCCTCGCAAGCCAATTAGTAAGGAAAGCATTAACCAAGTCATTGAATTACTGGGATATAAGGGAAGACTCACAGGGCACGGTTTCAGACACACCATGAGTACCATTCTGCACGAACAGGGCTTTAATTCCGCCTGGATTGAAATGCAGTTAGCTCATGTGGATAAAAACGCCATCAGGGGTACCTATAATCATGCCCAGTATCTCGATGGTCGCCGTGAAATGATGCAGTGGTACGCAGATTATATTGATTCGCTTTCTAAGCAAGAGAGTCAGGGTTAAGAGCACTTGTCCTGATATTTTCTCTCAATCCACAAATTCTCCTCCGGCCTCCTGGTCCGGAGGAATTTTGTTTTTATGCTTTATTTTTAGACATTTTTTGTTTTTTGTTTTTTGTTTTTTGTTTTTTGTTTTTTGTTTTTTGTTTTTTGACAAAATATTTAATATTGCATCTGTAAACAATCTCAAAACATCGCACCATTATGGACCGCTAACAATTTTGATACCAGTAGTTTCAATCATCATCCTGTCGTTATTTCAGCACCATTACCAAAAAATCGATTAATATGCTGTTTCAGCTGACAATTCACAATACATCGGAATGCAGATAAAGATAAATTTTCATTCTCATATAAAAACACTGTCGATGATATTGTAAACAACATTCATCCCGGACAAAAACAAGACTTGATACACAACATCACGACTTTTATGCTTTTCAGATTGTGTCCAATCCGTTTTACAGGCTCAGAAAATGAACGACAAATTACGCTTTAAAGTGAACGATAACCAGGGGCGTTTCGTATTTCCGGATACCTGGTTTGGCCCATTACTGGGGGAGTTTGAAGAAGTGCTTGATGCATACGACACTGACGAAATAAGCGAGACAAGTTACATCAACAAACTCAGACGCCTTGCTCAACGGGAGCCTGACTTTATTGATATACACGCTCATCTGGCATATGCATTTCTGGAGCAGAATACCCCGCGTAAGGCACTGAACGCCGCTCTTAAAGGACTGGCGGCAGGTAATCGTCTCATCCCGGAAAGTTTCAGTGGTGAAATCATCTGGATGCATCCCGAAAACCGGCCTTATCTGCGCGCGCTTTATGCAGCAATTCTCGCAAATGTGCACTTACAGCGTCATCAGGATGCGGTTATGCTTACTGATAAAATACTGGCATACAATCCTGAAGATAATCAGGGTGCCCGCTGGTTGTTGGGTTCAGAGTTATTACGAACAGGTGATCATGAGCGAGCCTTCAGTGTACTGAAAAAACATGCTGATGAATTTTCACCTTACTGGTATGAACTTGGTCTTCTGCATTTTCTTAATGGGGAACTGGTAACAGCTGCAACTGCATTTCGTCGCGGATTTGCGGCAAATACTTACATCGCGGAAATTCTGTGCGGAAATCTGCATCCATTTCCTCTTGCTGTATGGCATAACTATTCTGCCGGGCCGGATACTGCCGAAGATTATTATGCAACATACTCACCATTATGGGGACAATATCCGGAAGCATTGCTGTTTGTAAACTGGCTCTATAACCATTCCTCTGTGCTGCATGAACGGGCAGAAATCATTAAATGCGCCGAAATGCTGATGCAGGAAGATGATTTCGAAATATGCGAAAGCATTTTAAGACAGCAGAAGTTGTTGTGGGAAATAATTGATGAGACACTTTCTGAGGAAATTGTACAGAAATGCAGAAATATTAACGGTGAATATGTCTGGCCCTGGATATTGCCGTTTTCAGCGGCAGGAATGAAACACACAAGCATCCAGCATCAGTAGATATTGCATTAGTGTATTTTTCAAACAAGTAATAATTTGTCCACCAGTAATAACACACTAAACCCCCTTCCCCAGGTTATCGCCCTGGGGTTATTTTCTGAAAGTTTCCTTTAAAAAAAGAATAGAGTCGTAAATTACTTTAACGAATTATTCCAGGGGTTCATTAAAGTTCTTTCGTAATACGTTATAGTCAAACACGTTATGGTTTGCATCAATAACATTTGATTTCCCCTGCCAGCGGGTAATCACCTCCTCCGGCGTTTTCGGTTGAGCTGGTCTGGTTACGCCCATCCATGCATTAATCAGATAATCATTATACGCAGTAGAAAAAACGCTGTTCACCGTCTGGCGATCGACATGCTCTCCCAGAGCCGGGCTGTACCAGATAAACATCGGAACATGATAAGCCTGCTGGCTGGGTTTTATTCCGCCATGAAAATAGGCATGTTCTTTTGTCGGGTCATACTCCAAGCCATGATCTGAAAAATACATGACGGATGCCCGACGCGTTTCCAGCATGGTGAAAACCTGTCCCAACAAACTGTCGGTATAATGAATGGAATTATCGTAACAGACTTCTTCTGTATCCAGCGGTTTAAACACGGCTTTATCTCTGGGCCAGTTACTGCAGACTGGCTCATGACTGCCCGTCAGATGCAGAACAATCAGTTTCCTGCTCCCCGGATTACTGTTCAGTGCTTCAGCCAGGTGTGGGAGCAGTAACTCATCATAGCCTCTGACATAAATTCTGTTTCTGGCCCGCATGGCGATACTGGCCACAGCCGTTCCGTTCTGTCGGAAAGCTGACTGCGCACTGAGCCACCAGGTATCGAACCCCGCCTGATTCGCCATGTTGATAATATTATCGGGGTAATGGCGAACATCATGATGCAGCACGGTATCAGCAGATAATGCCAGCGGTACCGCAAGGGCGGTATAAGGTGCCCCGCTGATTGCCTGAGTGAACAGTTTCAGTCGTGATTTCTGTTTCTGAAGCTCTGGAGTGGTTGGGCGCGAATACCCGTAAATGGACATGTTATCAGTCCTTGCAGATTCACCAATCACCAGAACAAATACGTCAGTGTTGTTATCCGTAATCACCAGATCGTAGTGAGGTATGGTATCAGCAATCGTCATTAATCTCTGATGCTCCTTTGCGGCCAGTGCAAAATAGTTCAGATTAAAGAAAGGGGTATATGTGGCAAACCGGGAAGCGACTATGTAAGGATCAACTTCATTTATTTGATACTGTTTCTTCAACGCAAACTGAAAGGAAGAATATAACGTTACTGTAATTAACAATAAAAATGTAATTACCGTGACCTTTTCCGATGGCAATGAGGACGTTTTATTTATTGCTGAACAGAAGAACAATAAAAATAGGATAATAAATGCGATAACATAAACAACATACATCCTGAACATTCTTATTACTTCATCAGGATCTGTCTGAAGGATACTGATTGCAAAACCATCATTAAATGTTGTACCGAATGTACACCATGAATACAAACTGATACTGATATCTGCCGCTGTCAGTAATGTGAACGAAAAGGCAAGAATAAAACGCAGCGTAAGCGATTTCATCGCCTTAATAATAAGAATCGCCAAGGTGAAGAATAATATCCGGTAAATCAGATGCGCTCCTGAGGATACAAGGATATTAGAAAGGGTAAAGACAACCACTGATAACACGAGGCGCTTATCATTGCTAATCCGTGACCAGTGTATGAACGGAAGATTAATTTTCATAATAATTGAGTAAGAGCGATATTTCTGCCCGGCGCTGACCGTGAAACATACCGTGGCAGATGAATACATTTTTCTGAATAATCATAAAACGGGCATCAACCGCCGCCACAAATGTAGCGGCGTAAACAGGATCGTCATGATGTTTTCTTTCGTGACAGAAGAGAACGGCACATACCGCCCGCAATCATTATCATCAGGAATAACATTCCTAGGACATCAATTATTCTTAATACCGGATGAACCCGATCGGAGATAAAAAGTAATTCCATTCCGAAATAAATGACCAACCAGACCATTATCATTCCAACAACGCCCCTTAACAATAATCTCACTGATTTATGCCTCATGTGTTAAGTAAGTTATATTTCCGATAATAAGCAGCAGACATTCTTTCAATCCAGATAATCATGAAAGAGTCTGCTGTTATTCAACCACAGGTGTACGGAACTGCATTATGCATCTATCTGGCAGTATGGTTTTCTGTGGCAGGTACCATTAGTTGTGCAAGCTGCGTCTGAATAAGGCTCAGTTTCTGCCGGTTGTCGCGAATAGCCTGACTTTTCTCTGCCAGCTCAGTAACAACCTGCTCCATTTGTTGGATCTGCGGAGCAAAAAAGGCGAACATTTTCTCATCAGAGCTCAGCACGTCATAGATATCTTCAAACGGCTCTTTAATGATTTTCGCCAGCGAGGCTTTTACTTCTTTCAGTTCCTGCTCCCGCTCGTGTGCTTTATAGGCATCCCATAGATCAGAACCAATCGTAAACGCTGCACCCACAGGACCTGCCCATTTGGCAATGCTCCCGGCCAGTTTGGTGGCCTCCCAGGGTTTAAATTTATAAACATATCCCGTTAGTTTGCCAATCGTATCGCGTGCGGCCAAAATTGTCGTTTTGAGCGTCGCCGGACTAATTTTCGACACCCCCTTAAAGGCCCCGCCTAAAGAACGAAACGCCCCCTCGCCTAAGCCACTTAGAAAGCTCTCGCTGGAGCTCAACTGGCGAGTAATGTCATCAGATAAGCGTTGCGAGACCGCTGTCGACTGTTCGAAAAAGCGATCAACTGACTGCTTAATGCGCAGATGAAGCTTAAAGCCAACCCCATCTTCTGTATATCCCAACTCATCGTCCATAAACGGGCGGATATCGTCCAGATCGAGTGGACGCAGTTGGCTCATCAGCTGTTTTTCCATCAGGTTCAGCTCTTCAAATAATTCTCCAGCCAGCCGTTTAACCTCAATGCGGCTTTGCTTTATGTCGTTACTAAAACGGTGCATATCCTCGTCATTCTTCTCGACAAAGGTATTCAGTTCATCGAGGTGTCTGCTGGCCAGGGTGACACGCTGAATGACAATGTCTTTCACCACGTCCATACCTGTTTTCACCAACAAGACCTCTGGCACATTAGTTTTCAGTATTTCGGTGGCAGCATTTTTAAGATCGTTAATGCGCGAACGACTTTCGTAATGTTCGGGTTTAGTAAACCAGTACGTTAAGCCGCGACCATTTGGGTTTGAGGCGACGCAGACGATATTTAGCTGCTCACACTCCTGAGCGGTAAGATCCGCTGCACGTTGCAATTTGCCTTTCAGATTCGCCTTTTTAATTGCCGCCTGCTCGTCAAACAGTGCCTGATCTGTCAGGCTGGTCACTTCATCCATTTTATTGATAACAAAGATGGTTGAAGAAAGTTTATTCAAATCGCGCAATACCCATTTTACGATGTCGCTGTGGCTCTCCTTGAGCGGGTTCGTGGCATCAACCACGTAAAAAATCAGGTGTGCTTCAGATATATAGCGTCTGGTCAGGTCTTCATACATCACCAGTCTCCCGTCCACCTCGCGCTCTTTATCACCAAACAGCCCGGGCGTATCAACAATTTCACACTGATCTGGCAGACCTTCCGGTTTGTAAATACTCAACCGATCGGAGGACTCATCCATGGAAATATTCATATCATCCATTACTTTACCCAGCCATGCGGCGATAACGCTGGTTTTGCCATCGGAGAACGCCCCCAACAGAGCAATACGCAGGACATCAGATTCGATGGCATTAATTGCAGAAGTGACTTTTTGTAAATCGTCGCTGATGTTTATCCCCATCTCTCCCAGCATTTCTAACATTCCGCGCAACTGTAATAGCGAGTTAATCGCAGCCTGTTTTTCAATACTGAACTGTTTGAATTGTTCCATAAGGCATGCCCTCCAGTTGTTTTTTTAATGTTGTGATTTGACTGATTTGTGTTTCGAAAATGGCAACAGGCTGTTGCAGAGCCACCTGCATATCGTTGACTTTTTGCAGCAGCCCACTCTCAAGTTCTTTTTCAATAGCAGCAACCAGGAGGCGGGTTTCATCGGCAACGCTGTCGAGAGATTTATCCCGCGCCTCTTCCAGCCTGTCGCGTACTTTTCCTTGTGCTTTGCGTATTTTTGACGCTTTACTGGTAAAAATACCTGCAACGGTCATTATTATGCCGACCAGCGCGCCAAGCGCAGAGCCAACGAGCGTACCAATAACGGGAAAGATGCTGCCAATCGCACTGCCTGACATGGCATAGCTGCCAACTTTTAAAACCATTGAACTAAAATCAGTCACCCCCAGATCGTAACGGGGTACCATCTCACCACTAAACTCAATACTGTGGCTGTGAGCAAAACTGAGGGGGTGTTGAAGTTCCACATTGTGAATATCTTCCAGCAGACGATTTACCGCCTGAAGTGTTTGCTGCTGTAATACCTTTACACTCTCTTCGGTATCCTCCAGCATCACTTGTTCCATAATTTCACGGCGCTTTTCATACTCACGACGGATCCGTGTGGAAATAGCACTGTTATCACCAAAATTATCTTCGACAATATCGTCACAGGCATTGCTCAGGTCATTAAACAGGGTATTCCAGCGATTACGACGACTGTTCGCGATACGGCGTTCAAATTCACCAGTCGCATTTCTGAATGCAACCCGACATTTTTCAAATTCCGGCATTATCTTTTGCAAAAAGCAGTGATGGCTGCTCAATTGCTCTTCAAGTACCTGTAAGTATTGCTCCAGCGTTTCACGGACTTTACCTTTATTGCTTTCGATAATATCCTCACGAAACGTTGCGACCTTATTTTTAATTGTCTGAGCGACGGCATCAATCTGGCTAAATGTCAGCATTTCCTGACGAGAAGGAAATACATCAAAAAAACCGCGTTGATATACCGCCAGATTAAGATCACGTGAAGGATGAATGGTCGTGCTTTGTGTATTGTCGTCATAAGCCAACGCCGAAAACGCCAGCAATCCCTGCACACAGTTCCCATTCAGCAGTACATCCGGCCCTAATACGGAAGCGAGAACCCCAACAGTCTGACATAAAGCGTCACCGGCCCTACCCTGTTGTTCGAGATCGATACGATCCTCATCAAACTCATAGGCCTCAGAATAACCGCGCACATTGATCAACGGATAAACCTGAGTACCATATTCCAGATAAGATTTGATCTTCCTGGCTGTTGTTGCTTCGGGTTTTTTATTAGTACCGTTGACATAAACCACCAGGTGCGCTTGCGCAACAGCTTCTTTAACCAGATCAGCATAGCAATTTTCATTGCCTTCAATGCCAGGTACATCAATTAACCGGAAAACCTTATCGTCAATACATAAATCATAATTGGTATTACCTTTAGTGAAATCGGATTCACCAGTACCAATGATTAAACCATCAACGCGCTTTGCCCTGTTTTTTAATCTCTCTGTCAGAATAAAAGAACTGACAAAACGCGACCAGTTTTGCTCCAGTAAGTACAGAATATCACTCGCAGGGTTACCTTCCGGGTGAGTATCCCTAAATACCCGCTCCGGATTCTCCTCTACAGAAGACCATGTATCACTCATTGTCAGCCCCCTACCATATTTGACTCAACAAGGCTGCCATCCCGCCTGCACCTGCTATAAAACAGCCACACGCAGTCGCTAATAACGTGAAACGAACTTTAGCATGAGTTTGCTGTTGTAAAATTTGCAAACGAGACTGACTTTCATTAGCGATAATTTGTTGCAAACACCTAGCAGACAATCTGATATCACGAGTTTTATTGGCAACTTCGCTATATGCCTGTATTAAATCACGACGTAGCATTTCTAGGTTTTCGCACAACACCTGCTCCGCCTGTTGCAAATCATTCTGATTATTTTGTAAAAGCTGTTTGCGAGAGATTTCATCAAAAAAAATTCTTAAAGATTCAATAATGGTACTTTTACCAGCATTTGTTTCACCAAAAAAGGCAACTGTAAATCTGTCCCATTCAGCATGCTGTTTCAGATAATTTAGCTTATGATTAAAATTATTCTGTAATGTCTGCAGTTGCTCCATCATTACGTTAAGCTGTTTTTTCCCGTCTTCATTATCAACATGCAGTTTTGAAATATCATCTGTTGTCTGTTGAAGATTATGACAAATATCATCGTACAGACGGCTAAAATATTCTTTCGTCGTTATACATTGTGCCCTGTTCACATCCATAAGGACCTCGCTTCTTCTATATATCCAGTTGTTATTCAACAATAATAGACAGAAATATTACCGAAAAATGAAAATCAGAATATCAACGTTCAGGAAAAGAACCTGACGTAAATGCTGCCAATAAAATCGGGATGATACCTGCACGACGTACTGCAATTTCTTTACAACCACATCGGGGGCATGAAGAAAAAGATCTTATACAGTTAATATGGGTAATTGTTTTTTTCCAGTTACATTTCGTGCAAATAAAAGTCATTGGCGGACGAGGATATACCATCCAGACTTTCCTTTTTATTTGTGGATAATACCCACACCTGCATTTGCAATATGCAGGCATGGATAAACATTCTCATCAGAAATGATAAGTTACCCCAAACATAATGTCATGACTTTTGACGTCAGCCTCTGATTTATATTTATCCCCTTCTGTATCCTTGTAAGACAGGGAGGATTTACCAGCATCCAGATAGCGATAGCTGAGGTCAAGAGCGATATCCGGGGTTACGTCATAGCGAACACCGGCCCCAATGCTCCATGCGAAGTTGTTATCATATCCCGAGTAATGTAACGCAGAAATATCACTTATCTCGCCAGATTCATTCCAGGAAGTATCAGTATATGTCGCCTTATGATGTACCCGTGCATAACCCAGGCCAACAGATACCCATGGAGTAAATGCACTGCTGTTTCTGAAATCATAATACGTGTTCACCATCAGGGTATTCACACTGAGCCTGTTTTGTGTGTCTTCCCGACCACCATCCCCCATCGGAGAACGCCATGTATCCAGTGTATAACGGGAGTCTGCAGCTCCACGGCCATAGAATTCCACTTCCGTGCGTACTGGAACATTGTAATGTTGATAAAAATCATAGCCCACTGCAAGGCCGGCACCAAATACAGTATCGTTTTTATCACCGCCCTTATACTTATAAACATCATCCCCAAAGTCCTGACGGAAGCGCTGGTCAGTCTGCATCACAACTGAAGCACCGGCTTTGCCGGTCACATAAAAGCCAGTTTTGTTCTCATCAGCCAGAGCTTGGGCTGAAAATACGCCCGCCATAGCAAGCGCTGAAACAGCAATAACCTTTTTCATTTCAATCATCTCCGTTGGTTCTTACCCACACGATAAAGAAGGTTGCTTATTTTAAAACCATGCAAAAGACAGGGTAAAAAGAGAAAATTCGATCGAATCGATCGACAAAATCGATCATGCATGATGAAGATTTCTTATCGAAGACATGAAAATGGTAAGGAATGGTTTAAGAGGTAATTGCAACGGCATGGAAGTATTGAGACCAGAACAGCACGAGATAAAGCGGCTGAACGTCAGATGAGCCACATGGACGTAACTCAGCGCAGGCCGCGTATAATCCATAAAGCGGAATATCTGGATGAGCGTAAGCTGATGTTGCAGTGGTGGGTCGATTTTCTGGATGCCAATCGGGAAAGAGCGATTACGCCGTTTGACTATGCGAAGATCAATCGGGGTAATGGCGAGTGAGTTGAATGCCGTTACTCCTTAGCTGATGTTTAAATTTAAAAGATCAACCAGACCGCTTAGGACTGGTTGGTCGCTGTATTTTTTTCAGAATTCCATCTGCCAGGTACAGAGCCGTCAGGCAAAAAGGATGTCTGCAATAATGCCTTGAATATACATATAGTTGCGAGCATCATCGCAAACATATGCTCATGGATTCTTCAACGCAATGACCTCTGACAAAACCTGTAGTGGCACACTGAATTTGGCCACCTGAACAGAGGTGATATGCTCACCTCAGAACGTTACATTGGCTGTAGGCAATGATTATTCTGCATTACAGGTGATTTCCAAATTGTCCATAGGTTAGCATCTTAACTGGTGACAAAAACTCAATTTTGTCACCAGCTCATTCGAAACGAATTTTATCAAATCAACCACACGCTAAGCAGATCAGCTTGGCAGAGAAAGACTGCTCAGGTTTCACGATATTCCGGTGATGAAGTTCACGCTCCAAGACGGCTTCAATTTTATGCAAATCTACTTCGTGATCGCCTTTCTTTCCCTTAGGTTTAAACACTGCGTCTATTTGCTTTTCTAAATGAGGTAGCCGGTTACCATCGCAATCGACAGCAAGTTTCATGATGGAGTGAACATTGTGTCCTTTTTCGTTGGCAGCCCTTACTTCCCATAAAGAAACGGTTTCACCAGCATTCAGCTCACTAGAATAGAAACCAAGGTATTCAGGATCAAGATTGCGGTATTTATCGAGCTGTTTTGCAATCACAGGATGATCCAAACCAATCAAATGCAATTTTTCTGAATTGGTCGCGTTTTCTCGAACAGTGGTAAACAGCATTTGTTCGAGACCATCTTTTACCAGGGCCCATTGCTTTTGTCCGCGAATCTCAATGGCTTCCCCTTCGTATGGCAAAGCCCTCTGCATAAACCGGATCAGATCGTCTATGGATTCCCTTGTATCTGAGAGTGATGCGTAGTCATCTAAACTGAAGCCATCTAGGTCCTGGAATAGTTCGAATACTGCATCCTTAGCATGACGGGCATTATCCATAGCCATTTCAAGCTCCAGCCGGGTCCGTTTAAGCTCTGGGTCTTGCAGTGCCTGCGAATAAAGTTGCTGATAGTTCACCTGCTCAGATAATTGGCCTAGAATTTGAGATCGAAGGTCTTCTTCCACTTGGCCCTTTTCATCCACTTTGCCAAGCGCCTTGGCAATCTCCTCCAGTTTTTCATCCAGTAGCAGGAAAATGCGACCTTCAATGGTGTCACCCAACACAAGGTTATAAACTTGCGCTGTATCTCGCTGTCCATAGCGGTGAATACGACCAATGCGCTGTTCCATATCCATTGGATTCCACGGCAGGTCAAAGTTAAACAGCACCCGTGCATGTTGCAGGTTGATACCTTCCCGACCGGCTGCTGTACAGATCATTACGCGAGGGCCATTAGCCTGTTTGAAGCGCCGCTCTGCCGCGAGTTTACTTCCGTGATCACCACCTTTAAGCACAACTACACCTTGGCCTGGATACGCTTTTTCAATCTGGTCACCCAGCATTTCAACCGTACCCAGATAGGTGGCAAATATCACAATACGTTCCTCTGGGTTTTGTTGCCACAGCACCCCCAAAGCTCCAATGAGCTTATCTACTTTAGTTTCACGGGCTGAAGGGAACAGCCCCAGTAGTTCTTTAATGCGGAATCGCTCTTCTGGCAGGGCGTATGCCACAGCATCCATGGCTGCATCTTCAGCGGCGGCTGTTTCCAGCTCATCGGTAAACGTATCGGATGCAGTGGCCAACTGCTCTTCATTGATCTTTTTAAGGAGGCGACGCTTGATGTCATTCAATATACGGTCGATCTCAAGGTCAGAAAGACGGTCATGACCTAAATCGAACTCAATGCGAATCTGTTCTTTCGCCTCATTAAAAGCAAAGTCTCTGGCGTCGATGTCGAGGTTTTCATCGTGCATCAAGCCCTCATGAACAGTTAGGGCCAACAGCCTTCGTCTCAAGGTACGATGCACCGCCGCAAAGCTGGACGCCGCAATCTTTTGAAAGATCGTCATTACAAAGCCCAGAGCCGTTCCTTTGCCGCCTTGCTTCTTCGCCAGAGCAAAACCGTCGCGCAGGTATTCATTCAAGGCGTTATAGAAATCGCGCTCCTGATCTGACATTGAAAAGGCTTCGGTATGCACCCAGCGCCTAGCAAACAACGTGGAGCCATCGGCTTTACAGGCGTCGGCTTTGGTGCGGCGGAAGATGATTGGATTCAGGCGGTGACGTTCTTCCACCATCTCTGTTTCACTGGAAAACAAAGTGGGGTCAAGCAAATCAATTAGCTTCCAGAAACGAAAATGATCGCCCTGGTGTGGCGTGGCCGACAGCAGAATCATATCCCTACTGTGGTCACGTAAGGCTTCCGCTAATTTGTAGTTCTGGGTCTTGCGGGTTTTGCCACCTTGCTTATAGGCAGTGCAGTGATGCGCTTCATCAAAAACAATCAAATCCCAACGGGGGGCTTCGAGTATTTTCTTGATTCTTGCTGGACGCTTTAAGGTGTCGATGCTGGCAATCAGCAGGTTATGTTTAGCAAACGCATTACTGCGGCGGTCGCTCACATCACCTTCGCGGCCGAATACTTCAAAATTCAAATTGAAAACTTCATTCAGTTCGCGGTGCCAGTTGTTAACCAGACCTGCCGGCACAACCATTAAAGCCCGGTTAAGCTCGCCACGACTGGCCAATTCCCGCAACACTAATGCTGTTTCAATGGTTTTCCCCAAACCCACTTCATCGGCAATCAGAAAGCGACGTGGGCTCGCGCAGGCAACCCGATGAGTCAGCACCACCTGGTGGGGTAGCAAATCAATCTTGGCTGAAGTCAGCGAGCTGGCTGAATCCTGAAGGGGTAATTCATGCGCCTTCCAGGAGAGCCAGGCTTTCGTGTCACTATCTGTATGGCTGCCAATGCTGGCTACCACGCGCTCATTATGGCTAAGTGCCGCCACCAAGGTGCTGACGGGTACTTGTCGTTCACCTTGGGGAAAGAAGACACGGGCGTAGCCACCCGCTGCCGAGATAACAACGCCTTGGCCAAATTCAAAATGGCTGACGCGTTCACCGGGTTTAAAAGTCATGGTTACCCCTATTAGCTGATCCGCTCTAGGTATAAACCCAGCCATTCGTTCGTTTTTCCGCCAAAAGCGGATTCAATCCGGCGCACGTCCTTTTGTGCGCCGTTCCAGATACATTGCCCCAACGGGAACATTTGCGCATCGTATTTACCAGCCAAGCACCAGTTGTAGGTACCGGTGGTCAGATCTTCCTTCCAGCGTCCCTGATCCGGCATCCAAAAAATCAACGCGGCATCGGCATGGTTCTGAAAGTCGTAGATCATTTCGTAAATCTCGGATTCCAGCCATTCCAGTGCATCTTCTGGTGATAAAGCGTCTACGGCTACGTCCAACCCTGCGACGTATAAGCCATCGTCATTCAGCAGAGGCATATCGTCCGGCCAGCCCGCTTCGTAATAGCCGATGAACTGACGCAGACTGATCACCTGACTTGCAGCATTTAATTCAGCCAGTGTTTTGCCACACCAAAGCACTGAGATACCGCGTCGCTTCCATTTGTCGTTGGTCAGCACATCGTTCATATTTCATCTTCCATACCAAACAATGATATTTGTTCCTGCATAACCTGCTGATGATCTGCTTCCCATCTATTAAACAATTGCCTTGCCAAAGTGCAGGCACTGCGCATAGATAAGTCGGCTCCGTTGTGAACAAGCCAATCTAATAGATGACCTAATGCCGGGTGAGGCTTAAAGTTATCATCCAGAATTTTCTTGGTATTGATACCGCTTTCCGGATAACAGGCCCCCACAAGCAACATGGCCTGATCAAAGTCGCGGCTCACGTTGCGACTGCTGGCCATTTGCTCTTGCGCAATTTCTAGCGGAGATCGCCAATGAAAAGCCTTTGGTCGTGTGGTTTCGGTAGCCCAGCCCAAAGCGATAAAAGTCGATGGTGCTATGCCGCTACCTCGCAGGAATTTCTGCATCTGATCGCGCTCGACAGAAGGTTTGCGTGAAAAAATACGCAGAAATTGGCGTGTGTTTGGCTCACACACCACCGGGGTTCCACCCGATTCTGATTCTGATTGGTCATCCAGAATTTGGTTAATCCCTACCAACGCCTCGTTAACCGTGAATTCGCGGCCTTCCTCAACATATACTTGGCCATAGTGGCGTGAGAAATATTCTAAAGCCTTACCGCGCTTGATGACCTGAATATCTGCTACTGGCAAACCTTTTGACTGGTGATGTTCCAACAACTCTTGCAACTGACGCACATCTGCAAGAATCTTGCGACGCAAGCGAGCCCAGCTGATTTTACTGGGCGCTTCAGTACGCTTACGGCATACATGAATAATGTCGTATTCAATGGTCTTGGAACCAAACTCGCCCTTTCCTTTAGTTTCATCACTGCGAATAGGATACGTTGCTTCTAGGTAGTAACCTGCGTCAAATAAGCTCTCTAATACGTCCAACCAAGGCTCGTCTTCGCTGTGATGGAAGGTAAATGCCAAAATGCCCCCTGGTTTCAGCAAGCGATTCGCCTCCCGCCAACATTCGGTCAGCAGGCGCTTATAAAACGCATCTGGATCATCTGGATGGCGTGCTTTGTTAGAAACAGCTTCCAGCGTCTTTGGTGTGTATTCCCCAGCATAAACCTCTGGGTATTTATCCTTCAGCAGCAGACGTAGCCATACGTAGAAGAAATCCGCTAACTCGGCGTAGTGCAGCAAACCACCAAATGGTGGATCGGTAATGACGAGATCATACGACTGATCGGCATACTGTTTTAATTCCGTCGATGAGCCGCATGTCACTAAGGTTCCTGGCAACACTGGGTCGTTTGGCATGGCTTTTGAGCTTTTCCCGTTGACCAATTTGCCAATGTCAGCGGATATATTGCTCAGCATCTCGTTCGATACAGTTTCCCATGGCTGCTTGCACCACCCCAGCCCCTTGAGAGTGTTTGCTCTGCATGATGCCCAATTTCCTCTCCCTAAATTAGCAAATACTGAATTCTCAATTACAGTCGATTTAGGGTGATAGTTATTGTTACTAAACATCGGCTCCATTTTGTCGGCATTGTTATTCCAAAAGCAGAACATATTCTGATTGCGCAGATACTGCTGAAATGCACCCAAAACTATTTCTTTACTGGTGTCGCTGAAGCCATGAGATGTATCAATAGCCTTGAGAATTTGAGCATGAATCAGAAGCTGAAGCGGGTTAAACATGGTGTTCCAGTGCGTAAAACCATGATTAGGAACGCCGCCTTGCAAGTGGTGTGTCATAAATCCATATGGTAATTCTGACTCGGGCCAATAACCTCGCAAATCCGAATTTTTCCTTTGCGCCCACTCAGAGACCGCCAAATTTTGTCTTTTGGCAGCATTGCTGTCAACTGGCGCAAAGTAGCGGCCATTGTATGGTGCACCTGTTGCATCACGTCTGGGTGAATAACACTGTAATACGTAAGCAGCCATCGGGCCGGTCTGACCAGAAGCTTTAATACTGTCGAGAACATCTTGTTGACGACCGCAAGTGCTTTCCTGACAGGTGAAATTAGACTTTTTAGGAATAGTGCCTTGCCGAGTGTTTATCACCAAACCTGAATCAGGACAGGTAATTTCTTCGGGCAATTTACCCCGTACTTCCAGCAGCTTAAGTGTCTTTGTTCTGTGCAGATTCCAACGCTGCGTTGCTTCCACCTCACTAAGGGAGGTGCCGCCAAATATTCCTGTTTCGTCTGCTTTTGAAGAACCTTTGAGCCAATCAGGATGAACAAGCAGAGATAAATCAACCTTCTTATTTTTACTCATCTTCTTGAGTAAACGCGAAGACTCCCCCTTCTGCGCTGCCATCTCATCACGATATTTGTGTTGGCAATGAGGGCACTGATAGTTTCCAGTATCATCCATGATGGCGTAAGGAGCTTCTGAATCGCTAACGACCAGCGGAACATCGGGAGCCATACGGGCTTCCTGGCGCTCAAGATCAAAGCTCGTTCCACAGTGTTGGCATTCAACATCTTGCCAGGTTTTAACCGAAAGGGATTTCACCGCTACGATGGGAGAGGTCATCAATGGAGTGCGGTGACCGCATCCGGGAGCTGCACATGGGCCGTGCTTAGCCCAGAAGGTGTAAATGACTTCTGGGCCTTCGTATGTGTAGTCTTTGCGTTCTTCAGGTGTCAGAGCCAGCGGCTCAAAATCATTGCCCATGACTTTACCGGTAGAACGCTGTGTCCATTTGCCTTTTTCGCCATCAGGGCCTTCGCAAGCGTAAAACGGCATGATCTGGGGTTTTACCTCCCGTTCGATGTGATCAAACAGTTTGTTCACTTCATCCAGATCGACATCAGCCAGTTCGTTCTTTACAACCAGCCAGGCAACCGGGTTGAGATCGTTGCCTGTCATCTGCATACCGAGCCGTGCACCTTCCACCAATGTGGTACCGCCCCCCATGAAAATGTCAGCCACTTTCAATTTTCTGAACGCTTGGTTGTCTTGGTGATTGGCGTAGTAGTTATCCCAAACCAATTTGGCAGATTCGGATGGTTCATCGGGCGCTTTGGTGGCTGCTGCAATCAACATAGAGCGGAACACGCTGGAGCGGCGACGTGCCCACCACTTACTCATTTGGTAGATTGGCTTGCCCGCATTACCTTCTATTTGCGCAATCTGGTTGATTGGCAGAATCGGGAAATCAACCTCAAGGCAGGTTAAGGGGCGATTGGGGTCAGAAAAATCGACCGATTCCAGTTGTGCTTTTTTACCGGCACTAACGGCCTCTGCCACCAATTCTTCTGTCAGTTCTGCTTTCGTTTTGTTAGATGCCATAAAAATACTTATCCAAAGGCCAGCACTGCATGCTGACCATTAATTATTCGGTTTCGACAGTTCGATAAAGGGTACGGCCACCTCTAACAAGCTCAACCCACCGTGAGCTAGGCTTGGGTAGCCGCCTTGTGAACGCCATTTCTTGCGGCCAAGCACAATGTTCCAGTTGCCATGCTGTGTCGTTAGTACCTGAGATAATGGCGGTACCCAATGCTGTTCGGTTTTTGCGTCTTTCACTTCGCTGTTGCGGCCAGACTTGAATTGCCCTTTCAGATAGGCTTTTTGGTCTTCCGGGTAAACATCAGGAAATAACGCGGGGTTTGAATACCCATGGTCGGCAGTAATAACCAGACGACGGCCCGTGGCTAGTTTGTCGATGAAGGCCCAAAATTCATCGCTGGTTAATACGGCTGCGGCTTCTTTCGCCAACACCCGATAACCAGCTCCCTGTTCGGCCAGATGATGCATACGTTCATCAGGCCAGTGATGCCAGAAAATAATATTCGGGTCAGCCTTGATCAGAGATGCACAATCCACCCATGGCAAGTCGGTGGACTCAGTGAAGGCTTCAGGGAAAGCAGCACTATTCCCTTGGTTGTTTTGCAATCTGGTGCGCTGCCCAAACCCCATGGCCCGTGCAAACGGTGTGGTATCACCGGGTAGCTCGGAGGCGGTCGCACCGGCACAGTGAACTGTGTAGCCTCGCTGCTGCGCACTTTCGAGAATCCAGGGCGCTTCGCGGAGCGACAGTGCATCCAAAATCAGGATAGCTTTCGGTGTTGTCTGGCGTTGCCAGAATGCTTTCAGAGCATCTGTCGTTTTTGGCGAAGCACTCTCGAACGATGCCCACAAATCCCAGGCACTGCCTGCCAACACGTCATCCAATGGTTTGATGGCGCGGTCCCGTTCGGTTGTTTTTGCATCCGCCAGATCCTGCCTGATAGGTTCTGCAAACAGGAGCCATAGGGCCGAAAAAATTTTCGGCCATGCTTCTTGTGCGGGCAGTCTATGTATATCAGCGATCAGTGACTTATCCATATGCTTTCGCTCGTCGATTATTGTTCTTTATCCAAATCAAGAGAGTAAGTAACACCATCCGGTAAGTTTTTCAGCAGATGCTCTAACTGTGCACCAGTGAGCTGCGAGGTAGACAATTTTACGTCCTTCACCTTACTGCCTTTGTTAATGCCCCATTGTTCAAGCTTACCGAGCAAGTTTAATGTGGATGTATTCTGGGCGCTGTGATGAGCAACGAAGCCGCCACTGGAAGCACCGAATAGCGATCCCGGCGTTGGTATCGTACCGGATGCTGTGCCGCCATTGCCTGAGCCTGCGGTTGGCTCGTTAACACCACCGGTGATGCATTCTTCTGGCACGCCAGGAACAGGCTGAACAGGGACAGAACCGCCTGAACCAACAGAGCCTCCGGGCAGGTGCAGTGTCGTGTCTTCCAGATCTTTACCGCTGCCCAGTTTCCCACGTACTCGCAACCAAGCATCTTCCGTGGTTTCTGACGGCTTTTTCTCGTACAGACTGCCTTTGGCGTTGATGGCAATTTTGCCTTCTGCACAGGCTCGCCCAATGCGCTCTTTAACGGCTGTTTCACCAAGCCAAGGAATGCTTTCTGCACCTTTTGGGGCTGGCTCTTTGAGTTGTTCGATCAGGTCGGCCACGCTACGGCTATTGGTCGCGGCATCAAGCAGTATGGTGTCGAATTCTTCAGGAATGAACAGCTCGCTGCAGATTTTCGCATTCAGCTTTTCGAGGATCTGTAACCCTTCTGCACCGTGCTGTGAAATCTCAAATTCGCATTGAGATGGGTCTGCGAAATTCCATACGACCAAGACTGCAAAACGATCAAAGCGGGATTGCAACTGCTCACGCAGTTCCTTCTGGTATTTCAGATGCAATTGAGCGTACTCACGCTCGGAGTTTTTCCAATCGCTAGCAAGATAAACCGCACGGGCTAATACCAGCAAAGACTTATCGTAGAAGATGTCGCCAGTACCCACACGTGGCAGCAGGAAGCGCACAGTGTTTCTTCCCTTGGCAACATGTGTCTTCAGCCATTCTCCCAGCTCTTTGTTGTCCAGCGATGCCTTGGGCATAACAATCACTGGAATCCGGTTATCCCAATGCTGAGGATGGTCTTTTTCTTCAATATCCGCCCATGGCGAAGTGCGCCACTGCTTCTTTAAGACAATGGTTCGATAGATATTCGACTGATTGCCATCCCCAACTAGGGCGTAGCGAATCTCTTTGGCGAGGTGTTCTATATCCTCATCCTTTTGAAAGAGCTTGTCGTTTTTAGCATGTGCTAACAGCTTGGCCTGTGGATTCACCTCGTTCTTGAAGACCAAACGGTTGGCTTGGCGGTGAATGTTGAAGCTGTTGTCTTCGATGACTGCAAGCTCAGCGGCAAACAGGTTGTCATCAATCGCTTTTCGCTCAGTAATATCCAACTGCAATTCTGACGGCTCAGCACCGGCATGATTCTCCAATGATAGGGAACGTAGCCAGAGAGCGGAAAGAATGGGCTCAAGATGTGGGACCTGAGCAGCAGGTACACCGTTTTTAACAGCTTCGAGGTTGCGCAGTGCATTCTCACGTAAATCCCGATGCAACTGACTCGCTACCGAATCCAGTAGTGAGGTAACGCCTGATTTTTCACTGGTTAAGCTGAAGTTGGCAGGTGTAAGTATGGCTGTGTCGTCACCAGATTCCTTAAACACATCCACCAGAATACGCAAGAGATCGCGTGTCTCTTGAGTTTCGGTTGCGATAAGCACCTGATCGTCCAGCAATTGCAGGAGTCTTGGCGAGTAAGGCCATGCCTCGATAAATTGCTGTTTATGTTTTTCATGCTCGGAGCCTGAGATATGACTCAAACGCAGGAATTCATCCACATGAGTTTTTATCAGTGAAGCAATATCAGACTCTGGAATGTTCATCCGGTTTTCGAAGATTCGATAGAGCAACAAACGCTGTCTGTCTCGTTTGGCTTCTGGCCCTTTGAAATCAATCAGTACGGGGTTCACACGTAACAGTTGCTGCGCTGCGTCGGAGTTGCCTTCGCGCACAGATACGACAAGTGTCAGAAGTTCTGGGTACTTTGCAGATATTTCCGAGAGGATTTGAATGAAGTTAAAGGCCCAGGCCTTACGTTTGTACTGGTTGGAGTTTGTTAAGCCTTCAAACCACGTCTGGAATTCATCCAGAATAAGGATGAATGGTTTATTCTCTGCCATTTCCAGTATCAGGTCATAACTTGGAACCTCGGTGCCGTGCACCTCCCACTTGGCTTTAATGATATTGCCATGCGGATGCTGGTCGAACAAAACATCCCATACATGCTTATAGCGTTGCAAGTGCAAGCTTTCAGTAATGACATGCATGCCATACTGCAATTTGAGATTTGCAATGTCAGGATTTTTCAGTCGGATAGACCAATCATTCAACCAGTTTACTGTTGCATCCTTATCCTGATGCATATGTGACAGTGCTGCCATAAGGTGTGATTTACCTTGGCCCCGTGCACCGATAATTACGACAGGCTCAGCCCGACCAGCTTGTACAGCTTCCACTGTCTTGAGCATGTCGATTGAAGGGTAAGTGATCTTAAGAAATTCACTTGCAGACTTATCGAGCGCACCAGTGCCATTCCGGTTATGCATTTCGATCATCGTTCCTTTAATACGACGACCAGAAAACTCCTCACGTAACTTCAGTCCTAGCATGGTTAGCTCTCTTTATTACTTGATATTTGGTTATGTTGCTGCGCTATCCATATATCTATCTCTTCTTTCTTAAAACGCCACGAGGTGCCCACTTTGAACGCTGGGATCTTTGCTGCTGTGGCCATGCGATAGACAGTACGCTCGTTGAGTTTGAGGTACGACGCGACATCCTTGACGGTCATTATTTGCTCACTCATGTTTGTTGTCCGCAGTTAGTACAGTGTCATGTCGGTAATGTACAAGAAAGTCTTTTCTAGTTCAATATTATATCTAAATGTCAAGTATGTATGCTTAACACCTACCACCATCGCACTAGCTCCCGCACAGGGACATCGTAAAAATCTTGAGTAATACGATTCTGGATACTGTCATCGTCTAGGTACTTCACCAGCTTGTTAATGACACTTACTGGGTGCCGTTTCAGTTCAACTGCTATCTGCCGGACAGTGCAGGCATAATCAAGCATATCGTAAAGAACCTCTCCGTTGAATTTTGTTAAACCGATGCAGATCTACAGAAAAGCACGCCGGCACCGGTGTAATGCCAGTTATAATCAATAAGAATGGAATGACGAATCAGTCAGGAAATGATGACAAACAGTTGGCTGACCAGAGGGTGCCAGCAGAAAGATGGGCGGGAGTTGTCAGCGCCAGCACCAGGGACAGGGCTGATTTCCACAATACCAGCGCCGGCATTTCGCACATTGCCAGCGTACTGGCATTACAACACGTTTCATGCTGCTGCTCCTCGTGACTCCTCAATTCGTTGTTGCATCCACTGCTCCACTTCACTTTTGTACCAGCGGCTGCTGTGCCCCAGTTTGATGGGTTTAGGAAAATGCCCTTCACTGATCAGCCTGTAAAACCATTTATCGGTCATGCCGGTGAAACTGGTGATGTAGTTCATGTCGATCAGGGGATCGTCGGCACGCAGCAATACGCTGTCGTGGCTTGTTGTGGTCAACATGGTCAGAATGTCCTCAGTGAGATTTATGAAGAATGGGGTAATACGGGGAATGGGATGGCGTGCTGCTTTCAGCACTGCCAACCGGAATTGCCGGCAAGGCAAGGGGCTTCTGGATCCATGGAGGGAGTGGTTAAAAGAGCAACGAGAAAGTGGTAATTATAACGCCAGCCGGATATGGCGGGAAATGGTGGCCCGGGGGTTACAGGCAGTGAAACCATCGTCAGGGATGCTGTTGCCAAATGGCGTAAAGGCTGGAACCCACCAGTTACTACTGCCGCCAGACTTCCTTCAGTGTCCCGGGTAAGCCGCTGGTTGATGCCCTGGATAATAATCAGGGGTGAAGAAAATTATGCTTCCCGATTTATTAGTCTGATGTGTGAAAAAGAACCGGCGCTGAAAATAGCGCAGCAACTAGTACTTGAGTTCTACCGTATTCTGAAAACCCCAAATAAATCAAATCTAAGCAGTTGGTTCACTCGAGTCCACGAAAACGGTTCAGCAGAACTTCGGCGCGTGGCTGCGGGGATGGAAGCTGATGCTGCGGCTATATGTGAGGCAACCTGCAGCCGCTGGAGTAACGGTGTTGTCGAAGGTCATGTAAATCGCCTGAAGATGCTGAAACGTCTGATGTATGGTCGAGCCGGATTTGAACTACTTAGGCAGAGGGTAATGAGTCCACTGGCATGAAAATCTCCACCTAGGTTGCGGAAGAACCACTTTTGCACCGTTCGTGATAATACCGTAAATAAGCCTCTGAAAGTTATAGGATATGACACAACTAAAGAAGTCTGTGTGAACCGCGTAATACCAAGTGAATTGCTTGTTATATCTGTTTAATTAAACCTAATCGACCAGCCTTACTGGAGAGGCTGGTTAGTGATTAACTGGGAGTATTGCAATTAGATGTGTTCTACAGGCCCACGAAGGTAGATGGCTGCCAGATTTCATCTTCGCGTGTAAAAGACTCTTAGTTGATTAATTCTAATTTATCAATCTATTACGCGATCATAATATTCGATGATTTGCAGTGCAACAGCAGCAATTTGTACTGCTTCCTCCCTACTGGTACCGGCTGCTTTACCACCAAAACGATCATGGAGGACAGCCTGATGAAATTCTCCCACCTCTTCTCCGAGAATCGCCCCCCAGATAAAAGGATCTTGATTACGGTCTGCTCCCCATTTGGCATCCTGCCGTTGCATTTCCGCTAGCACGTCAGACAGGGCTTTAGTGTCTTGATGTTTACCTTTCATGTTTCCCTTACGAATCCGTGATTTTAAGTCCATCATTAACATTTAATATGTGCAGAGTCCATTAATTCGCTACATCTCATTTTGTGAATGAGCGTTGAGTTTGCTATAAACGTAGCAACCAAGAAAAATAAAAGTGGATAATTTTGTTCATTACCTTTCAAAGCAAGAAGTTAAGGACTATTTGCGAGAGTATGCATGAGGCAAATGAGATCTTTGGTGACAAAGTGGCATCAAGACTACGCTCGCGACTTTCCGATCTTTCCGTGACAGACAACATATTACTGTTGCCCGTAGGTTCGCCGGAGGTCTGCTTTGAGGATGGGGAAGAGTGTATTACAATTACCATTCTCGGTGATGTAAAAATGGGATTTGTCTGTGGGAATACAGTTCAGCCCAAAAATCAAGATAATACAATTAACTGGTCCCGAGTTAGCCGGATACGGTTAGTGTTCATAGGTGACGTGAAATGATAGTTACGCAGGACTTCCAGCCTGACTGGGTATCTCCACCCGGTGATACAATTATAGATCTAATGGATGAACATGGGCTTTCTGGTGAAGAACTGAGTAAGAGGATTGGATTGTCTCTTATCCGGGGTCAGCAACTTCTTGAAGGAAAAATCCGACTCAATGAGTCTCTGGCTTGTAAGCTTGAGGAGTTATTCAACGTATCGACAGACTTCTGGATCAAGCGCGAAGTCGCTTATCGCCAGCAAATTGGATACCTCGAGAAAGTGAATAATGATTGGCTCGAATCATTGCCTGTACGTGATATGATGGAGTTTGGTTGGATCCCCAAAACTACAACTCGGGAAAGTAAATTCCAGCACTGCCTATCGTTTTTCGGAATAAATTCCGTCAATGATTTTTTTTATAAAATTCAGTCAGATGCTCCTTTGGTCGCTTTTCGTAAATCTCTTAATCTGGCAACCGAGCCTATGGCCGATTTGGTGTGGCTGACTAGGGCTGCACAACTTACCTCAAACCAAAACTGTGCTGTATGGGATAAAGAGGTGCTGATAGCATTGTTGCCAGAACTGCGCAAAGCTACAAATGAACCCGACATGAGGATTTTTATCCCTTACATTCGCGACCTTCTCGCCACTGCTGGAGTTTCTCTCGTTGTGTTGCCAACGCCAAAGGGATGTCGGGCAAGTGGTGCTACCTGCTTTTTTACACCAGATCGCGCAACCCTAGTCATGAGTTTCCGTTATCTGACCGATGACCATTTTTGGTTTACGCTGTTTCATGAGATTGGGCATCTCATCTTGCATGAAGCTGTCCGAGTTCGCGTAGAAGGTAAAGATAGTATTTCGTCGGAAGAGGAAAAGGAAGCAGATAAATTTGCCGTTGATGTTCTTATCCCAGAAGAATACCGGCAGCAACTTAGTCGCTATGGTGTCCGGCATTGGAAAGAGATCATCCGGTTAGCTAGGAAAATGGGGGTATCCAAAGGGATCGTACTGGGATATTTGCAGCATGAAGGTAATATACCTTTTTCTCACCTTAATCGGTTTAAAGTGAGATTCCGTAAAGAAGATATCGTCTGATATCAGCCGCCGAAATAGACATAACGGTCAGGTGATTTCTGCCAGTTGCACAACGCATCTTCAATAACCTGCATTCTCAAGTAGGGTGCAGGAATAATTGCCGCAAGGTCAGCTAGTTTTTCATTCAATACGTCTATTGTGTCACCAGCAGTCCGGCTATTGCTGAAAAGTAGCCGGCTTCCTTGAAGGGGCCCGGTTGCTCCATTCAGAAAGGCATGACCCGGCTCTACATCCAGAAGTCCCGTTTTCTTGAGCATAGTTAGGTAATCAAATTTTGCGGTTCGTCCAAATGAGATCACGGCATTTAGCCCTGAATACAATAGTTCGAATAAAGATTCTGGTGAAGATGAAAAGCTCTTGGCCTCTGCAAACCTAGCCTCATGACTGTGTGTAGCACCAATGAATCCGATGTAAGAGCGAAAAACCGCAGGTATTGAACGACGAGAGTGATATTTCTTCGTTTCATATTTCCGATGGTTACCATATTGTCTTAGGCTACTGTTAGCTGTCAACTCATCAGAGACGCTGGCGAACCATTGTTCAAAAGCAGCAAAGTCATCAGTTATCGTATCCCATGTCCACGTTTGTGTACCGAGTCCACTGTATATATCTCGACACAAAATCCAGCCGGTTTTGTTACTCTTGCCGAAATGTGTGGCAAGGAAAACCAGCCAGCAGGCTTCATCGTAATTGTTGTCACGAAGATAAAGGCAGGCAGCGCGGAGAGGATCAAAAACATCAGAATTCGGCTCTTTTCGTAACGGAGTCATATAATCGGTCCGTAATGCAAGAGTTTCCACATAGCGTATACGACGTATACTGTCGATAATCTGACAGGCTAAAACATCAAAGCAGGCAGGAGAACTTAGGCCATTTAGGTTGTGTTCATTGCGGCTAAAATTTTGCAAATTACTAACCAGCTGCCTGATTTGATTATGTCTTTTCATTGTAGTCTTCCTTCAAAAATAAACCGATATTCCTGATTTTTCATTGCAGCCAACTCTTGGAAGGCTAGTCCTTTGTGGTTGGGTGTATGTGAACGTAACAAAAAGTGGATTTTTAATATACGCAATAAATCCTTCCAGTAGTCATTCAAGAAAGTAGTGTCAATATCAAATTCCTTATTCTCTCGAAGAGCTTTTTCTGCCTCAAGCAGGGGTAAGATATCATCTAAGGAATGCATTTCAGGCATCGATCCCATGACTGGTAGGGTGCTCATGAACCCCTCTTTCTGAAGAGCCTTCACTTTTTCTAAATCATTTTTATAGAGATGTAGGCTGGATACAAAGTGATGATAGTGACCCAATTCGCATCCTATCAAGCGGGCAACTAATTCCTGTAGCATCGTGAACGCAAATACATCATGAGGCAGCCCCATAAAGGCATCGTTAGAACGCATACAAACAAATAGATGCAGCTCTTCACATCTGACAATAAACTGCATAGATATTGTACAAGGAATATCTACGTATTCTCGCTGTTCAGTTTTTGAGGGCACCAAGTCTGAGGCATCGAAAAGCTGTATTACTGCACGTCTGGTAGGTTTTTTCTCCTGCAAAAGGTTGATGACATTTTTTAGCTGATTATATAAACCACGCATATTAAACAACCGTGGCCCGTAACCACCATGTATTTTCCCATCTGACTCAGCGGATTCAGCGTAACGTGGTATGAAGTGTTTTATAAACTCAAGATCGTTCTGAGCTGAGAGATACCACAGAAATTCACCTAAGCAACTAATTAGTTTTCCTCGGGATTCTGTTCTACTTATTCTTCGGCGGGGGTCGGTAAGGACAAGATAGGCACCAAGAATCTCTAGAGTTGATCCTTTTGTAGGATCGTTACTGAGTCCATCCGCTAGGATAGCTTGATGAACATCGTTTATCAGATCGTCAACACACTCAGCCGTTACCAAAAGGGTCATTTTCTACCTTTTCCTGTATGGTAGTAACTAATCATTACCACCTGTATGGCATATAGTCAATATAGTATCAATATCAACATGGTTCACAGGGTAAGTAAGACTTGATCTTACCCAGCAATAGTGGACACGCGGCTAAGTGAGTAAACTCTCAGTCAGAGGTGACTCACATGACAAAAACAGTATCAACCAGTAAAAAACCCCGTAAACAGCATTCGCCTGAATTTCGCAGTGAAGCCCTGAAGCTTGCTGAACGCATCGGTGTTGCTGCCGCAGCCCGTGAACTTAGCCTGTATGAATCTCAGCTCTATGGTACGCGTACAGCGAGGGCCGTATTGACGGGGATGTGTTATTCAGCTGGCAGTGCTATGCGCCACGGAAGCAGTTCGCTGACCCGGTTGACCGGATGACCTGTTCCAGGTTGTCAGGTTACGCACCCGCCAGGGACCAAGATTAATGCCCGGCTCAAGAGTGACCCAGTAATTGTCAGTAACCGATTTCCCGTATCCACGATATTCTGAACGACTGGTATTTGCCTGCCAGTTCAGCAGAAAAGCAGGAATACCATCATCCCATAAGGCCTCCGGCGCTATCCCCCTCAGTGGCGGGCGCAGGGCCACCTGAGGAATACTCAGCAGCAACTGCTGTGACGCAAACTGGTATGTTTCCGTGGCCTGTGGAATAACGGATAACTCAGCACAGGCGTCAGCTTCCTTTCCGTCATCCCCGTGAAACAACTCCGGATATTCCTCCGTCATGACACCATAGCGGGCCAGCATTTCCCGGGTCAGACAGGTTTTCAGATAAGTCTTACCCTCCGCATCTTTCTCCGTACGGAACGCCATGTCCCGCGAATCCACCCGCGAACCGTTCAGGATAATATCAACCGGATAGATACCGGGCAGTTGGGCACCTTCTTCAAACAACGTCAGGTCCACCCCCTTTCCGCCACCTTTAAGCATGGAAGCATCAAAGGAGTATGTGCGGGCCTCAGTATTCCCGGTGTAAAGAAGGGTACAGGCCGCCATCACAGAGAGAGCAACCGCTGTAATTTTTGTTTTTACGCAATATAAAGATAAACCTGAAGATGACTTATTCCTGTACATTATTCACACCTGAGCCACGGTTTCTTTTTATTTACATATGCCGGAGGATATACACACGTATTTGTGCGTTTGCACGCCTGTTCACACACACTTATTTCACACACGCTCAGATATTCAACCGGGTTAATCAAATAAGCCCGCCTCTGACGTTAATATTTATTCCGGCTTTCAGCTTTTTAATTCCGATTCAAACAGCTTACTCTTTCCGCCGTAATCCGTAATCACTGTCCAGCTGACTTTTCCTGATGCACCAGAAGGAATTTCATATTCGTAAGAGGAGTACGGAGAAATATAACGATGCTCCTTAACCTCTTTCCCACCAACGCTCAGCTCTGAAATATTAATATAAAATGGTGTCGGGTTATTCCCTTTCAGTTTATTACCTGATTTTGTCCACTCCACTTTTCCGCCTGCATCCTCCGGACGCCCTTTAACCGCAGGCGGACGAACAAACAGCTTCACACAACTGCTGACGGAAAGATTTACCTGCAGGGTTACCTTGTCAGCTTTCTTTTTATCAGCACCTTTCTCTTCCGCCCATCGGTCATCATGCTTTGGCGGAATGCCTTTCACACAAAGCCACTGCAGACTCTCACGGTCCTCAGGAAAAACACCCCCGGTACGGACAATTCGCAAACGGCTCGACTGAAGTGCATCCAGACGGAAAAGCGGCGGCGTCACCACAAAGGGGGCCGGGTCCTTCTGATTCTCTGCCAGCACCTCTGACTGAACCAGCATCGGATAATCCAGGTCATTCATTACCGTCAGTGAGGCCCCCGATGAATCCAGGTTGTAAATCACCCTTGTGGCCCCCAGATGCAGGGAAAAAACCTTTGACGTAGTCTTCGTGCTTTCCTGGTTTCCGGCTGCCATTACGCCGGAAGCCGGCAACCCCGCCAGTATGCCAACGAGTGCTGCAAGATGTCTGATTTTCATTATTTTATCCTGAAGGCAAATAAACCTTTTATAAATATGTTAATAGCAATCGCCCGACAGCTGTCACCAGTATCCCCTCAGACCCGCCAGTCACCACCACGCTTTACTGACCGATCCCCCTCCTCTTCATGGTTCATTGCCAAACCAGAAACATAATAAGGAAGCAGATTATTCACCGTCTGACTGAGGTGCTGAATCCGAACCAGCGCTCCTGATAAATACCCCTGAGAAACACCGTGCTGCTCACAGGCCTCCCTGCGGGTATATCCCATAACAAGATGCTCCCTGAGCGCATTAATCACTTTCTCACTGTGCATCCCGGATATTTCAATCAATAACCAGAAATGCCTTTCTGATACTTCCCCGGGCAGCAGAATCCCGGACCGCTCTTTCACCAGATGCAAACAAACCTCCGAATTCATAACCCCGTTTACTCTGACAGGGAAACAAACTCTCAGCATCAGCGCCGGAATGAACACCGGTAATCCCCTGCCTCACCACCAAAATTACCATGGAGTTTAATGCTGTAAATATGATTATTGACGATCTTTTTAACCAAATAACAACAATTAAACAGGTTATAACACTACACCAGTGCAAAAATACAGCACTGAAATCCAGAAATCATATAAAATACAGATAAAAAGATCGTTTTTTGCATAATTTCTGATATTACATAACAACATGAAAATATCTTATTTTCTGGACATTAATCAAAAAGTGATTCACATGATTTAATTAAATACATGAAATTACAGGAGGGTAAAAATATTACCGGGGGAAACAAAAGCGGACAGAAAAATGACTGTGGAATTTTCTTCTTCCGGCAGAAAATAATCGTTGTATTATATACGTCAGCTGCCAGCCCTGATGGCTTTACATGGCTGAAATTAACAACGACAAGAGTTCGTATGGTTTGATATACCATGCACGATATTCAGGTCCACACGGGAATTAACAGAATATGAAAGACAATATACTGACGTTCCTCACGGAGCTGAAAACTCCGTGCCGGACAACAGAAATTGCCATACATTTTGGGCTGAGTGCCTATCAGGCCAGATATTACCTGATGACTCTCGAAAAGGAGGGAAAGATAAAACGCTCGCCGGTAAGGAGAGGTGCCAGTACCTTATGGGAAATGAATTCGTGACGGGAAAATATCTGTGCCTGAAATATAAAAATGGTCAACGGTTTTCCCGGGTTGTCAGACGATGAACCATGCCATTTCGCAGGTGTAAGAATTATTACAGAGAATACGTCGTCCGGCACTCACCGAACACCTCCATACTAATATGCAGCAGGAGTTCATCAACACGGCTGGAAGGCCATTCCGGCAGTACGCTCAGGATATGGCGCAGATACGCTTCCGGATCGATACCGTTCAGACGGCAGGTGCCGATCAGCTCGTACAGCAGTGCACCACGCTCGCCGCCGGGATCGCTACCGAAGAACACGTAGATGATATGACCTTTATATACTCACTATAGCATTGGTGGGATATTCCAGAGGAGGTCATCATGAATTCGGAAAATATTGCGGCTTACGTCGGGCTGGATGTGCATAAAGAAACGTTGGCGGTTGCTATTGCTGTACCTGAACGGCTTGGCGAAGTTCGTTATTATGGTACGATTAACAACGAAGCCCAGGCTGTACGTCGATTATTTCAGAAATTGCAGGGACTTTACGGAAACATTCTTTCCTGCTATGAGGCTGGCCCCTGTGGTTTTGGGCTATATCATCAACTCACAGCGATGAATATAAAATGCCAGGTTATTGCCCCTTCCCGGATACCAAAATCACCGACAGACAGAATCAAAAAATGATCATCGGGACGCAATTTCTCTCGCCAGGTTACTGCGGGCTGGAGAACTTACCCCTGTCTGGATCCCTGAGCTGACTCATGAAGCTATGCGGGATCTAATCAGAGCCCGTGCAGCAGCTAAACGAGACAGCAGAGTTGCCCGACAGCGAATTCTGAGCATGCTATTGCGAACAGACAAACTTGCCTAAGGCCTCATACTCTTCCTGGCTCTGGATGCCATCGGTGATATTTCTTAATGCACCAATCACCCTAAATAACTGATCCTAATATCGCTACACTTTAGCCAGCCCATGTTTCCCACCGGGGAATGGGCTAACGGTATCCATAAAGTGACGAACCTTTTTCAACAGTTGCCACATTAAACGGCACTGGTGATTTCGGGTTATTGTCTCATGAAACGCCTGCCACAACCGTTCCACATGATTGACCCACGGTGAGTAAACCAGCTGATAAATGACCCTGAACTTCGGGTTTGCTTTCAGCCAGCGCAACGTTTCACGGCTTTTGTGGATGATGTAGTTATCGA
>ERZ1026903.198-NODE-198-length-31981-cov-35.755967_pt1 | contig 31981 bp, 27 predicted proteins | sample MGYA00380180_ERZ1026903 | MGnify/ENA primary metagenome ERZ1026903 (study PRJEB33269, sample SAMEA4719816) | human gut metagenome | biome: human-associated habitat; feature: organic feature; material: feces | place: Cameroon | collected 2013-10 ... | reverse complement strand
TAACCGTAAAGAGGCTGCTGCACTTGGATTTTTTCCTTGTGCAACAGCCTCTTTTCTTATCTTATTTGTTTGGAATTTCTTCGGTTCCTTCTTTGCAAAGAAGGAACAAAACCCCCGTAATCACTGCTGGGCGGCCTCGGCGCGCTTCTTGGCGATGGCGGCGAGGGCGTCCTTGCGGGACAGGTTGATGCGGCCCTGCTGGTCGATGTCGGTGACCATGACGAAGATCGGGTCGCCAACGGCAACGACATCCTCAACGTGCTCAACGCGGTGGTCGTCCAGCTTGGAGATGTGGACAAGACCCTCCTTGCCGGGGGCGATCTCGACGAAGGCACCGAAGTTCATCAGGCGGGTCACGCGGCCCTTGTAGATGGCACCGATCTCCGGATCCTCGACAATCGTCTTGATGGTCGCAATGGCGCGCTTCGCGTCGTCCTGATCGACGGCGGAGATAAAGACGTGGCCGTCCTCCTCAATGTCGATCTTGCAGTTGAAGTTGGCGCACATCTCCTGAATGACCTTGCCGCCCTTGCCGATGACATCCTTGATCTTGTCAACGGGGATCATCATGCTGAACATCTTGGGCGCATACTTGGACAGCTCGGCGCGCGGCTCGGCAATGACCGGCTTGATGATCTCATCGAGGATGTACAGACGGCCCTTGCGGCACTTTTCGAGCGCTTCCTCAACGATCTCATAGGTCAGGCCGTCGACCTTAATGTCCATCTGGATGGCGGTGATGCCGCGGCGGGTGCCGCCGACCTTGAAGTCCATGTCGCCGTGGAAGTCCTCGACGCCCTGAATGTCGAGCATCGTCATCCAGCGGCCGCCGTGCAGCGGGTCACCATCGGTGATAAGACCGCAGGAGATACCGGCAACGGGTGCCTTGATGGGCACGCCGGCATCCATCAGAGCCAGCGTGGAGCCGCAGATGGACGCCTGGGAGGTGGAGCCGTTGGAGGACAGGACCTCGGAGACGCAGCGGATGGTATACGGGAACTCGGCCTGATCGGGCAGGACGGGAATCAGCGCGCGCTCGGCCAGGTTGCCGTGGCCGATCTCGCGGCGGCCCGGGCTGCGGGGTGCGCGGGCCTCGCCGACGGAGTACGGCGGGAAGTTGTAGTGGTGGATGTAGCGCTTGTACGGCGTATCAGACAGGTCGTCCATGAGCTGGGCGTCCTTGGTGGAGCCAAGGGTGCAGATGGTCAGGACCTGGGTCTGGCCGCGGGTGAACATGCCGGAGCCGTGCACACGGGGCAGCAGACCGACCTCGGCGGCCAGCGGGCGGATCTCGTTGATGCCGCGGCCATCGACGCGCTTGCCGTCCTCCAGCAGCCAGGTGCGGACGACCTTCTTCTGCAGCTTGTAGCTGATGAGATCGAGGTCGGCGGCGGTCAGCTCGGGGTGCTCGGCGGCGATGGCATCCATAATGGGCAGCATCGCGGCGTCGCGGACGTTCTTGTCGTCAGTGTTCATCGCGGCCTTAACGTCCGCGAGGTGGTTGGCGTAAACGTCAGCCAGCAGGGCATGGTCAAGCTCCACGGGGGTGAAGCTCTTTTTCGGCTTGCCGATCTCGGCGACGATGCTGTTGATGAACGCCAACATCTTCCGGATCTCCTCGTGACCGGCGCGGATGGCCTTCATCATGGTCTCCTCGTCGACCTCGTTGGCACCGGCCTCGATCATGACGATCTTTTCCTCGCTGGCAGCCAGCGTCAGGGAGAGGTCGCTGTGCTCGCGCTGCTCCTTCGTGGGGTTCAGCACGATCTCGCCGTCCACCAGACCGACAAACACACCGGCAATAGGGCCGTTCCAGGGAATATCAGACATGGCGATGGCCAGGGACGCACCGTTCATGCCGGAAATTTCGGCAGAGCAGTCGGGGTCCTGGCTCATGACGGTCATGGTCACGCAGACATCGTTGCGCATATCCTTGGGGAACAGCGGGCGGATGGGGCGGTCCACAACGCGGGAGGACAGGATGGCGTGCTCGCCGGGGCGGCCCTCACGGCGCATGAAGCTGCCGGGGATGCGGCCTGCGGCGTAGAGCTTCTCCTCAAACTCGACGCTCAGGGGGAAGAAATCGACGCCGTCGCGGGGCTTGTCGCTCATCGTGACGTTGCAGAGCACGCAGGTCTCGCCGTAGCGGATCATGGCGCTGCCGTTGGACAGACCGCACATTTTGCCGGTCTCGACCACAAACGGGCGGCCCGCAAAGGTCGTCTCGAACTTGCGGTAGTTGGGGAAGGTTTCCAGTCTGGATGCGAATTCGTAAGCCATAGGGATTCTCCTTCTTTGGTAGATTTTTACTTTCAGCGCTTCCCTGCCCCGGTTCTGTACAATAAAGCCAGCAGCCAAGCCTGTTGCTTGGGTGCTCGATTTACTGCACAAAACGCGGCGGGGGCGGCTGTAAAATACAGGTGCAGTGGATTTTTGTGATGCGCCGCGTTGTAGGGGGCGACAACACACATGTATAAAAAATCGGGCAGAGTGCAAATGCACCCTGCCCGTTTTTGCGAAAATTACTTACGCAGACCCAGCTCAGCGATCAGGGCACGATAACGGTTGATGTCCTTCTTCTGCAGATAGGCCAGCAGATTACGGCGGCGGCCGACCATCTTGAACAGGCCGCGGCGGCTGTGGTTGTCATGCTTGTTGGTCTTGAGGTGCTCGGTCAGGTGGTTGATACGAGCGGTCAGCAGAGCAACCTGGACCTCCGGAGAACCGGTGTCACCCTCGTGGATGGCTGCCTTGGCGATGATGGGCTGCTTATCGATAGCGGATTTCTGGCTCATGGGTATATACCTCTTTCATAAAAATGTATTGGCCGTCGGCGCAGTAAGGGGTAGTTGGAACCATTGAGGCATACGCCCCATACCGGGCCGCGGTAACAAGAATTAGTATACCACAACATTTTGCGGAATACAAGAGCATTTGCGGCATTTCCGCAATTATTTTGCGCCGTTCAGGGCCGCAAAATACGCCTTGCTCTCGTCGGCGGCGTGGTGGATCAGCGCGGCCAGCTCGTCCATTGAATTGAACTTGCGCACCGGGCAGAAATATTTGTGAAATTCCAACACCGGCTGCTGACCGTAGACATTGCCGGAGAAGTCCGGCACAAACGTCTCGCAGGTCACGGCGGCGTTTTCACTGCTGTCCACCGTGGGGCGCTTGCCGATGCCGGTGGCTGCGGGCCGCCACCGGCCGTCCAGATAAATGCGGGTCAGGTAGACGCCCGCGCAGGGCTGCAGGGCCGCGGCGGGGTAATTCTGGTTCAGCGTCGGCGTGCCGAGCTTTCCGCTGCCGATGCCCTTGCCGTGGACAACGGGCCAGTCGATGGCGTAGGGTGTGCCGAGCATGGCGTTGGCGTCGTCGAGACGGCCCTCCTCCAGTGCGGCGCGGATGCGGGTCGACGAGACGGTCTGCCCGCCGTACTGCGCCATCGGCACGATATGCACGCCGATGCCGAGGGGCGTGCAGAGCTCCCGCAGACGCTCCACGTTACCGGCGGCACGGGCTCCAAACGTAAAGTTGTCGCCGCAGAACAGCTGCTTTGCGTTAAAGCAGTCCACCAGCACCTTTTGCACAAAATCCTCCGGCGTCAGCGCACGGAACTCGTCAAACGGTGCCTCCTGGTATTCCTCGATGCCTAAGCTTGCAACGCGGGCGTGCTTCTGCGGCAGCGAGAGGATGCGCCCGCCCTTCAGCGTACTGCTGGCGGGCAGCTCAAACGTGAAGGCCGCAGCGGTCAGGCCGCCGGCCCGGGCGCATTCGACGGCAGCCCCCAGCACGGCGCGGTGGCCGCAGTGGACGCCGTCAAAATAGCCGAGCGCCACTGCACTGCCCTGCGGGGCGTGGATAGGCGTCAGACTTTGATAAATTTGCATTGGGCAGTCAGCCCCTTTCGCAAAATAGTTTTTCGACCTTGAGCACGCCGCCCTCCACGTTGGCCAGACCCAGAAACGCGCCGGTCTCATCGTAGGTGCGGTAGCGGCCATCGGCGGCAGCGTAATGGCTCGTCGGGCAGCCGTTGAGCAGGTGCGCCTTGACGCCGCTGTTGACGTGCAGGGCGGGCAGCGGCGTAAAGACTGACTCGATCGGCAGTACCCAGCCGTTGGTTTCGAGTTCCCCGCTCTCGGCGGCGGCTAAAATTTCCGGCAGCGTGTGGCACTGGGCCAGACTGAACACACCGGCCTGCGTGCGGCGCAGGGCGGACAGCGTGGCGGGCACGCCGAGGGCGTCGCCGATCTCCTCGGCCAGCACGCGGATGTAGGTGCCCTTGGAGCAGGCGACGCGGACAGTGTATTCGTCGGGCGCGGGGCTGCCGAGGTATTCGATGTCATAGATCGTGATGGGGCGGGGCGTGCGCTCAACGGTCTGGCCCTTGCGGGCAGCCTTATACAGCGGTTGGCCGTTGATTTTCACCGCGCTGTACATCGGCGGCAGCTGCATGCGATCCCCGCGGAACTGCGGCAGTACGGCGCGCAGCTCGGCCTCCCCCACCGTGACGGGGGCAGTTTCCAGCGTCGTGCCGGTCACGTCGCCGGTGTCGGTGCGCAGGCCCAGACGCAGCGTAGCTTCGTAGGTTTTATCGTGGTCAAGCTGGCGGTCAGCGGCGGAGGTCGCCTTGCCGATAAACACCGCGAGCACACCGGTGGCCATAGGGTCCAGTGTGCCCGAGTGTCCCAGCTTGCGTGTGCCCAGTGCGCCGCGCAGCTTGGCCAGCACATCAAAGCTGGTCCAGCCTGCGGGCTTATCGACGGGCAGAATGCCGTTTGGCGTTTGCATAGCAGGGTTCCTTTTCTGTTGTTAGGGTTTAAAAGGCTTCCCCCTAGGGGGGGAAGCTGTCACCGAAGGTGACTGATGAGGGGCAAGTCTGCCATTGCAGACCGTTTACGGGTTGTTGCGGGCAGGTTCGCCCCTCATCCGGCCTTGCTTCGCGCGGCCACCTTCCCCCAATGGGGGAAGGCTTTATTGCGCTTTCTCCGCGTCGGCGCGGTCCAGTTCCTTTTTGACTTCCTCGAGGATCGCGTGCTTGGCGTTGTCCGGGTTGCCGCTGATCTCGCAGCCGGCGGCGCGGGGATGCCCACCGCCGCCCAGACGCCGCGCAATGTTGCAGGCGTTGGTGTCGTGCCCGGTGCGCACACTGATCTTGAAGCTGCCGTCCTTCTGCTGGCGCAGGGTCAGACCGACCTCGACGCCCTCGATGGAGCGCGGCAGGCTCGTCAGATCCTCCAGCTCGGCCCCGGCCACACCTGCAGCCTGGATCTGGTCCCAGGTCAGGCAGATGAGCGCACAGCGGTCATCGTAGTAAAACTCCAGGCTTTCCAAAGCCATGCGTTCCGCGATGACCCGCGCGTGGGAGCGGCTCTCGAACAGGCGCTCGTTCAGCTTTTCCACGTCGGCTCCGGCCTCGATCAGGGTCGCTGCGGCTTTGTGGGTCTCCGCCGTCGTGTTGCTGAACCGGAAGCAGCCGGTGTCCGTCGCCACGCCCGTGTACAGGCAGGAGGCAATTTCCGGCGTGATCTTCGCGCCCATCTCGGGGATGAGCGTCGTCAGCAGCTCGGCAGCTGCGGCAGCCCCGGCGTCCACCAGCGTCTCATAGGCATAGCCGCTGTTCGAGCCGTGGTGGTCGATGCACAGATTGACATGTTCGGCGTATTCCTGAATGTTGTTGCGCTCGCCAAAAAGCTGAATGCCCGCAACATCCACCGCCACCACAAACGCGGGGCGGAAGCTGCCGTCAAACACCGTGATGGGCATGTAGTCGTACATGGCAGGGATCGGGTCGCTGCACAGCACGGCGGCATTTTTGCCCAGCTGCTGAAGCGCCAGGCAGAGCGCCGTGCCCGAGCCGATGGTGTCACCGTCGGGGTTTTTATGGCACAAAATCAGGATGTCATCTGCAGCAAGCAGACGCGAAACAACCGTCTCGCGATCTACGTTCTGAGTCATAGGTTCCTCTTTTCTAACTGGGGTGCTTTACTCTGCGTCAGAGTCAGGCTCAATGTCCAGCTCACCCAGCAGCTTGTTGATGTGCGCGGCATAGGCTGCGCCTTCATCTTTGACGAATACAAAGCGCGGTGCCTTGCGGATGTGCATCCGGCGGCTGACCTCGGTGCGGACATGGCCGGACGCCTTGTTCAGCGCCTTGACCACCGGCTCCGGGCCGCCCTCACGGCCCATGACGCTGATGTAGACCTTGGCCTGATCGAGGTCGGGGGTCACATCCAGACGGGTCACGGTCAGCAGACCGCCCGTCACGCGGGGGTCCTTCATCTCGCCGATGATGGCGATCAGCTCACGCTTCATATCCTGGGCCATACGGCCATGGTTTTTGGTTGGCATTTACTTTACCTCTGCAATCAATCGCGGTACTCCTCCATCTTGAAGCACTCAAAGACGTCGCCTTCCTTGATGTCCTGGAACTTGGCCAGGGTGATGCCGCACTCAAAGCCCGCGGCAACCTCCTTGGCGTCATCCTTGAAGCGCTTCAGGCTGGCGATGGAATCCTCGCAGATGACGATGCCGTCACGGACCAGACGCAGCTGGGCGTCGCGGGTGATCTTGCCGTCGGTAACGCGGCAGCCTGCGACGGTGCCGACGCTGGAGATCTTGTAGACCTGGCGGACCTGGGCCTCGCCCAGGGCGACCTCGCGGACCTTCGGGGCCAGCATGCCCTTCATAGCGTCGGAGACATCGTTGATGGCGTCGTAGATGACGCGGTACATACGCATCTCAACGCCAGTCTGCTCGGCCTCGGCCTTGGCGACGGCGTCGGGACGGACGTTGAAGCCGATGATGATGGCGTTGGACGCATCGGCCAGAGAGACGTCGGACTTGGAGATGGCGCCGACACCCGCATGGATGACGCGGACGCGGACCTCGTCGTTGGAGATCTTCTCGAGGCTCTGCTTGACGGCCTCGGCGGAGCCCTGGACGTCCGCTTTGACGATGATGGGCAGCTCCTTCATATCGTTGGCAGCCATCTGGTCAAACAGGTTATCCAGCGTGACCTTGGTGTAAGCGGCAAACTGCTTCTCCTTGGCCTCGGCGGTGCGCTTGTCAGCCAGCTCACGGGCGAGGCGCTCGTCCTCGACAGCCTCGAACAGCTCGCCGGCCTCGGGGACCTCAGTCAAGCCGGTGATCTCAACAGGCGTGGACGGGCCGGCCTCGGTGATCTCCTGGCCCTTGTCGTTGCGCATCGTGCGGACACGGCCCACAGCGGTACCGGCGATCAGGCAGTCGCCCTTGTGCAGGGTGCCGTTCTGGACCAGCAGAGTTGCGATGGGGCCCTGGCCCTTGTCCAGACGGGCCTCGACGACAGCGCCCTTGCCGCGGCGGCTCGGGTTGGCCTTCAGCTCCATGACCTCGGCCTCGAGAGCGATACGCTCGAGCAGGTCGCTGATGCCCATGCCGGTGACGGCGGACACAGGGATGCAGGCGACGTCGCCGCCCCAGTCCTCGGGCACGATCTCGTACTTGGTCAGCTGCTCCTTGACGCGCTCCGGGTTGGCGGTGGGCTTATCCATCTTGTTGATGGCGACGATCAGCTTGACGTTGGCGGCCTTGGCGTGGTTGATGGACTCGATGGTCTGGGGCATGATGCCGTCATCGGCCGCGACGACCAGAACCGCAATATCGGTCATATTCGCGCCGCGGGCACGCATCGAGGTGAACGCCTCATGGCCCGGGGTGTCCAGGAAGGTGATGACGCTGTCATTGCTCTTGACCTGGTACGCGCCGATGGCCTGGGTGATGCCGCCGGCCTCGCCCTTGGTGACGTTCGTGGAGCGGATGGCGTCCAGAATGGAGGTCTTGCCGTGGTCGACGTGGCCCATGACGACGACAACGGGCGGGCGCTCGACCAGATCGGCGGCGTTGTCCTCCTCCTGCACAAACAGGCGCTCCTCGATGGAGACATGGACCTCATGCTCGACCTTGGCGTGGAACTCCTCGGCGATCAGGGCGGCGGTGTCGAAATCAACAACATCAGAGATGGCGTGCATCTCGCCCATCTGCATGAACTTGGCAACGACCTTGGCGGCGCTCTGCTTCAGGCGGGTGGCCAGCTCGCCGACGGTGATCTCGTCGGGGATGGAGATCTTCAGCTGCGCGTTGCGGGCTTTTTCCAGCTGGATGCGCTGCAGGCGCTCGGCCTCGGTCTCGCGGCGGCGGCCAAACTGCTGGCCGCGGCGGTTGTTGCGGTTGTTGAACTTTTCCTTCTTGCCGGTGGGCTGGTTCTTGCGCTTGCTGGGCATGTTGCGGCTGTCGGCCAGGTCGTCATAGCGGGCGTTGAACTTGTCAACGTTCACGTCGACGGTGCGGGTGTCAACGGAGACCTGCGCGCGGTTGACCTGGACCTGCTCGGTCTTGACAGGCTCTTTAATGCCGGTATCGGCGGCCAGCTCCTGCAGGGTGACACGCTTCTCGCTGCGCTTTTCCGCCGGCTTCTCGGGCTTGCGGCTGTCTTTCTTCTGCTCGGGCTTCGGCTCCTGCTTGGCGGCGGGCTTGGGCTGCTCCGCAGGCTTGGGCTTGGCAGCGGGCTTCTGGGCTGCGGCGGGCTGCTTCTTCGGCTCGGGCTTCTTTTCTGCCTTCGGGGCCGGGGCGGGCTCCTTGCCGCTGGCAAGGTAGGCGTCGAGGCTGTCCTCGGCGTTCTCGCGGGTCAGGGTCTCCAGCAGGACGTTGAGCTCTTTTTCCTCAAACGTGCCGGCGGTCTTATAGGCTTCGCCGGTCACGCCGGAAACGGTCTCAACGACCTTTTTGGCGGGCATGCCGAACTCCTTGGCAACATCAGCGATCTTGTATTTAAAATCCATATAGTGTGGTCCTCCTCATCAAAGGTATTTTGCGCACAGCTGTGCAAGGTGTTCGTCGGTCACGCCGAACACGGCGGCGGGCTTGGGGGTAAGCATGGCCAGGTCAGCGCTGGTCAGGGGCATCTGCTCACAGGCGACGATGCCGTCGCAGGCGTCCTTCATATGGCTGACCGTGCGTTCACTGGCGTCCGAGGTAAGCAGCACCAGGGCCACTTTGCCGCGCAGTGCGTTTTCCTGTACGCGGTCATACCCGTGCAGCAGCTTGCCGGCCTTGCGGCACAGCCCCAGTGCACCCAGCAGCGGGTGCTGATCGTTATTCATGGCTCGCCGCCTCCTTTGCACTTTGCTCCGCACAGGCGATCTCCTCGGTCAGGCGGTCATAGATACCGTCCGGGATGGGGACCTCAAATGTGCGTTCGAGCCGCTTGGCCTTGCGCGCCTTGGCAAGGCAGGCAGCCGAGGGGCACAGATACGCGCCGCGTCCCGGTGCCTTGCCGCGCAGATCAATACTGATCTCGCCCTCGGGGCTGCGCACGACGCGCACCAGTTCGCGCTTGGGGCGCTGGGCATTACAGCCCACGCACCGGCGCACGGGGATCTTTTTTTGCTTTAGCTGCTGCAACTGGCAGACCTCATTTCACAAATAATAAAGAATAAATAAGAAATAATAAATATCGGGGGTTCATCGTAGGGGCGGATTCCATATCCGCCCGCGGACGTGTGCCTTGCGCAAGGCCGTCCGGCGCATATAGAATGCGCCCCTACGTTTTATTTTCGTCCGCAGGGCGAAAACTCCGCATTCTTTATTATTTACTATTTTTTATTTCTTATTTTAACAGCTTACTCCTCGTCCTCGCCGTAGTAGCCGGACTCGGGGCGGATGTCAATATTATAGCCGGTCAGATGGGCGCACAGGCGCACATTCTGGCCCTTGTTGCCGATAGCCAGGCTCAGCTGGTGGTCGGGCACGGTTACGCGGCAGCTCTTGGTCTCGCCGGGCAGCAGTTCGACCTTGACGACCTTGGCCGGGGACAGGGCCGCGGAGATAAACTCGGTGATGTCCTCGCTCCAGCGGATGACATCGATCTTCTCGCCGTTCAGCTCCTGGACGATCTTCTCGACGCGGACGCCGCGGGCACCGATGCAGGCACCGACGGGATCGACATCGGGGTTCTTGCTCCAGACAGCCAGCTTGGTGCGGGCACCGGCCTCACGGGCGATGGCCTTGACCTCAACGGTGCCGTCGTAGATTTCGGGGACCTCCAGCTCAAACATGCGCTTGACCAGGCCGGGATGGGTGCGGCTGATGGTGACGCGGGGGCCGCGGTCCGTTGCCAGTACATCCACGACATAGACCTGCACGGTCTGGCCCTCGGTGAAGGTCTCGCCGGGGACCTGCTCGTTGCGGGGCAGCACAGCGCTGCCGCCCTTGCCCAGATCCAGCACAACATTGCCGCGCTCGGGGTCGATGGAGACGACGGTGGCGGCGATCAGCTCATGTGCGCGGGACTGCATCTCGCTGCACTGCAGGTTGCGCTCACCCTCGCGCAGGCCCTGACGGATGACGTGCTTTGCGGTCTGGGCAGCAATGCGGCCAAACTCCTTGGTCTTGAGGGGCGTGACCATGCGCTGGCCGACCTTGTAGCTCTTGCGGACCTTCTGGGCATCCTCCAGGCTGACCTGGGTGTGGGGGTTCTCGACCTCCTCCACGATGTCACGCAGCAGGCTGGCACGGAACGCGCCGAGCTCGGGGTCAATGTCCACAACGACATTGTCGTCCTCGACCTCGTAGTCCTTCTTGACCGCAATGACGATGGCCGCCTTGATCTTGTCGATCAGGTAGTCCTCGGGCAGGCCGCGCTCCTTTTCCAGTGCAGAAAGGGCCTCAAAAAATTCGTTGTTCGCAGTAGCCATGTTTCTGGTTTCCTCCCAATTATATTTCAAGTACACGCAATACAGTAGTTACAATGCTCTGCCTTCCCCCCTGGGGGAAGGTGGCCCCTCAGGGCCGGATGAGGGGCAGCTGTGCCGTTGCTGCCCGGTCATGGGCGATCACGGCAGGTTTGCCCTCATCAGTCCGCTTCGCGGACAGCTTCCCCCTCAGGGGAAGCCTTTTCTCAGCCGAACAGATCCTCGTCGTCGCAGAGCTTGACGTAGCCGGCGCTCTTGACGGGGAAGGCGTAGGTCTCCTCCCCGTCGGTCAGGGTCACATTGCCGTCGGCATCCAGCCCCTGCAGGATGCCAGCATAGTCGCGGCGGCCCTGCTCGTCGGGGCGGATCAGATGCGCCGCGCACTTCCGGCCCTTGAGCTGCTCGTAGTGCTCGGGGCGGGTCAGGCGGCGGCTCAGGCCCGGGCTGCCGACCTCGAGGTAGTAGCTCTGTTCAATGGGGTCTGCCTCGTCCAGCAGCGGATCAATGGCGCGGGAGACAGCCTCGCAGGTGTCGGTGTCCAGCGGCTCATCGCGGTCGATCAGCACGCGCAGGAACCAGTCCGGGCCTTCCTTTTCAAAGCGGACATCCCACAGGCACAGGTCCATCCCCTCAACAATGGGGCGGACGAGCGCTTCGACGACCTTGACCGCGCTGCCCTGCTGCGGTTTACCGGGTTTTGCCATAAAAAATGCTCCAATCATAAAAAGAAAGCGGACCTTGCGGCCCACTTTCAGTAAAATCATCATCGAACACTAAGACTATACCACATCCGTGCGCAAAATGCAAGCCCCCGCCGGGCAGATTTGCCTTCTAGCGGGCTTTTTCAGCGTGCATTTTTTGCGGAGTTTGAGAAAACGGCCTGTAAATTCCGTATTGGACTGAATTTGAACGCCGCGGTTGGCTTTGCCTGATGGCTGCGTTGCCGCGCGGATTCTTCTTCCGGGCTGGTTGTGGTTCGTCAGGTGTTGGTACCTCGGTGGGCTCCGGTTCCGGAATATTTGGTGTTGGCGTTGGAGCCGCAGTAGGTTCTGGTATCGGCTCAGGCGTCGGGGTTGCGGGCAGTACTTCCCTATAGTTTGCGTACAAAATCGTGGCATCCTTGTACGTAATGCAGCGGGTCTCTTTTATTATACAGGCAAGCCACCCAAGCAGTCAAATAAAAAAGTGCTGCAACGCCGTGCAGCACTTACAAAGTTTAGCGGTTAAATTTGGTCAGAACGCCCATTCGCCGTTTTCAAAGATCGTGACTTCTTCCCCGCGCTTCGTGATGCCGGTGACATGGGTATCCGCCGCACCGATCATGACATCCTCATGGATGGCGGAGTTGTTCAGGCCCTTCTTCATCAGGTCGTCGCGGGTCATGGCAGAGCCGCCCCTGATGTTCGTCGGGTAGCCCGCGCCGAACGCAATGTGGCAGGCGGCGTTCTCATCAAACAGGGTGTTGTAGAACAGCACGCCGCTGCGGTTGATGGGGCTGGAGGCGGGCACGAGGGCGATCTCGCCGATGCGGTTCGAATTTTCGTCGGTGGAGAGCAGCTCGGCCAGCAGGTCGGCATTCTTCTCGGCACCGTGCTCCACGACAACACCGTCCTTGAAGGTGACATGCCAGCCCTCGATCAGCTGGCCGTTGTAGGCGTAGGGCTTCGTGCCGTAGACGATGCCGTTTGTGCGCTCGCGGTGCGGCGCACAGAAAACCTCCTCGGTGGGAACGTTGGCGATGAACTCAATGCCGTCCTCGGTCTTGCTGGACGCGCCCTCCCAGGTGGCGTCGTCGGCCAGACCGACGGTCAGGTCTGTGCCGTTCGAGCTGGTCATGTGGATGCGGTCCAGCTCCAGCGCGTTCATGCGGTCGCGGCGGGCCTTGGTCACGGCGACATGCTTCTGCCACGCGCCGACGGGGTCACCGGTGGAGACACGGCAGACGTCAAAGATCAGCGCCCAGAGCTTTTCAACAGCCTCGTCGAGCGGCAGCTCCGGGAACACCTTGGCGGCCCAGCCCGGAGCGGGCACAGCCGCCACGCACCACTGGACGCGGTCATTCATCGTGTACTCCTGCCAGGGCTTCATAAAGGTACGGCGCGCGAGGTTGACGCGGTTCAGCTTACCCGCATCGAGGCCCGCCAGTGCCTCGGGATCCTCGGCATGGATGGCCAGCGTGCAGCAGCCGTCCGGGTCCTCGGCGTAGTCGAGGTAGCTGCGCAGCTCATAGGGCTTCATGGCAGTCAGGTCCTTTTCGTCGGCCAGCTCCATGTTCAGGCGGGTGAGCTTATCGTCCTCCCAGCGGACAACGACGGTCTTGGCCCCGGCCTCATAGCCCGCGCGGACGCAGGCATGGGCGAAGTCGGGCATCGTGACCGGGCAGCGGACGATAAAATTCTGACGCGGACGCACATTGACGCCCACCTTAACGATAAAATCAGCGTAGAGCTGGAGGTAATGCTGGTTCATAGGGAGTGGCTCCTTTTATAATATATATTTGGTTGTATTGTACCATAAAGTGGGCGGTGATGGCAAGGCGGCGTGCCTTCCCCCGAGGGGGAAGGCACGCAGCCAAAAAACAGGCCGCCCGCCCGGGCAGCCTGTCGCAAAGTTTATTTTTCGACCATCATATCCGCGGCCTTGTACAGATCGCCGCAGCTCATGCAGACGACGAGGTCGCCCTTTTTGGCGTTCTGCCTGACCCAGTCGGCGGCACCCTCGAGGCCGTCCACCACGACACTGCCGGGCAGCCTGGCGGCCAGATCCTCGCTCCTGACGCTGCCGTCGTCCTTCTCGCGGCCACCCATGATGGGCAGCAGCACGACCTGATCGGCGGCGCGCAGCACCCTGGCGAAGTCGTCCATCAGCATCTTGGTGCGGCTGTAGGTGAACGGCTGATGCACGGCAATGACGCGGTCATAGCCCATCTCTTTGGCGGTTGCCAGCGTGGCGGCCAGCTCGGTGGGATGGTGGGCGTAGTCATCGACGATGACCGCACCGTTGCACTCGCCCTTGATCTCAAAGCGGCGGCCCGTGCCGTGGAACTGCTCGGCGGCGCGGACGGCGTCCTCGGGCTTGAGGCCCAGCGGGCGCACGCAGCAGCACATGGCCAGCGCATTATAAATGTTGTGGTAGCCGGGCACGCCCAGCTTGATGTGGGCGAAGTGCTCACCGAGTTCGAGCACGTCGAACTCAAAGAAGCCGGGCTTGTACTCGCCGATGTTGACGGCGCGGAAACGGGCCTCTTCCTCGATGCCGAAGCTCAGGACCGGACGGTCAATGGAGTTCACGACGTCCATCGTGTTCTTATCGTCCATGTTAAAGACAACGGTGCGGGACAGCAGCGCAAACTTCTGGAACGCCAGCTTGAGCTTGCCCATCGTGCCGTAATATTCCAGATGGTCGTTGTCAATGTTCAGGATGACGCCCACCGCACAGGTCAGATGCAGGAAGGTCTCGTGGTACTCACAGGCTTCGATGACAACGCTCTGGCCGCTGCCGGCCTTGCCGTAGCCGCCGATCAGGGGCAGCTTGCCGCCGATGACCGCCGCCGGGTCCCTGCCCGCCAGCTCCAGCATTGTGGTGATCATGCCGGTGGTCGTCGTCTTGCCGTGGGTGCCTGCCACGCCGATGCTCTGGGCATGGGTACGGCTGATGTAGCCCAGCATGACGCTGCGCTCAACGGCTTTGATGCCGCGGGCGCGGGCAGCCTGCAGCTCGGGGTTATCGTCATGGATGGCGGCGCTGTAGACCACAAGGTCCGCGTTGCCGACGTTGGCGGCGTCATGCCCGATGCAGACGCGCACGCCGAGGGCACGCTCGGCCTCGGTGTTTTTGGTTTCCTCGACGTCAGAGCCGGTGATGGCATAGCCGCGGCTGTGCAGGATCTGGATCAGCGGATAGGTGCCGGAGCCGCCGCAGCCGATGAAATGAATCGTGCGGACGCCTTCGAGCAGCTTGGGGTCATACATACTAAAAACCATAACAGTGGTCACCTCAAAATTTATCCGCTGCCGTAGGGGATGGCACGCGGTATACTTAACTATATTACGGAGTAATTATACTATTTTTCTGCAACAAAATAAACACTTTTTTTGAAATTGCAGCCTGGCCGACCAATTTTTGGGTAAAAGGCACAAATTCAGGGAGTCAAAACACAGCAATACGTCGAGGGTGCCGCTTGCGCCGCGGCCTTGACGGCACAAAAAACTTTTTACGGTACGATAAACGCCGCCCTTGCTCTGTGATTTTTCTGGCTTTTTCCGGCGCCGCCTGTTATAATGAAGAAAACCGCAGGAGGGATGCAGAATGGCAAAGCTGATTTGGGGCATTGACCCGCTGGCCGTGTCACGGCTGGGACGCACGGCGAAAAAGCCGCCGTTCACGAAAAAGGAGCTGGCGCGCATCGGCATTCCGGCGCACAAGATCCCCCGCGTGCAGGAGGAGCTGGCGCGATTGACGGCAGATAAGACTCTGACCCGGGAGGAATTGGGGAGATTGGCGGAGGAAATCAGCTGGCTTTTGCTGTGAGCTTGCCTTCCCCCTCGGGGGAAGGTGGCCGAGGCCCCGCCCGAGGCCGAATGAGGGCGAAGTCGCCGCCATTGCTCCATAAACTGGCAGCCTCGGCAAGGTTTGCCCTCATCAGTCAGCGGGCGGGGCCGCTGACAGCTTCCCCCTCGGGGGAAGCCTTTTTTCGCAAACTGCCCTTGTCCCCTCCCGCAACCTATGCTATAATAAGCGTATCGTGCCAAATTCATCCGGCGCGGTGGGAAAAACGCTTTGTGTGGCAGCCAGCCATGCGGAAGGAGTAACGTAATGAAGAACAGTGAAAAGACCCTTGACATGATCGTGAACCTGTGCAAAAACCGCGGGTTCATCTATCCGGGCAGCGAAATCTACGGCGGCCTGGCCAACAGCTGGGACTACGGCCCTCTGGGTGTCGAGTTCAAGAACAACGTCAAAAAGGCATGGATGAAGAAATTCGTGCAGGAAAGCCCCTACAACGTCGGGCTGGACGCCGCCATCCTGATGAACCCCCAGACCTGGGTGACCACCGGCCACGTGTCCAGCTTCTCGGACCCGCTGCTGGACTGCCGCGCCTGCAAGAGCCGCCACCGCGCGGACAAGCTCATCTCCGAGTGTGAGCAGGGTAAGGGCGTGGACGTCGATGCCATGACCTTTGACGAGATGGACGAGTTCATCGCCACCCACCCCGAGGTCGTCTGCCCTGTCTGCGGCAAGCACGACTTCACCCCCATCCGCAAGTTCAACCTGATGTTCAAGACCGCCATCGGCGTGACCGAGGATTCCTCCTCCACCTGCTACCTGCGCCCCGAGACCGCGCAGGGCATCTTCGTCAACTTTGCGAACATCCAGCGCACGACCCGCCGCAAGCTGCCCTTCGGCGTCTGCCAGGTCGGCAAGGCGTTCCGCAACGAGATCACCCCGGGCAACTTCACCTTCCGTACCCGCGAGTTTGAGCAGATGGAGTGCGAGTTCTTCTGCAAGCCCAACACCGACCTGGAGTGGTTCGCCTACTGGAAGGACTACTGCAAGAACTGGCTGCTGAGCCTTGGCATCAAGGAAGAAAATCTGCGCCTGCGCGACCACGAGCCCGCCGAGCTGGCCTTCTACAGCCGCGCCACCACCGACATCGAGTACGCCTTCCCGTTCACCGACTGGGGTGAGCTGTGGGGCATTGCAGACCGCACCAACTACGACCTGAGCCGTCATCAGGAGGCCTCCGGCAAGAGCCTCGAATACTTCGACCCCGAGACGAACGAGCACTACATTCCCTACGTCATCGAGCCGTCTCTGGGCTGTGACCGTGTGGCACTGGCCTTCCTGTGCGAAGCCTACGACGAACAGCACCTCGTGGACGCCAAGGGCAAGGAGGATGTGCGCACCGTGCTGCACCTGCACCCCTATCTGGCACCGTTCAAGTGCGCCGTGCTGCCCCTGTCCAAGAAGCTGGGCGACAAGGCGATGGAGATCCGCAACGAGCTGGCCAAGGATTTCATGGTCGACTACGACGACGCCGGTTCCATCGGCAAGCGCTACCGCCGTCAGGACGAGATCGGCACCCCGCTGTGCATCACCGTGGACTTCCAGACTGTCGGCGACGACAAGGTCGAGGCCGACGGCTGCGTGACCGTCCGTGACCGCGACACGATGGAGCAGATCCGTATGCCCATCAGCGAGCTGCGCGACTACGTGGCCAAGAAGGTTGCGTTCTGATTTAGCAGCGTTATAAAGTAAAAACCCTGTCTGCACTGATTGTGCAGGCAGGATTTTTTTAGTTTGTGGAAAACGGTAAACAGCCGGATGTGAGAACCGAACCGGTTTACCCTACCTTCTCCACCGTCACACTGTTGACGGTGACATTGGCGTCGTCCAGCGTGTGGACGGCGGTGCGCCAGTAGTGGAGCATCTCGGTGGCCGTAAACTCAAAGGTCATTTTGTTCGGGTCGATGCCGGTGAAGTCGATGTCCAGCTTGTAGGTCTCCTGATTGATGAGGCCGTACCGGGCGTAAATATAGCTGTGGTCAAAGCCGCTGCCGGTCAGCGTGACGCGGTAGCGCCCGGGGAACAGCGTCCATTCCTCGGTCATCATCTCACCGCCGGTGGTCAGGGTCACGCCGTCGCCGCTGATGTCACCGTTGATAACATCGGAGCGTGTCAGGTTCATCTCACAGCCGGGTGTCTCGGGCGCCGGCTCCTCCTCGATGCCGTCGATGGGCTCGACGCTGCCGATCAGGATGCCATCCAGCCGGTAATAGTGCAGGCCGTAACTGTTCCGTGTCAGCTCGTCCTCGTCGATGAAGGCATAGAGCGTGTCAGCGGAAAGCTCGTTCAGCTCACCCGGCAGCGTGACCGCCGCAAGGTTGCCGTCCATGTGCGCCATGTAGAAGCTGTTCGACGTCCAGCCGTGGTCGGCGGCAAAATCCACCAGGTCCCAGAACTCGTTGTGCTCAAAGTCGAACGTTGCAAAGGCCAGATGGCTGTATTTGCCACTGGCGGCGATCTGCTCCCACACGGGGTCGGTCAGCAGGGTCTTATTCTCGTAGCGGAAGCCGTAGCAGTGGTAGTCCGTCCAGCGGTTGAACAGTTCCGACCGCTGGCCCCAGCCCTGCGCCACGGCGCAGACTGCCAGCATCAGGGCGGGCGCGACACCGTTATCCCAAAAACGCAGCACCAACCCGCAGCCAACGGCAGCCAGCAGCATACCTGCCAACCACGCCAGCCGCGCGCAGGAGGAAAACATTGCCCAGAAGTTCATCAAAAACTGCGGGATGGGCACGGTGAACAGCGTTTTTCCGTTCACCGTGATGGCGTTGCCGCCTGCGGCAATCAAATCCAACACCAGCACCACAGCCCCGGCAATGAGCCAGTCGCGGTGGGCGGCAAAGAATTTTTCCGCCTTGCGGGCGTTGCAGACTATACCGAACACCGCCAGCACCACGGCCAGCGATGTTCCGATGCCTGCATAAACATTCTGCTCCCAGCTTTGCGCCAGCCACGGCACAAACAGGCCGAAGTAATCCGCGCCGCTGAGGTAGCCGTTGGAGTAGCCTGCAAAGTTAACAGCGAACGCCCCCAACAGCACCAACTCCGCCAGCGCCGCAGCACAGAACGCTGCAATCGGTGCCAGCACAGCCGCCGGGCCTCGCTTTTGCAGGGCGCGGCGCACCGCGTATCCCACAAGCACAAGACCGACCATCGGCAGATAATAGAGGTGGATGCCTGCGCACAGCAGCCCCATGCCGCCCCAGATAAGGCAGGCGCTGCGGGTCGTGGGCATGAGCTCGTCACTGCGCAGCCAAAGGTAGAACGCCAGCAGCACAAGCCAGTTGGCGGCCAGCGCCGTGTGGGCAAACATGCGGATCGTAAGCGCCGGAAACAGCACGAGCACGCCCGCGCCCAGCACGCTGCCCCACAGCTTGGCGGTCTGGCCGGGGCTCATGATGATGGCGATGGCGGCCTTGCTCTTGTCATCCCGACCAAATGTGGGCTGCACGCCCGCAATGCGGGCAATGACCGCCTGCGCCAGCCCGCCCTGCAGGGCATAGCAGAGCAGACCCCACCAGCCGAAATACTGGAACCGCGTGGGCAGAATCCCACCCAGCAGCTTAAAGAACAGCGCCGCCAGCGGCAGAGAATCCGTGAACAGCACGCTGGTGCGGAACGGGTAGACCGCGTTATAATTCGCGCCGATGTAGGGCAGATGCACCGGGCTGCGGCGGAAAAGCTCCCACCCCAGATAGTGCTGGATCGGGTCGGGGCTGAGGCTGTTCAGGATCCAGTCAACGCTCGTCGGGTCAAGCACCCGCACGCCGTAAACAGCCAGAAAGACCAGCACCCCCAGCAGTGCGCCGGTCAGCGGCCAGCGGTATTTTTTCAATGCTTTCATCTGACTTTCAGCGGACAAAGGTCGTGGACAGCGTGGTGGACCAGCTCTCGCCCTTCTTCAGGATCGCGGCGCAGGGGCGCTGCTCCCAGTCGATGGGGCCGTTTTCCTCGCCGGGCAGGCTGTGCCACGGCTCAATGCAGATGAAGTGCAGCGGCTTCTTGGGCGCGGACCAGATCAGGGTGTACGGGAAGTCGGAGACATCGCAGATGACGCTGCGGCCCGTGTCCTTCTCAATGACAGAAACATGCGCACTGCGCAGGTTGACCATGGCGTGGCTGTCGTTGTCAAACAGGTCGTCGGTCAGTTGGATAGCCTCGACGTTGCGGGCCAGGTAGTAGCTCTGGCCGTTGAGCAGACCGTTGGGCTGAGCACTGACGCAGAGCGGCGACTCGACGCCGTCAAACCGGATCTCGTAGTCCTCGGTGACGTGGCGGTCATCGAAGGGCAGCGCAAAAGCCGGATGGTAGCCGATGCCGAAGCAGAGCTTGTCCTCGACGGGGTTCTCGACGGTCAGCGTGTGGTGGACGGTCTCCCCCTCCAGCGTAAAGGTGGAGCGCAGCACGAAGGCATACGGCCACTTGGGCAGCGTCTCGGCGTTCGCGTGCAGCTCAAACTCCAGCAGATTGTCGGCGTGATGGGTCATCGTGTGCTCGACATCGCGGGCAAAGCCGTGCTGACCGCCTGCGTACTCCACACCCTTGGCCAGCATTTTGCCGCCGGTCAGCTTGCCTGTGTACGGAAAAAGAATCGGCGCATGACGTTTCCAGACCGCAGGGTCGGCCTGCCAGAGCAGCTCGGCCCCGGTGGGCTTATGGATGACACTGACCGGCTCGGCACCGTGGGAGTCGACAGTCAGGCGCAGAATGTCGTTTTCAATACTGTATTGCATGGGGAGTCCTCCTTTTTGAATGTACAAATTGTATAGTATACAGACTGGAGATGCTAAAAAGCCTTCCCCCGCGGGGGAAGGTGCTGAACGAAGTGAAGCGGATGAGGGGCAAGTGTGCCGCAGCGACTCGTGAACGGGTGGTGTCGGGAAGCCCGGCCCTCCTCAGTCAGCGGGCGGGGCCGCTGACAGCTTCCCCCGGAGGGAAGCCTTTTTGTATCAAAGCGGCAGCAGCTGCAGCAGCATACCCGTCGCAGCGCCGACGGCCCAGAGCAGGCCGGTCATGAAAAGGTTCTGCTTCCAGCTGGGGTTGACGCGCCAGAGCACAGCCAGGCCGACGCCCGCACCGGCAGTCAGGCCGGCGAACAGGCTGCCGAAGCTGATGGCTCCCTGCACGTAGAGCTGGGCCAGCAGCACGCTGACCGCGCAGTTGGGCACCAGGCCGACCAGCGCCGTCAGCATCGGCTGAAAGATGCCCATGCCGGACAGCGCCGCCGTGATGGGCTCCTCGCCGAAGCCCTCAAACAGCAGACTGATGATAAAGCTGAACAGCAGGATGAACACGAAGATTTCCAGCGTGTGGCGCAGTGCCGCCATAAAAATGCTGCTCGATTCCTCATGTTCCTCGTGGCAGTCGACGTCGTCGGCATGGCCCTCGTAGCCGCCGTAGAGGGAATGCGGCAGAACGTGGCGCAGCGGGATGTCCAGCAGCCAGCCGCCCACGATGGCAAACGCCACCTTGCAGGCCAGCAGCAGCACAAGCGTGATCCACTGGGACGGCTCCGCCGCCAGCAGCGGGATGGCCTCGTCGCTGGTCGCGATGAACACCGCCAGCAGCGTACCGGGCGTGATGACCCGGCTTGCGTACAGGTTGGAGGCCACCGCACTGAAGCCGCACTGCGGCACACAGCCCAGCAGCGCACCGGGGATGAACCCCCAGCGCCCGCCGCCTGCGAGGGCCCCCTCGATGCTCTCACCGTGATGGCGTTCGAGCCACTCGATCAGCAGGTAGGCCAGATACAAAAACGGCAGCATTTTCACGCCGTCGATCAATGCGTCCAGAAGTGCGTCTAAAAACAATTCCATGAATACCTCTCTATATAAATGGGTCACTGAAAGCTGCGCAGCAGGCGGACCGCCGGGCGCACAGCCTTATCCGGAATGCGGGCGCGGAACCGCGCCACCGTGCGGGACGAGAACGGCACCGCGTCGGTGAAGCTCTCGAACCCCAAAAAATATTGCAGGTAGGGGCTTTCCTGCACCAGCGCCACGACCTCGCGGTCCGACGCCGCATAGTGCAGCTGGATGATCCGGCAGCCCAGCGCCACGCGGGCGGGCAACGCCACCTTGCCGCCGGGGGCAAACAGCGCACTGTAGGCTTTTTCAAAGCCATCCCAGTCGATGGCGGCAGCCAGCCGCACCCAGCGGTTGGCGTTGCACAGCTCGCCGTGGTAGGGCGGCAGATAGTCGTAGATCGACATCTGTTTTTCGCGTGCACGGTACATTGGGGATCCCCTTTCCTAACATCATTCTGTGCTGCCTTAACGCTGCATCAGCGGGAAGAACAGCGTAATGACCAGCCAAGCGGCCTGATACAGCACAATGCCGATCAGGGGCAGCGCGACAATGCCGCCGGTCAGCGTCATCAGCACACCCACCGCGGTGCTGGCCAGCACCGAGAGGGTCAGCGCGTAGGAGGCGTACTTCTCGCCCTGGGCGGCCCCTGCGGCAGCGACCAGGCCGCCGACCAGACTGCGGAAACTGCCCAGATGCAGCATACTGCCCTCACTCTCGGGCAGCCAGGCCACCGCCGGGGCAACAGCCTCGTGCTCGGCGCCGGACAGCACCTTGACCGAGCCGGTGGGCAGGCCGTAGGCAGTCTCCAGCAGCCGGACATCACAGTTGAAGTCGTCGCAGTCCACAACAAGGTACATCCCCGTGCGGTGCACGAGCTCCAGATCCGCGGCGATCTTGGGGTCGCTCTGGTACGCAATGCGGAACATGGCGTACAGCTTGCCCGCCACCGCCATATACACGATGCGGCGCTGGTTCAGCGTGTAGTGCTGCTCATACTCCTGGCTGGGCACCTTGATGCCGTAGTCCATCATCATGGCGCGGTTGCCCAGGATCACGCGCTCCTTGCGGATCCAACCCATATAGCCCTTGCCGGGCACAGCCTGGCGATCCGTGACCTTTTCCAGCAGGCTCTTGCTGGCGACCATGCCGGTAAAGAGCTTGTTCAGCGTCGAGTCCGTATCGGCCAGCATCGAGGCCGCATAGATAATGGCGGTGTCAATGTGCTCCATCTTGACGGGATGGATGTCCCGCAGCGTAACGCACCCCTCCGGGAAGAGCTGGCGCGACGTGGCCTGCACAACATTGATGCGGCCCAGCTGACGGATGTCCCGCCAGCCGGGGATGACCGCGCCGACCTTGTAGGCGCGCTGCTGCATCATGCGGGCCGGTACCGCCGACATCAGCGTACCGGCCAGCGGCGCGGCCAGGCAGAACAGGCTGGTCATGGCCGTGGCCGCCGTGGCTGCGCTTTTGGACGTGATAAGCGTGAACAGGAAGGCCGCCAGACCGCAGCCGCCCAGCAGCCAGACAAACTGCTGCTGGTTCTTATCGCTGGTGCCGTGGGCGGCACTGTTGGTCAGAAAGCTGCGGAAGATCTGGGTCGGGCGGGTGACGAGCACACAGGGATGCGGCTCGGACAGCCCTTGCGAGATCGCGCGCAGGGCTCCGGCGTCCTTCAGGCGGTAGGCAACGGCGTAGCCGTCCTGCCCGCTGACGCTCTCAAAGGCATCGCAGACCGTGGCCGCGTTCAGGGCATGGCCCGCCGCGTTCATGCAGAGCATCAGCGCTGCCGGACCGGCCAGCATCAGCGTGCCGTCGGTGTAACCGCCGGTGGCCAGAACGGCCAGGCACTGCACCGCAGCACCCAGCGCCGGTAAAATCGAAAGGCTGTCCGGCGAGGGGGTCTTGCCCAGTCCCCTGAAGCCGTCCAGAAAAGTCCGCCAGTTGACTGCGCAGCTGACCAGCAGCAGCACGAGCAGCGCCGACGGGTAGACCATGGGGTCGTTCAGGGCGGCGGGGCGCACCGGCAGCAATGCCAGCACGATCATGACAAGAGACATCGCACCCGAGACGATGCAGGCGATGCCTGCCCGGGCACGCTTTTTCGCCAGCAGAGCGCGGATCGCCGGGGCGTCCTCGGCACGCTCATACTCGCGGCTGTGGGGCACGGGGATCTCCGCTGTGTCAAACGGGGAGGCGGCGTTGTCCTCCGTCTCGTCGGCGGCGCGGCCCGTCAGGCGGGCAGCGGCCTTTTTGACCTCTGCCGCCGTCGGGATGCGGGCGCGGGTGCGGGTGGCTGCGGGATCATCCGCCAGCGAGTCCGTCAGCCGCGCCGCAGCGCTGTCATAATCGCGCGTGTCCCCTGTCGGCTGCTGCGTGTTGATGGCCGCGGCGATGCCGTCGACAAAGGAGGCCGTATCCGGCGCGGCGGAGGCCTGTTGGTTCAGGTTCTGGGTGTAGCCGCTGTGGGCGGGCTGCGCCGGGGCCGGGGCCGGGTCCAGCCTTTGGGTAAAGCCTGTGTGGGCAGGCGCGGGGGCCTGACTGCCCGCGTTGGCCGGACTGCCGGGCGCAGGTGCGGCGGGCATATCGATGCGCTGCGTAAAGCCGCTGTGCGCCGGAGCGGACGGGGCCGTCCCGGAGGCACTGTTTTGGGTATAACCGGAATGCTCCGGGGCCGTCGGCGTCAGGTGGATATTCCCGGTCAGCGTGTTGACCAGCGTGTCCACGTCGTCCCACTGGCGGGGCACGGGCCACTGGCCGGTGCCGTCGAGCTTTGCAACGGCAGTCGACTCGTCATAGGCATCCGCCGCGGGGGGCGTCTGCACGGGCGCTGCGGGCTGCACCGGCGCGGGAGCCGGGCGGCGCTGCGGGCGCACGGCGTTGTAGGCGGCCATAAAGTCCTGCGTGCTGTCCACGGGGACGGCGTCCAGCCCGCCGATCTGCATCGTGTAGCCGGTGGACGTCTGGCTGCGGGGCGTCTCGATGGGCTCGCCCACAGGCTCCCCGCTGCGCTGCGGCACAGGCTGCGGCGGCGGGGCCTTCTGGATTTTCTGGCCGGGGGTGAACTCCACGGTGTTCTTCTTTTTGCGGTAGATCGTGCCGGTCATGCCGGAGGGCGACGGCGCGGACGGATGGTTTTTGGCATAGCCCACCGTGCCCCGGATGATCTCCACGGTATGGCCGCTCTCCTCCGCGGCGCGGCGGGCCGGGCGGGTGTACTTGCTGCGCCAGACCTCCTGCGTGGAGGTTTCCTCCTGTGCAGGCGGCACGGGCGGCTCCGGCTGCACAGGCACAGCTGCCGCAGAGGGCGTCTGCACAGGCTGCTGCGCAGGCACGGCAGTTCCCGGGCGGTACGGGGAAGGCTCCTCGGCGCGATCCTCGGGGATCATCAGCTCCTCGGTCTCCTCCTCGCGGTCAAACAGGCTGCCAAAGAAGCCGTGCTTTTTCGCAGAGCGGGTGGGCGGGGCCGGGGTCGGCTCAAGCTCGGCATCGGGGTAGTACTCCTCCTCGGGCTCCTCCTGCCCGACGGCTCTGCCGCCGCCCATCGTAACGTTGATAGGCTCAAAGGCACCCGTATCCTCGGCGTGCTTTAAGCCGAACAGGCTGCGTTTCTTCTTGCCGGGCTCGTGCAGGCGTCCGTTTTCATCGGGCACGACGGCCACCGAGGTGCCGAAGAATCGCTTGAACTCGTTCTTGCCCTGGTCCAGCGACTCGGCATCGCCGCCGGGGGCCATCTTACCGAGAAAGCCCTTGATGATGCCGGTGCCGGTGGTGTCCCCGCTGAAGGTCTGCGTGCCGGTCTTGTCCACCGTCGGCAGCGGCTGCTCCGGCGGGCGGGTCGTCCGTGCGTCGGGCTGCACCGGCTGCGGGTCAGGCTGCTGCACCGGGGTATACGGGCGCGGCTGTGCCGGGGCGGGCGCAGGCTGCGACACCGGCTTTTGCAGCAGGTCGTCCAGCGCGTCTCCCTCCGGGAAGGCGAGTTTGTCCTCGGGCAGCGGCTCGTCAGGCAGCGATAAAATGCCGACGCTGCGCAGGATCTCATCGACCTGGTGGTCGGTGACGCTATCCCGCAGACCGGCCTGCGCCTGCTGCATATTCAGTTCTTCCAGGATCCGGTCAACCGAATCATTGGTACGTTTGCTTGGCATGTTGATTCCTCTTTAGTAAAAGGACGGCTTTCCTGCCCCGCTCTCCGGGGGCCAGGTGGAATTTACTTCTTTGCAAGGCGGCGGCGCATGACATCATAGCACAGGATGCCCGCCGCAACGCTGACGTTGTAGCTGTCAACGCCGGTAGCCTGGCCGGGGGCCATCTCCAGCGTGACGGCAGCGTCACACAGCTTGCGGGTCAGCGCACCGGGGCCGCCGCCCTCACTGCCCAGGACCAGCGCCACCGGGCCGGAGAGGTCCGTTTTTGCCAGCGGGGCACCGCCGAGGTCCGCGCAGTAAACGAAGATATTGTGCTCCTTGATCGTGCGGATAGCCTGGGCCAGGTTGGACACGCGGGCAATGGGCAGACGGGCCGCAGCACCGGCGCTGGCCTTCATGACCGTGCCGGTCACGCCGACGCCACCGCGCTTGGGGATGACCACGCCGTGCGCACCGCACAGGTAGGCGGAGCGCACGATGGCCCCCAGATTGTGCGGGTCCTCGACGCCGTCGCACAGCACCAGAAAGGGCTGCTCGCCCCTGGCCTCGGCGGCGCGGAACAGATCGTCCAGCGCGGCGTACTCGACCTCGGCGGCGCGGGCGGCCACCCCCTGGTGGTCCGGCGTGCCGCACATTTTCTGCAGCTTATTGCCCGGCACCCGCTTGACCACCGCGCCGCTCTCCTTGGCCAGGGCTGTGTAGTAGCCCGCCACGGCCTGGGGCATCGTGTCCGTCAGGTAGACCGTATCCACCGCGCCGCCGCTCTTGAGCAGCTCTGTCACGGCATTCTTGCCCCACACAAGGGTATCGGTGCGCTCGGCGCGCTCAGGCGCCTGCTCGCGGGCGAATCTTTCCATAGCATCCTCCATCTGGCTTGTAAAATCGGCCATAAGCCGACAGTAACCGACTATGCTTTATAATCAGATAACAGTATAACACAAGACAGGGGCATTTGTCATCTTTTTTTACAGCTTTTAGGCGCACGCGGCGGCAATTTTACAAGTTCGCCGGGCAAAATGCGCCAAAAGTGCAAATGCCTTTTGCGCCTTGTCGAAACAGCGCTGTTTATACAAAGCGTAGAGGACGCACCGCTTTTCCACCTGTTGAAAACTCTGTGGAAAGTGTGTAAAACCTGCTTTGTGATGGGTTTTTCCACCGTTTCCACAGAGTTTTCAACAGTCGTTGTGGAGAAATTTTCCACATAACAGCTCGGATAAACCGCGCTGTCAATCTGGAATAATGCCGATTTTGGCTGCTTTTCCGCCCCGTTCCCTGACAGAATTTACAAATTTGCCACAAATTCCGCAGGTTTTGCCCCCTGGTGACAAAAGTACATCCTCCACAGCGAAAAAACCTGTTGATTTTTTGTCAAAGTCAGGTTATAATAAGCTTGATGGCGCACCGGACCTCGGTACGTCAACCACTGATAACGTTTTACGTGGAGGTATGAACTATGCTGGTAAATGCTACCAATATGCTGCTGAAAGCGCGCGATGGCCACTATGCAGTCGGTCAGTTCAACATCAACAACCTGGAGTGGACCAAGAGCATCCTGCTCACTGCGCAGGAGATGAACTCCCCTGTCATCCTCGGTGTCTCTGAGGGCGCAGGCAAATATATGACGGGCTTCAAGACCGTGGCTGCCATGGTCAAGGCCATGGACGAGAGCCTGGGCATCACCGTTCCCGTTGCCCTGCATCTGGATCACGGCACCTATGAGGGTGCCAAGGCCTGCGTTGCCGCCGGCTTCACCTCTATCATGTTCGATGGCAGCCACTACTTCATCGACGAGAACGTCGCCAAGACCACCGAGCTGGTCGCCCTGGCCCATGACCACGGCCTGTCCATTGAGGCCGAGGTCGGCTCCATCGGCGGCGAGGAGGACGGCGTCATCGGCATGGGCGAGGTCGCTGATCCCGCTGAGTGCGCCAAGATCGCTTCTCTGGGCATCGACTTCCTGGCTGCCGGCATCGGCAACATCCATGGCAAGTACCCCGCCAACTGGAAGGGCCTGGACTTTGTCGCGCTGGACAAGATCCACAACGCCACCGACAACATTCCTCTGGTCCTGCACGGCGGCACGGGCATCCCTGACGAGATGATCAAGAAGGCCATCTCCCTGGGCGTCTCCAAGATCAACGTCAATACCGAGTGCCAGCTGAGCTTTGCCGATGCTACCCGCAAGTACATCGAGGCCGGCAAGGATCTCGAGGGCAAGGGCTTTGACCCCCGCAAGCTGCTCGCTCCCGGCGCAGAGGCCATCAAGGCTACCGTCCGCGAGAAGATCGAGCTGTTCGGCTCCGCCAACAAGGCTTGATTTCCTAGCTGCTGCTTAAAATAAACACCACTGCCCGCAGGTATGGTTTAGCACCACGCCTGCGGGCGGTTTTTTATTTAAATTCATCTTTGTGGCTCTGGAAAAATTCCCACGTTGCCCGCACGTTTTCCAGTTCCGTCCAACGCTTTGTTGCGATAGGCTCTCTGTCCAAATCGTAAATCCGCGCTCCCGGCATGGCCAGTAAAAACGGCGAGTGGGTCGCTATGACAAACTGGCAGTTATAAAACCGCGCCGAATCATGCAAAAACCGTGCAAGCTCCAGCTGCCGCTCGGGTGAAAGACTGTTTTCCGGCTCGTCCAGTAAATACAGCGCGTTCTCGCGGATGCGTTCGCTGAACACGGCCAGCGCGCTCTCGCCGTTGGAGCGGGTGCGCACATTGGCAGGCAATGTGCGGTGCGCCATCTGGGACTGGCTGTATCGCCGCGCGGCGCTCACCTGCTTGAGCCGGTCATAGTCCTTCATGCCGTGCATCTGAAACTTTTCCCGCCGAAGGTCGTTGTAATCCGCAAACATCTGCTCACGCCGCATGTCCACGCCATCGTTCAGCGCCCGCAGATCGAGCATATAATCAAACACATCGTCACTTGTCAAAATCATGCTGCCCGTGGGTATGGGGCGCATAGTCCGCGGCTCACACAGGCGCGCATAATCGTCAAAAAAAGGCGTGCGATTATACTCTGCGCGGCGGTAAAGCCGCAGGGCATCGGCCATTACATTTAATAAGGTCGTCTTGCCGCTGCCATTGCCGCCGTACAGGATCGTGATCTCAAGAAAATCCAGCTCGGGCAGCGTGCGGCCCTCGAACAATCCAAACGGATAGTACGAGTCATAACAGGTCTGCCTCGCGCGCGGGCTGAACGCCATGTAGTTTGCTTCTTGTGCCCGGTCTGGGAACCGGAACCCGGAAAGATATACCATAATCGCTCCTCCTGCCCCCATTGTAACACAGTTGTGCGCGTTTGCATAGCGTGGGGCAGGAGGTGTTTTTATATGTCCAAAGGCAGTATACTGATCTATACCTCTGCTGCCGGGCAGGCCGCGCCGCTGCCCGGCGTGACTCTGACCGTAACGGATGCGGGCGGCAGCGTCCGCGCCCGGCTCGTCACCGATGCGGACGGCTTTGCCGAAGCCGCCGACCTGCCCGCCCCCGATGCCGCCTACAGTCTGGACGCCGCCAACACGACGGTGCAGCCCTACGCACTCTACCGCATTGAAGCTGCACCGGACGGCTGGCAGCCCCTTGTGCTGAACGGGGTGCAGGTCTTTGACGCCCAGCAGACCGTGGCGCGGCTGAACCTGCTGCCCGCAGGGGCGGCCCCCGCTTCCGCCGTCAGCCGCACGGGGGAGGTCGAGACCGACATCGTCACGATTCCGCCGCACACCCTTTTTGCCGGGAACGGCGGCAGCGGCCCTGTGCCGAAGGAGCTGCTGCCCGGCAGCGTGCTAACCCGCATCGTCGTGCCGAAGAAGATCACAGTACACCTGGGCAAGCCGTCGGCCAACGTCCGCAACGTAACGGTCAGCTTCCAGTCCTATATTGCCAACGTCGCATCGAGTGAGGTCTACCCTACCTGGGATAGCGCACCCGGCACACGGCGCACTTCTATTTAAAAGCTCCACCGCAGCTCTATACGGCGTGTGCCGTCCTGCGGCGGGTAAACGGTAATGCTTTGCAGCAGGGCCGCGGCCTGGTCCTGCGTCAACTGCCCCGGCGCAGCGGCATAGCGGGACAACTGCTTTTCGACAAGCGCCTCGGCGTCGCACAGCGGCCAGTAGGGCTGGCCCGGGCAGGCGGTCTTGCTCCGGCGCGCCGTGCGGCAGCGGAAGTACCGCCGCGCCGCCGCGCCGGTCAGCTCCATCTTGCCTCCGCAGACACCACACCGGACAAGCCCAGCCAGCGGGTGGCGCGCTGCCGCTGTCTGTCCGCCATGCGCCGCCAGCCGCGCCTGCACCGCTGCAAAATCTGCCCGGCTGATGATCGGCACGTGGGTGCCGGGTACGATGATCCAATCCTCCCGCGGCAGGCGGATGACTCTGCGGGACTTGTAATTCAGCTTGCGCACGCGGCCCTGCTCCAGATTGCCCGCGTAGGTCTGCGTGGATAAAATGCGCCGCACCGTTGCCTTGCACCACAGCGGCGCGGGCGTGGGGCGCGGCTGGCCAGCACTGACCGCGCGGTAGGCGGACGGCGGCGGCACGCCCTGCGCGTTGAGGGTCTGGGCGATCCTGCCCGCGCCGTTTCCCTGCAGGTACAGCGCAAATATCTGCCGCACGACCTGCGCGGCGGGTTCGTCCGGGAGCAGACGGCTGTGATCCTGCGGATCCTTCCGGTAGCCGTAGAGCGCAAAGCTCGCAATGTAGCTCCCGCTGCGCCGCTTGTGGTCCAGCACAGCCCGCACATTCCCGGACAGATCCTCCAGGTACCACTCATTGATAAGTCCGTTGATCTGGCGTGCCTTTTTGCCTGCCGGGTCGCAGGTATCCACATGGTCCAGCACCGCGATGAACCGCACGCCCCATTCCGGGAACAGTCCGTGCAGATATTTTTCTACCAACTCCATGTCACGGGTGAACCGCGACTGCGTTTTTGCCAGAATGACCTCAAATTTGCCCGCCCGCGCGTCGGCCAGCATCGCGTTGAAGCCGGGCCGCGCACGGTCAATGCCGGAGTAGTCCTCGTCGGTGTATACCCTAAAAATGCGGTAGCCGTGGTCCGCAGCCCAGGCCAGCAGCAGCGCCCGCTGGTTGCGGATGCTCTCGGACTCGCGCGCGGTCTTTTCCTCGTCCTCCTTGCTCAGGCGGCAGTAGACCGCCGCCCAGCCCTTACGCGGGGGCATCGGTGCCTCCGTCCTTTGGGCCGTTTATCAGCCGCAGCTGTTGTAAAAGGCGTTCAAGGTTTCGCCGCCGCTCCTTCTCGGTTTCCGACTGGAAAAACTCGATAACGGTATACTGCATTCTCAACCCTCCCCTGCTGCATTGTACGCCGTATCCTGCCCAGGCAGCACAAAAGCGGCACAGCCTTCGCCGTGCCGCTTTTTCATATCGAATCCGACGCATTACGCCATATAAGGCGCAATAAAATCAAACACCGTATCCCAGTAGCTGTCACCCAGCGCGTACATGGCCTCACCGTGGCCCGCGCCCTCAGCAGTCAACTCGGCCTTGTTGTCGCCGGGCTTGGCATTGTACAGTGTATCCATCATCTCGTAAGGGATGAAGTCGTCCGCCGTGCCGTGGATGAACAGCATAGGCTTTTCGCAGCGCGCTACCTGCGCAAGGGCGCTCGCCTCGGTGAAGCTGTACCCTGCGCGCAGCCTGGCGACACCGCTGGCCGTATACAAAATCGGGAACTCCGGCAGCCCGAACCGCAGCTGCAACTCACTGGAAAAAATATCCCACACACTGGTGTAGCCGCAGTCCTCCACGAAGGCTTTCACATTGTCGGGTGTGCTCTCCCCTGCCGTCATCATCGTTGTAGCCGCTCCCATTGAGATGCCGTGGATAACAATTTTCGCCTGCGGGTCGTCCGCAAGGATGAAATCGATCCAGCGCAGTATGTCCTCGCGGTCCAGCCACCCCATGCCTACATAGTCGCCCTCGCTCTCGCCGCAGGCCCGCAGGTCGGGTGCGATCACTTGATAGCCAGCTTCATAATAGGGCGCTGCCAACTGCAGCGCGCCTGTGTAGTCACTGCGGTATCCGTGCAGTACAAGGGCCCAACGGTGCGTGTCAGCGGTCTCTGCATTGGCGTAGTAAACGCCGTGCAAGGTCGGGCCGTCGTCCGCGGTCAGGGTCACATCCCGGCCAGGGTGTCCCTTCGTGAAAGTATCGATCTTACTTTTATATGCCGCGCGGTTGCCCTCCATGACCGCCTCAACACTGTCCGCCGGTGCATCCACCTCCAGTGCCACCTCTCGGTCGCCACCGTTGCCGCTGCGGCCAATCGCATAATTGACCAGATAATTACTGATAAATACCAGCGCCGCAGCCAACGCAACGACCACTACGCCCGCTGCGATTAGAAGTTTCTTTTTCGTGTTTGCTTTCGTTTTCACTTTGCTTTCCCTTTCTGCCATTGCATGATTGCTCAACAATAGTTGCCAGTATACTGCAAAGTTCTTGATTTGTCAACAGCATAAATAAAAAGTAAAGCTGGGCGCTCTTGCAGGCGTATCGCTTCCTCCTGTTGCTGTACCCGCTTGCGGCAGTAACAGGCTTTCCGAAGAATCCCTGTAGGGGCCGGACATGTCCGGCCCGCCGCCTTCCTCTACCGTCCTTTTCCGTTTCCGGCATTCTGCATAAACAAAAAAAGCCCTGCTCAAATCTGAGTAGGGCTTAAAGAGAAGCCGGCATCTACCTATTTTCACAGGCCGTTTCCAGCCAACTATCTT